>ERZ1292623.478-Hain-H51-01um-R1-478-length-43739-cov-7_pt1 | contig 43739 bp, 52 predicted proteins | sample MGYA00564398_ERZ1292623 | MGnify/ENA primary metagenome ERZ1292623 (study PRJEB36523, sample SAMEA6512633) | groundwater metagenome | collected 2019-01-07 | study: AquaDiva: Metagenomics assemblies of 32 groundwater samples
TTGACATCACAATTTTAATGTGTATACACTGAATATGTACATGTTTAATTCTGCCCACAGGTCTTCCCGCGGCTTTACCTTAATCGAACTACTTATCGTCATTGCGGTTATTGGAATTTTGGCAATTGCGGTTCTTTCTGCAATAAATCCAATTGAACAGATAAAGAAAGGAACCGATACAGCCAAAAGGTCAGATGCCTCCGAGCTTCTTAGCGCGCTTGATCGATACTATACAACGTTTCAGTGTTACCCTTGGGATTTTAATGGGACGGATTGTGCATCAAGTCCTGCAGCAGTTTCAATGGTTCAGGCAAGCACAATGGATGATGGCGCATCACGCGGCGCTGTCAACTACACGTTAAAAGAACTTACGACAGACACAAATGAACTTAAGCCTGAGTATTTAAAAAGGAAAAACCTTGCAAGCATTTATGTAACAAAGGACTCAAGCGACCTAGGCCATGTTTGCTTCCAACCAGAATCAAAGCAAATGAGGGTTTTGGCTAAGCTTCAGAGGAATGGGACAACTGCATGTACAGCCGGAACTTTTGCAGGAACCGCAGTCTCTTGCCATATCTGTATCCCTGAGTGATGTTTCGGCTCCCTGGCTTTTCAACTTTTGAGCTGACAGTTGTTATTGGGTTTTTGTTTGTTGTTACGGCAGTTTTCGTATTTTTTGTAGACCCGGTTGAGCGGGCAAGGCAAAAGCGAGATGCGCGCCTCGCGCAAGATGCCCAAGAGGTTTTGGATTCATTGGGTAAATTTTATATCTCTTTTGGGCGGGTTCCCTGGTCAGATCGGGTAAACCCAGTTGAGCTTTCCCCTGCTTTGTCTTGGAAGAGTTTGCGCGTGCCCGAGGTTGGAATATGTGCGGATAATGAGTGTAAAACACCCGGCGAACTTGTGACTTCAAAGAAGTTATCTGAAAGATTTTTGACGACCGACTCTGTGTTGGGTAGAAATGGCACAGTTTATATTTCCAAAGGTTCTGGGCCTAAAGTCACAATCTATGCTTGTTTTGTTCCAGAGTCGAAGGTGACAAGAAGAAAAAACGGGGAGCTTTTTAAAATTAATCTTGAAGCCGAATTTCCTAAAAACGGGACGTTGGCAAGCTGTCCTTCTGCAACGTCTTGGGTTGAGGAAGATGTTTGCTACACATGTGTAGCAAAGTAAATGAAACTTGCTTCACAATAAAAACTAAAAATGAAAAGTGAAAAACGATATATAATAATTTAGAAAGTTTTTTAAACATTTTTATTTTTACATTATCGTTTTTATATCTTATTTTTAATTTCTTCATTGGCTCTGTTGTTGGCTCTTTCCTTGGCATGCTTACCTATCGCTTGCCGCGGGGTTTGGCGATAACCGGCAGATCAAAGTGTGAATCTTGTGGAAAAAACATCAGGTGGAGAGAGAACATTCCTATAATTGGTTATTTTCTGCTTAGGGGCAGGTGTAGGATGTGCCGCAGACCATACAGCATCAGGTACCCAGTTGTTGAGTTTCTTACTGCCTTATTTTTCGTTGTTGTGGGAAGATTTGCGCAAAACTCATCGGAACTTATTTTTCTGCTGATCTTTACAACGTTGAGTTTGGCTCTTTTGGTTGTAGATTTGGAGTTTAAAATACTGCCTGATGTTTTAACCCTCTCCCAAGGTATCCTAGTTTTTCTTTATATTCTCTCACTCCCCTCTCCGGGCTTGTACACACACATTTTTTGGGGTTTTCTATCTTTTTTGTTTTTCTTGGCAATTTATCTTGTAACGAGGCGCCGCGGGATGGGATTCGGGGATGTTAAATTGTCTTTCGTTTTGGGTGCGCTTTTGGGATACCCGGGAATTTTGGTTTGGCTTTTTATTTCTTTTTGTTCTGGAGCGTTTGTGGGGGTGTTTTTACTAATATTGGGCAAAGCAGGATTGAAGCATGAAATTGCATTTGGTCCGTTTCTTCTTGTTGGTGCTTGGGTTACATATATTTGGGGAGAAGGTATACTGGGAATGTATTCAAATTTCTAATTTTAAATTTAAAATTCGGGGTGTTAATCATAGAGAGCTTACTTTTATTGTGATTGTGCTTGGACTTGTGGGGGGATTTTCCTACTTTAATTTTCAAAAATCATATATTAGAGCAAGAGATGTCCAGAGAAAGAACGATTTAAAACATATTGCAACTGCTTTATCTTCATATCAGTATGATTTTGGATATTATCCCCCGTCGCGGGAGGGCAAGATTTTGGCTTGCGGGTCTTTTGAGAACCTGAGAACCTGCGAATGGGGTGCTGATACTTTGAGGGACATTTCTGATCTTGAGTACCCTCCTTATATTGCCACTTTGCCGAATGATCCTCATCAGTCGAGAAATTTAGCAAGATATAAATACATATCAAATACTCAAAATTTTCAATTGTATGCTTCATTAGAAAGCAAAAATGACGCAGAATACAACGAAAATGTGGTATCTTTAAACTTAGACTGCGGCGGAAGAATGTGTAATTTTAGAGTTACTAGCGATGATAAAATACAACAACTCATAGATGAGATAGAAGGTGTGTTGGATGAGAATGAAGAGAAAAAGTGAAAAGGGAAAAGTGAAAAGGGAAAAGTCACAGGACACAAGGTTTATTCAAGGCCTTATTTTTATATGCCTGTTGGGGATTCTAGTGTTAGCTTTCCTCTGGGATGTTAGGGTTAAGCAGGTGGCACAGAGAGATACGCAAAGGAAAGCGGATTTGATGACAGTTCAGGAAAAAATTGAAGAGTATTATGAACAAAATAAAAAGTTTCCGCAAGAGTTTGATTTTCCAAAAGATCCCCACAAGCAGCTTTATTATTCATATAGAGTTTCTAAAGATGGTACAAAATATGAACTTTTTGCAAGACTTGAAAATTCGAAAGACACAGATGTGACTGGAACGGATACAGATTGTGGGGCAAGATGCAACTTTGTAATCACAAACAAATGAAAAAGGGCTTCACTTTAATAACGGACTTTTTTAAGAAAAAAAGATCCGATATGAGTGCTCAACCACTTCGTGGTTTTACCCTCATTGAAATTCTGATTGTCATTACAATAATCGGAATTCTTGTTGTGGCGCTTCTTGGGGCATTAAATCCGCTTGAGCAAATCAGAAAAGGAGCGGACGCAGACCGTGTAAACGACCTTCGGCAATACCATATTGCTTTGGAAAACTACTCAAATGTAAATAACGGGTTGTATCCGGTTTCTGCTTCAATTGTTGCATTGAGAAATCTTTGCAATGTTGGGTCTCCCCCGCCCCTTCGGGCGTATATGTCGGGTTGTCCAACGGATGCTCAAAATACACATAAATATATTTCTGACGGATCCGGGACAACTTATGTGTTTTGGGGCAAATTATCAGCAAAAGGTGCTGGATTTTGGACTGTTTGTGCAAACGGAAAGTCTGGAAAGGTGACAAGTGAGCCGACAAGTGTGAATTGTCCATTACCATGAATATAAAAAAAAGAGGGTTTACCTTGATAACGGACTTTTTTAAGAAAAAAAGATCCGATATGAGCTCTGGTAAAAATTATGGATTTACGCTCATTGAGATTCTTGTTGTTTTGGCGATAATTGGAATTCTTATTGGCCTTTCGATTGTTGCTTTTTCTGCTGCAAGCAAAGCTGCGCGGGATAACAAAAGAAAAACAGACTTGGCAGAGATTAGATCAAACATTGAAATATACAGAACTGATTGTGGAGAGTACCCTGCGGCGGTAACTTTTGGAGGAGCACTCAATGGTGGGACGGCAGCATGTTCAGGAAATGTTTATATGTCTCTTGTGCCTCGAGATCCCCAACAAACGACTGGGACAAGGAGCTACTACTATTCAAGAACTACAACCAATACGTACGAGCTGTGTGCGGCGCTTGAACAAGGCGGTAGTGCGACTTGTGGAGGAGCATGTACTGTTGCATGTAATTTTAGGTTAACCAACCCATGAGCCGCGGCTACACACTTATCGAGATCCTTATTGTTCTTGTTATCGCCACTATCCTTTTTTTTGGTGGGTTTGGGGCGTATCGCGAATTTACAAGAAGGCAAATTTTGAATGGAGTTTACAATGAACTTGGAGTTAATCTTTCTTTTGCAAGAGAGCTTGCTTGGGCTGGTGAGAAACCAACTGGGTGTACCGGAGTTTTGGCTGGGTACGTGGTCGCTTTTTTGGCAGAAAGCTACACAATTTCCGCAACTTGCCCAAATTCTATAATCGTTCGAACGATTACTCTCCCTTCGGGGGTAACAATCGCATCGACAAATTTTATGTATAAGGTTTTAGGACAAGGAACAACTCTTCCTGCAAGCGTTGTTGCGACTGTGGCTTATCCTGCAGTTGGGAGAACAATCAGTGCAATAATAACGAAGGAAGGGATATTGCAGAAGTGAAACGTGACACGAGACAGGTGACAAGTAACACGAAGGCAACGTGTCGCGTGTGGCGTGTCGCGTGTGGCGGACAAACCCTTGTGGAGCTTGTTATTGTCTTGGCGGTCGTTGGCTTAGTTATTACCGGGGTTGTTTCTATTGCTGCCGTTTCGGTTCGTAACGCGCGGTTTGCCAAAGATCAAGCAACTGCGGCTCGATTTACTCAAGAAGCAATTGAGTGGATAAGACAACAAAGGGATTCAAGCTGGTCTGGCTTTGCGGCACGGGCAGGAAGAACTTATTGTATGGACCAGCTTTATTGGAATATCGTTAATCCATGTACTGCAGGGCAAGTTATTCCAAACACCGCTTTTACAAGGAGTGCAAACCTTATTTCTTTGGATGCATCTAGTGTTTCTGTGGATGTGACTGTGGCTTGGACAGATGCAAGAGGGTCACATCAATCTAGGATGTCGACGATTTTGACAAGCTGGACAGGACAGTAGCGCGAAGCGCTACAATGCTAAATGCTAAATTACAAATGATAAATTTAAGACGAATGAACCGAGGGTTTACCCTTATTGAAATTCTTGTTGTTATTTCTATTTTCGCCATAATTCTTCTTATTGCCAATCAAATTCTTTTCTCGGCTTTTCGCGGCTCATCAAAGGCAGAAGCAACGACTCGAGTCAAAAGAGAAGGAGAGCGCGTTTTTGGACTTATGGAAAGATCGATTCGCAACTCCAGAGCAATTATTTCCTGCAATTCTTCGCAAATTACCTATCAAGACCAATATGGGGTTACTGCTTCTTTTGTATGCAGAAATGTTGGTACCCCGAACATTGGTGAGATTGCAGCGGGAAGTGCTGCTCTTGCTCCTATTACGGTTAATGATGTGGATGTTACTGCCTGTTCTTTTTCCTGCGAAACTGTTGGGGGTATAAACAAAGCCGTTCTTATCAATGCAACATTTGTTGCAGAAGCATTGTCAACTAGTGCTCGGGTTGAGGAAAGAGGGTCAATAAGTCTTCAAAGCAGAATTCTTTTGAGAAATTAGAAATTGTTAAGAGCGTGCAATCCCCAGGTGTAGGTATAAATCCACCTCCGAGGTGGAATAGCTTTGCACGTTGGGATTTGGCTTGCTACGCCTGGTCTTGCGAGACCTGGCTGCGAGACTAGGCGGCCGGTTGTGATGCTTAGCACATCAACCAAGAGGCTGGTTGTCACGCTATGAGCTATTTCCTAATAGCTCTCTGAGGCTCGCAGAGCCGAATATGAGATTGTTTGACTTTCGGTGTTGCCTATTGATACATTGAAATGGAATGCCCACACAAATTGCCCCAACTCGAGCTCGCGAATCCGGTCAGGCCTTGGTTGTTGTACTTCTTATCCTCTCAGTTGTTTTGACAATTGCTTTATCGATTGCTTCCAGATCGGTTACAGATATTACAATTTCTAAAAAAGAAGAAGATGCGCTACGCGCAGTCTCGGCTGCAGAAGCTGGTGTTGAACAGCTTTTGAAAACCGGGGCCGGGACGACAATTGCTGGGAGTTTGCCTGTTGGGTCAACTTTTAATGCAAGTATTTCCGGTCTTGCTCAAGGAACTCAGGAGTTTGCTTTTCCAACTGGGCTTCGTGCGGGTGATACAACCAGTATATGGTTTGTCTCGCATGACACGGGCGGGAATCTGGTTTGTACTGGGGCGCTCCCCTGTTTTACCGGAGACCGGATAAAAATTTGTTGGGGAAACCCGGGAACTAGCGGTTCGTCGTCCACGGCGCCAGCTTTAGAATTCTCACTTTTGCATACTTCCGGGAGCGGAGGTGGGTCGACTGCAAAAATTGGGAGAGCGGCATATGACCCAAACAGCTCAAGACGAACAGACAATAATTTCGCTGACGCTTCCGGTTCATGCACAATAGACAACAGAAGTTTTGCTTTTAGCAAAGAATTTACACTCTCTTCAATTGGTGCCTCGGCTCGAGGGAACAACACATCGCTTCCCGGTCCCCAAACCGGGAGAGTTAGATTTTTTTACAATACAGATATTGACCATGTTGTAGGAATTTCGGTTAATTTTCCTGGGAATGGTGTTCTTCCCCAACAGGGAAATAAAATTGAATCTTTGGGAACTGCTGGGGAAGCGAAAAGAAAGGTTGTAGTTTATAGACCATATGCGGATATCCCACCTATCTTTGATTTTGGGCTTTATTCTGGGGCGGGAGATTTGTCAAAGTGACACGCAACAAGTGACATGTAACACGTATGGCTATTTTAGGACTTGATATCGGTTCAAAATCAATAAAGGTTGTTCAGCTTGAAAAGCGGGGCGATACCTTTTTATTGATGGCTGCTGGGGTTACTGCGGTTCCTGGGAATGGTTTGGAGTCTGATAACGAGCGGGATATTGTCGGAGTTGCAGAAGCTGTTAAAAAGCTATTGAGTGATACAAAAGTAACAGTAAAACAAGTAAACATTGTACTTCCCGAAAACAAAGTATTTACAAGATTTATCAAACTCCCCTATTTAACAGACCAAGAGGTGGATTCGGCGATCGCATGGCAAGCTGAACCATATATTCCTATCCCAATAGCAGAAGCCAATATAGATTACCAAATATTAAGACGCGTTGAGCCATCGGGCGGAACTCCCGGGAGTGTTGAGGTTTTGTTGGTTGCTGCTTCTAAAAACTTGATTTCTAAATATATGAAGGTTTCAACGTTTGCAGATCTGGAGGTTGTGAATGTAGAAACAGAGCTTTTGTCTCTGGTGCGCGCACTTGCTCCGCAAGACCAAACGGTAGTTTTAGTTGACTTTGGTTCTTCTTCAACTTCGGTTGGAATTGTTCGAGGAGGGCAACTTAGCTTAAGCTATTCTATTGCTTCGGGGGGAGATGCGCTAACTCGGGCTGTGTCAACTTCTCTAAACTTGGGTCTTCCTCAAGCAGAAGAATACAAGCGCGCGTATGGCTTGGATGAAAACATGGGCGGTGGTAAGGTCGCGGAGGCTCTAAAAGCAGTTTTTGCGCAAATCGTTGATGAAATAAAAAAGGCTTTGCAGTATTACAAAACTGAGATTGGGGATCAGAATCCTGTTTCGACACTGATTCTTGCCGGAGGAACTGCCGGGATGCCACATGTTGTACTTTATCTTTCGCAAGCTTTAGGGATGGATGTGTTGATTGGAGACCCATTTGTAAGAATTTCTAAAGATACTCCCCTGGACAAAAGTTTTGTTGCCTATGCTCCGCTTTATGGAGTTGCGATAGGGGCTGCGGAGCAGTAACACAATATGAGGAACCCATCTGTCCAGACAAAAACACACGGGATTAATCTTGCGGGGAATGCTCCTCTTGAGGCTGCAAAGATTAACAAGACACAGAGTGTAGTTAGGCGCACGAGCTTTATTGTTTTAGGAGTATATTTTGTAGTATTGCTTGGGGTTGTTGGTACACATTTTTTCTTTTTGTCGCAGGAGCGGAAATTGATTGCAGAAGGCGGACAGTTGAGACGAGATATTGCAGGACTATCTTCTATTGAAACATTGCTTGAAACAGTAAAAAGCCGGACTACAGTCGCAACAAACATTTTGACAAGTTCTCCACAGGCGCCTGAACGACTACTGGCGGAAGTAATAAGACTTGCACCTGCTGAGGCAAGCATTGCTGAAGTAAATACTCAAGAAGGAAAGTTTGTGATTTCATTAAATCTTCCAGATTCTGCTACTGTTTCTGAACTTTTCAAATCTATTGCAGATTCCCAATTTAGCAGCATTTTTTTGGACGGGCTGTCAAAGACAACACGGGGGGTTTATACGGTAACTTTAAGTGTCCAATAAAAGCGGGGTGAGAAATTGGATAAGCAAGAACTATGCAGTTAAATACAGAAATTAAATTACCAACAAGAGAGGCTCTAAAAAGCAACTCTCGCCATTTTATTATTCCCCTTCTTGTTTTTTTGGTCATAACCGTCTTAAGTGTTACCTTTGGCAGAAGTAGCTTTAATAACATTTTTGCAACGCGGGAAAGAATGCTTCAATTCAAGGTGGAAAATGCTACATTGTCGGAGAAAAGGAATACTTTAGCGGAGTTAGACCGTACTATTTTGACGCGTCAGGCTCAAGTCAGCTTATTGGCAGTTCCTTCTGCAAGCTCTGGGCCTGCGGCTCTTTCTGCAATAAGAACTCGGGCGTTTGAGAGAAACATCAATATAACCGAAGTTAAACTGTCTGAAAAACAAGGGGTTCAAAAAGGTGCAAGGGAGACTGGCATTATTTTAGAATTTGAGGGGGGTTTGGGGGCAATAATTGACCTTATTGATAATCTTAAAACTGCGGCCCCGATTGTAAAAATTTCAAAAATTAAAATGGTTGGAGCAGAAGGCTTGCCGACCTTATCTGCTGACTTGGATCTTTTGACTTTCTGGGTAGGCTTGCCAACAAACTTGCCTGCGGCTAATCAGCCGATTGCAAATCTTAACCAAAAGGACTTGGAGTTAATTCGTGAGATGGAGAAATTGAAGATTGGGGTTGGACAAACTATTGAGCCTGCGCCGCCTGCGGGGAAGAGTGATCCGTTTACTGAGTAGTTTCTTCGAGATTCACGTTAATATTGATTTTTTCAACAATGGCTCTTGCGCGGGCTAAACTTCTGATAGCACGTATAGTCCGTCCTTCTTTCCCAATTAAAAGTCCCATCACGTCTTTTGGAGCGCGGATTGTATATTGATGCACCCCGTCAACCATGTCTTCTGAAACTTGGACATCTTTATTGTTTGTGACTCCTTGGGTTATATGGGTTAAAAGGTCTATCATCTGGGTTATTGGATTGTGTTACTGGGTTACTTTCTGTGCTAGTTTCTGCACAGAATCTGCCGGTTGTGCTCCTTTTTTGATCCATTCAGCGTAGGCTATCATATCAAGGGAAAGCTTGTTCTCACGAGGATCCCAAAAGCCCAAGTTGGCGACAATTTTGCCGTCTCGCTTTGAGCGTTGAGGGCCAACGACGATTCTATATTTTCTGTCATGCTTTTTGCCTGTTTGCGAAAGTCTGATTCTTAACATGTGTGTAATTGTAGCATCTTGTGCTTGCTGGGACAACACTCCTGAGGTGTAAGTAGAATTCCACCTCGGAGGTGGAATAGCTTTGTACGTCGGGTATGGAGGCTTAGACTGCGAGAGCACCTCAGCCACTTTCTTGCCTACCACTTTTTCCTCCTTGTGCTACTCATGCCCAATTTGAGCCTGAGAACTCGTTATTGAGTAATGTATAAGAAGTATATCACACTATGAGCCTTGTAGTCAAGTTATTTTTGCTTTTCCCAGGCTTGTAGAGCTTTTGCCGCGGCGTCTTGGGTTGCGGATTTTTTGCTTGAGCCCATTCCCCGCCCAAGGGCTTTTTTGTCTACCCAAACCTCTATTGTGAACTCCTTGGCATGGTCTGGGCCGACTTCAGAGACAACCTTATATTGCGGAGCCGGCAGGCCTTTGGCTTGGACGTATTCTTGAAGTAGGCTTTTTGGGTCTTTTAGAGATTCTTTTACTGTTTCTGGAAGCTTTGAGAGGATAAAGTTGTCTACAAATTCTTTTGCTTTGTCCATTCCTTGATCAAGGAATAATGCTCCTAATAAAGCCTCAACCGTATTTGCAAGGAGACCTGTGTTTAACCTTCCCCCACTTTGTTCTTCACCGCGGGAAAGATAAAGCGCAACGCCCAGATTAAGCGCCCGAGCAGTTTGTGCCAATGAGGTTGTATTCACAAGTTTTGAACGGAGCGCTGTCAAGTGCCCTTCATCTTGGTTTGGGAAATGGGCAAAAATGTGGTTTGAGACAAGAAATTCCAAAACTGCGTCTCCTAAAAACTCGAGGCGTTCGTTTGATTCTTTCTCGTCGCGTTTTTCGTTTAGAAAAGAACGATGAACGAAGGCTCTGTGAAGGAATTCTTTATTTTTGAAGGTTATGCCGATTTTTTTCTCGATCTTTGTTTCTTTATTTTCCATCACTCCAATGTGTTTTCTTCTACAACGTTGATAAGTTCTCCGACAGTTAAGACTTCTTTTGCTTCATCAATTGGAACCTCGACTCCGGTTTTTTCGCGGATCACTTCTAAAATTTCTGCAATCGTACCCCCGCTTAAGCCTAAATCTTCAACCAGAAGATTTGAGTCGTCGATATCGGTTACTTCAAGGCCAAGTTTTTCTGCTAGGATTGGTTTAACACGTTCTTTGGGAAGCATATAGAGAAAGGTATCACGAGTACCACGAGTACCACAAGTAGCACGAGCTACTCTTTGGTTTCTTCCAGCCTTGGGTCGTCTTTAACTATTGATCCCAAAACACCATTAATAAAGCCCGGGGAATTCTCAGATCCCATTTCTTTTGCAAGCTCGACTGCCTCGTCGATTATTACTTTTATTGGTTCTGTTTTTTCAATTATAAGCTCAAAAACTGCCAGTCTCAAAATTGCCAAGTCGGTCTTGTTTAACTTATCAATTGGCCATTCGGGGGCGTTTTTGGTGATCATAGCGTCTACTTGGGGGGCATTATTCATAACTTCTGTAGTTCTTGGGTCTACAACTTGCGCGGGGGCAAAAGTAAGAGCAAAGAGTTGACGGACAACCATTCTGCGGCGTTGGTGGCGTGGATCGTTAGCGGCCTTCATTGTGATGGTACCCACAATGTGGACAAACCACATGTGGTAACTTAAATTTTTTGCATTGGGGACAAGTTACATAATTTGCAAGCTTTAGGCCTTTTTGCGCACGCCTTTTGCCGGAACGAGAACGGGTGTGTTTTTTTTTAGGAAGCGGTGCCATATAGGCACAAGTGTAGCATACACTTTATCTTGCCAACAAGAGTAAATAATCAATAACCAATTGATCAGTAACCAATAAGTAATCAATTGAGCAATTGATTTAATGGTTAATTTAATGATTATTGATTAAGTGATTATTGGTTATTCCTAGTTCGGTACTACGAAGTCCTCCTTTTGCACTATTTTTTCCAGTTGGGGATATTTGTGGAGTTCACCGACCACCCCTTCTGCGGCAGAGCGTGCCGTTTTTATTAATTCGTGATCTGCAAACGAGGCAATTTTAAGTTCCGGATATCCATGCTGTGCGGTTCCATAGATTTCCCCTGGCCCTCTTATATCAAGATCGATTTGGGCCAACTCTTTTCCTGAGAGCGAGCGCTCAAGACTTTTTAAGCGGCGCAAAACTTGTGGGTTTCTAGAGTCTGAAAAGAGTAAACAATAGGATTGTTTTGTTCCGCGACCAACACGACCTCGAAGTTGGTGAAGTTGTGCAAGCCCGAAGCGCTCAGACCCTTCAATCATCATGATTGTTGCATTTGGAAAGTCTATTCCTACCTCAACAACTGGGGTTGCAACAAGAATATCTATCACACCTTTCTTCATTTTGTCCATAATATCTTGTTTTTCCTTGCTTTTTATCCTTCCATGTAGAAGTCCTAGCCGCAGGTCGGGGAAAACTTCTTTTTGCAGTTTTTCAAATTCTGCGCTTGCTGCTTTTACAGATTTCATAGTTTCTTTTTGCGACTCTTCGATTAATGGGCAAACTATGAATGCCTGCTCATCTGTGCCTTTCACGCGATCATGAATCCACTGGTAAGCTGAGTCTCTTTTCCGCGGCGGAACGACCCATGTTTTTATTTTTTGTCTTCCTGCGGGAAGCTCGTCGAGCGTGGATAAATCTAGATCGCCATATGCTGTTAAAGCTATAGTACGTGGGATTGGGGTTGCTGTCATTGTGAGGATGTGGGGAGATTTGCCCTCGGTTTTGTGTTCACTCAATAGTGCGCGTTGTCTTACGCCGAATCTGTGTTGTTCGTCGATGACAACAAGACCAAGCTGTTTAAAAAGAGTGTTTGACTTTGGGTGAACGAGAGCGTGAGTGCCAGCAACGACGTCGTAGCTTCGCAAGGTCTCTCCTTGCGAAGCTGAGCGGGTTTCGCTTGTTATAAGGGCCACTTTTATATTGTGGGGTTTAAGGAGTGTGCGTAGAGTATTGAAATGCTGGTTTGCAAGGATTTGTGTTGGGGCCATGATTGCTGATTGATAACCGTTGAGGGATGTTACGAAACATGCTAAAGCTGCAACCACAGTTTTTCCGGAGCCAACATCCCCCTCTAGTAGTCGATTCATGGGTTCGGATTGGCCGAGATCTTTTAAGATTTCTCGTGAGGCTCTTTTTTGGGAATCTGTTAAAGAGAAAGGAAGAGTTTGTGTGAAGTTTAAGATTTTTTCCGAATCCACCAAGAAAGGTTGGGCGGTCTTTTTTTGTTTCCACTCTTTTTTTCTGACTAAACTTTTCAGCTGAAGTTCAAAAAGTTCGTCAAATGCCAAGCGGCGCTTTGCAAGATTTGCGTCTTCAAGGTTTTTGGGAAAATGTGCTTTATTTAAGGCAGCTTTTAGGGGAATAAGGGTGTATTTTTGTAAAATTGTGTGTGGGAGCGGGTCATTAAGATTGTCTATTGCTTGTGGGAGTATATGTGAAATACGTGAACGTAACCATTTTGAGGATAACCCGTCTGTTTCGGGGTAGACGGGGACAAGACGGCCGGTGTGGATGGTTTGGGGGTTGGCGTTTGGCGTTTGGTTATTGGATTTCTGACCATTTGCTACCTTCTCGTACTGTGGAGAAACTAGCGTTTTCTTTCTTCCATACTGCCCCACTGTTCCCGAGAGCGATACATGTGTTCCCTCAGGGAGTGTGCGGACAATGAATGGTTGGTTAAACCAGATAATTTCAATTTCATCTTGGCCGTCTGAGAGAACGGCAGTTTGGATTTGTTTTCGGGATCTTGTAAAGATATTTTTAATCGAGGTTATTTGTCCCTGGATTGTTACCTTTTCTCCGGGTTGCAAGAGGGAGATTGGAGAAATATCCGAAAAGTCTTGGTACCTTGTAGGAATGTGATACAAAAGATCTTTTACAGTTTCAACGCCAACCTTTTTGAGTTTGAATGTATAGTAGCTGCCGATTCCGGGGAGCGAAGAAATTGGTGTGTCTGGGTTCACGACGAAAGTATAGCACCCAAGGCGGATCAAGCTCTCATGTCTTTTTGAGACTGGCGATCAGCCTTGGGTATTAAGATGTGTACTGCGGGGTTACTTTTCCAGCTCGTACAAGCTAGTTGTATTGTTGAAAGTGTATCCGTTTTCGCGGATTATCTCCTGCATTTGGGCGTACATTGCGGCGACAAAAATCTCCTCAACCGCGGATTTTGCACCCCAATCTTGTGCGTCGTCGATGTCTAGACGAAAGATCGCTGTGATGCCAGGGAGCAGACGAAACTGCTCTTTCATGGATAGTTCACAAAGTGTCTGGAGAGCTTCGCTTATGGCGGTTTCGGAAAAGCTTTTTCCCCCGTTTTCCGATGCGGCGATAAAGATCGCCTCTAGGATTATGTCGACCACTTTTTTCTCCTTTTGTGCGAGTCTGGAATGGATACCAGTTAACCTATTATACCTATGGGTTTAAAAAATGTACAGTAATGGGGCAAGGAGCGAGCTTAATAATAGAAACAGTCCGGAGATAATTGCGAGGATTTTTAAGAAGCGCTTTGTGTTTTTGGAAAGATTCATGATTGGCGCAGACTGAAGTCTGCTACTACATGTAATAGCGAAATTTATTTCGCGCTGGATTCAATGCGCAAGAATCTATGTTTCCCGACCCTTAATGTGCCCCCAGAGTTCACAGCTATTTCCGTTTTATCAATCTTTTCTCCATTCCACTCCAAGCCTCCTTGTTCCAGCAGGCGGCGGGCTTCAGATCTGCTTTTCAGCGTTCCAGTGTTTGTTAACACATCTATTACATTTACCGTTTCACTTTTTACGTTTACCGTTTCTATATTTTTTGGGGTTTCGCCTTTTTGAAAAACTTCTTCAAACTCTTCTTTTGCCTTTTCTGCTTCGTTCTGGCTATGATAGAGTTTTACGATTTCCCATGCCAATTTTTTCTTTGCTTCCATTGGATGTAGTTCTCCTGTTTTTATTGACTCGATTACGTTTGCTAATTCTTGCTCGTTGTGTGTTGTGGCCAAATCAAAGTATCGTGGAATAAGATCATCTTTCAAACTCATGATTTTCCCGAACATTACTGTGGGATTGTCTGTTATGGCAATGAAGTTATTGAATGACTTGCTCATTTTTCTTCCATCTAGACCTTCGAGCAGCGGGACTGTTATGACAAACTTGTCCTTTTGTCGGAGTGAGCGCATTAAAGTTCTGCCGATAAGCATATTAAAAGTTTGGTCTGTTCCACCGATTTCAATGTCTACGGACATATATACGGAATCATACCCCTGTATTAGTGGATAAAGGAATTCGTGGAGATGAATTGGCTTTTGCTCTTTAAGACGTTTTTGGAAAAAATCACGTTCAAGTAATTGCTGTACGGTTAGGTTTGAGGAAAGTTCTATTACGTCCGAGAAAGTTAAAGGAGAAAGCCATTCGCTGTTAAATTTAAGCTCTGCAGGATTTTCTCCTTCAAAGCGAATTATTTTACCGATCTGCTCTTTGTAAGATTGCGCGTTTTCTAAAACTTGCTCTTTTGTTAATTTCACCCTTGCTGCTGACCGGTCTGTGGGGTCCCCAATCATGCCTGTGAAATCTCCTACAAGAAGTATTACTTTATGTCCCGCGTCTTGAAATTCTTTCAGTTTCCACAAAACCACCGCATGTCCTATGTGAAGAAAGGGGCTGGATGGGTCTATGCCTAAGTAAATTTTTACAGACCCTTTTGCCAACCGTTCTTCTAATTGCTTTTTTGTAGGTAGAACATTTGCAACTCGTCTTGTTAATAAATTTGTCATTTGTGTATAAGTTTACGTCTTGGGACTTTTTGTTTCAAGGAATCATTACTAAAATTATTTGGATTCTACCGTTCTACCTAGAGCGGAGGGAACTATCGGCTTTTCTTGTTTTTTGCAATTTTTGTTTGAAAAGCTTTTTCTCGGTAGTGCTGGTCAAAACTCTCTTGGTATGTTCTATCCATAACAGCCTTGTATCCCATTTTATCAATGAATTTTTTTATTTCTTTATCTTCCATGTTTGATTCAAGATATTGGAAGTAATCCCACAAGATTTGTGGAGTTCTTAAGCGAGCTGGTAGCGTATGAACCTTAAATTTTGGCGGTGCTTTTCTTTTTGGCAGACGCGAGATTACTTTTCTTAAGCCCTCTCCTCCATCTTCCAACCACCTTTGTTTGATATTAAACTAAACCCACAATGATAATCTTCGATTATTTGTTCATGTTTTGCGCCAGATAATAACTCTTTTGCAATACGCAGTCTTTTTCCAAGATTTGTAAACTCTTTCTCTGTAAGAATATCTTGAAGCAATAAAGCTGCCTCTGTTGGATTCTTTACAAGACCAAAGGCATTTACCAAGTCAAAAGTAATATCTGCTTTTAGATAGCTTGGTGTTTTATCTACCCTTTTCTCTGGCGGAAGATATGTTCTCCCCATAAAATCATAGTATCATGTTTTCTACCACTCTACCTAGAACGGTAGAAAATCGAAGCTGGATTACTCTAAATTTGTGTGGTTTTTGGCTTATATGAATAGACAAATAGAGGGGCTTCTTATTATGGTGAGGAAGGTTTTGTGATATTTTGCTATACTTTTAAAACTCATGGCCTGGAAATCTGCTCTCAGATCTCGGCATCACCGGGATTTTGGAAACATGCATCGTCGCCCAGGGCGATCGCGTGCACATTTTCTTCACAGGCTAGGAGTTCTTTCTTTTCTTGGAATTTTGGGGCTATTTTTAATTTCTTTTATTACAGTTCCAATTTTGGCAATCGGCCTTCCCTCCCCGGAAAAGATTGTTCGTCGGGAAGGCTTCTCAACAAAAATTTATGACAGAGAAGGAAAACTTTTGTACGACATTTATGATGATAAGCGGCGAACCCCTGTTAAATTTGAAGACATTCCTGCGTATTTAAGAAGTGCAACGATTGCGATTGAAGATAAAAATTTTTATGAGCATTCAGGGTTTGATGCTTTCGGAATGCTTCGAGGACTAACACGTGTTATCACAAAGGGTCGTGCTCAAGGCGGTTCGACGTTAACTCAGCAGCTGGTTAAAAACGTACTTCTCTCCTCAGAAAGAACATTGCCAAGGAAAGTAAAAGAGTTTGTCCTTGCAACACAAATTGAAAGAAAGTACTCAAAAGATGAAATCTTGACGATGTATTTAAATGAGGCTCCGTACGGAGGCACTTGCTGGGGAGTTGAGTGTGCGGCAGAAAGTTATTTTGGAAAATCTGTAAAAGATTTAACTTTAGTCGAGTCTGCAATTTTGGCTGGTCTTCCCCAAAGACCCTCCAGTTTTTCGCCATATAGTTCCACACCCGATGCCTATATTGTCCGCACAAAACAAGTTTTGAGGCGAATGCGGGAGGATAAATATATAACAAGGGAACAAGAAGAAGAGGGAGTCAAACAACTTGCAGAGGTTGGCTTTGTTGGGAAAGCTGCATCTTTTAAGGCCCCGCATTTTGTTACATATGTTCAGTCGATTTTAGAAGAAAGATATGGGGAGAGCGTTTTGCAGTCTGGGATGAAAGTTACAACAACTCTTGATTGGGATTTACAAGAAAAAGCACAACAAATAGTTTCAGAGGAAATTGATAAAGTTGAAGCTCAACAAATTACAAACGGTGCGGCTGTCGTAATTGATCCTAATAATGGACAGATTTTATCAATGGTCGGTTCAAAGGATTTTGGCGCAGAAGATTATGATGGGCAAGTCAATGTCACCCTCTCCCTGCGTCAGCCCGGCTCGGCGATTAAACCCGTTACATATGCAGCAGGACTTAAAAAAGGCTACACAGCATCGACTCTTTTGATGGATGTTAAGACTACTTTTCCAGGAGGAGTGAATTTGCCTGAATATGTTCCGGAAAATTATGATGGGGAATTCCGTGGGCCTGTACAAGTTCGTAGTGCCCTGGCAAACTCTTTGAATATTCCTGCTGTAAAAATGCTTGCTATGGTTGGGATAAAGGGGATGTTGGAGACGGCGTTTGATTTAGGTTTTACAACCCTTGAGCCTACAAAGAAGAATATGGAACGGTTTGGATTATCAGCAACATTGGGAGGCGGAGAGGTTAGGCTTCTTGATTTAACTTCGGCGTATGGGGCATTCGCAAACGGAGGCAAAAGACACGAACCTGTTTCGATTTTGAGGGTTGAGGACGCAAATGGGAAAGTTTTGGAGGAATATAAAGAAGAGAAAGGAAGGAGAGTTTTATCGGAAGGAGAGGCGTTTATAATTTCTGATATTTTGTCAGACAACAATGCGCGTGCGGATGTTTTTGGAACTAATTCATATTTGAATATTTCTGGAAAAACAGTTGCTGTAAAAACTGGGACAACGAATGATCAAAGAGATAACTGGGCAGTTGGCTGGACTCCTCAAGTTATTGTTGGGGCTTGGGTTGGAAATAACGACAATACTCCGATGAAAAAAGTTGCGTCGGGGGTTTCCGGAGCAACCCCAATTTGGAGAAAAATAATTATCGAAGCACTTTCCGGAAAACTAAACAAGAAATTTGAAGTTCCTGATGGCGTTGGTCAAATGGAGGTTGATAAGATCTCGGGCTTTTCGGCACATGATGGATTTGCCTCGAGGCTTGAGTATTTCATAAAAGGGACAGAGCCGGAAGGAGAGGACATGGTACATGCGAATCTAAAATTGTGCAAAGGAGAGGGAAGACTTGCAACTCCCTCTCAAGTTTCTGCAAACGACTATGAAACTCGTGAATTTTATGTTTTGAAAGAAGAGGACCCTACCGCCGAGGCAGGTGGAGAAAACAAGTGGCAGAAAGGAATTAATGAGTGGTTATCCGAGCAATCTGACCAGATGTATCACCCGCCGGAAGACTATTGCGGATCTGGGAATCCTGTTAATGTTGAATTTTTGACGCCAAAAGACCATGATCAGGTAAATTCAAACGATTTTGAGGTTAGGGTTGATGCAAAGTCTACGTCAAACATCACAGAGATTGAGCTTCAGCTGGATGATGGCGAGAAGTTCTTGCTGACCACCAAGCCCTGGAAGAAAATTTTCTCAGGTGTAAAAGACGGAGTACATACGTTGACCGCGATCGTAAAAGACGAAAAAGGAAACAAATCAGACAGAAAGATAACGATTGGTGTCAACGTCCCCTGGAATACGGCTGCTACTCCTTGACAGGTGGTGTATTGTGATATAATCTGACCCCACATGAGCGCTGAACGTAAACCGGATTTAGATGTCCTTGTTAGACCAGAAGTGACGAGTATGTCTTCTGCTGTACTTCTTTCCCTTGCTGAAGCAGAGAAAGAGCTGCGCGATATATGGTTTAGGTTTGCTAAAGATGGCAAGACACCCAAAGCTAACGATACTCGGATTCAAAAAATTGGGGAGTTTGTCAAAACTTTATCTCCTGAGGCAATTGCAGGTTTGGAAGATGTTGTTTTGACAGTTGGAGGGGCTATCGTCACACGGGGACAGAAGATACAAATTGAAGCGATTAAGGATGCCAGAGGGGAGCTGGTAAAAGAGAGGGCAGAAGCTGTTCGGAAAGCCGAAGAGGAAAGGGAAAAGAAGAAAAAGAATAAGCTGTCACGTGGTCAGGCAGTTTACATAAGAAGACACAAGGCGAATGAACGCCGAGGTACGGACCCTCGACTCATCCACTAGTTAATCTTTAACTTTTGCGCCAAATTTCTTGGCGGTATTAAGTATTTTCCCTCGTATTTTTTCAACTTCTGAGTTGGTTAGCGTTTTTTCGGGATTTTGATAGTAGGTTCTTATGGTTCTTGTATTTTCGTATGCGTCGATCAATTCTACTGATGATATGTGGGGGTTTGAAGATTTTATTTTTTCAATAATTTGACCGATTAAAGTACGTGGCTGGATGATTAAAGTTAAATCCTCGACTTGCGGCGGGTACTTTGGAGTTGGAATATATGGGGAAGACATTGATGCTGAGTCCTGGAGTTTTTTTGTATCAAATTCAAAATATAAGAAATGCTCATTTTCCGAGTATCCGAAGGTGCCGACTTGTTCGAGTTCTTTATAGACTTTAGCTTCTTTTAGAAAAGCTTCGACAATTCCTTTTGCGCGGCGGTAGTCAAAGTTTTTTGAGAAGACTCCTGCAAGAGTCATTTTTTCTTCCGGTAGATCTCCCCTTCTTGGTAGGTAGATGTTGGCCATTTCGAATAAGAAGAAGGGATTTTCTTCTCGTGTGTTTTCAAAAACTGCACTTACAAGGGATGGGAGGAGTGAGGTTCTCAAAGAGACTGAATTTGAGCCTAATGGGTTTTTGAGTTTTAGTGCAGACTTAAGTCTGCTATTACGGATCTCGACTTGCGATACCAGCGAGGATGTGTAGACTTCAACACCCCCGAGCCCTTTTAGAGAAAGTTTTGCTTTGTATTCAAATTCAAATGGAGATATTTCTTGTTGTGGGGGTAGCGGGCCATCCAAAGTCAGGGAGGGAAGGTTGTGGTACCCATAAATTCTTGCAACCTCTTCAACAATGTCTTCAGGGATTGAAATGTCATTGGAGCGGAAAGAAGGAATCTCAACTGAAAGTAACTTGTGACTTGTGACTCGTGACTCGTTGACACCGAAACCAAGTGATTCCATAATTTCTATTATTTCTTTTGCTGGAATTTGAATTCCTAAGCGTTGGCAGATAAATTCTAAAGCCACCTCTATTTTTTTGGGTTTGTAAGGTGTGGGGTAGATGTCATGTACTTTGCTGGCGACTTTTGCATTGCACAGTTTTTTATATAATTGAACACCTTTTAGGATTGCTGTCATTCCAAGTTCTGGGTCTATACCTTTTTCGTTTACTGCAGAGCTTTGAGTTCTTATTGCAAGGGACATTGAAGTTTTTCTTAAGGTTGCCGAATGAATATTGTCTACGAAGAAAATTACCCTTTTTGTTTCAGGGGTGACGACACTATTTTCAGTTCCCATAATTCCCGGGAGATCGATAATTTTTCCGGTTCCATCGTCAATTACGATGTCGTTTCCAGGAAGGACGTGCGTTTTTCCATCAAGGGTTGTTAATCTCTCGCCTTTTTTTGATTCTCTGAAAATAATTTTATTAGTTTTTACTCGATCGTAGTCGAAAATATGTGTTGGATGGCCTATTTCAATCATCACATAGTTTGTGATATCAACCAAAGGTCCCAAAGATCGCATTCCCACGTCTTCTAACCTATTTTTCATCCAGCTGGGTGTTTGTGTGTTCTCGATATCCAACACAACGGCAATCGCACGGTTTACTAATTTTGGAAGAATCTTTACTTCTAGCGGAGCTGTATTTTCTCCTGTTATTTTTTCAAAACTTTGATTAATTAAAGAGGCCGGAACTTTAAATCTTGGAAGAATTGTTGCAGCCTCTCTTGCAATTCCATAGATACTTGCAGAGTCGACACGATTTGTTGTCACTTCAATAGAGTAAAGTGGACCTGTTTTGCCTTTGTTTATTCTTTCAACAGACGGGCCGCACAATGATAAGTATTTTTGAATCTCTTTTGGTTTGGCTTTGGTATCAAGGTATTCTCGAAGCCATGAATCTGGTATCAATATATCCATAATTAAAATTGCTTGAGATATCTCAAGTCAGTTGAATACAAGGTTCGTATGTCGTCTAACTCTATGCCAGGTTTGAGCAACTGTGCTCTTTCTACTCCCCAGCCGAAAGCAAAACCCGAATATTCTTTGGGGTCAATACCTCCGGCTTTCAAAACATTTGGTTGAACCATTCCAGCTCCCCCAACTTCATGCCAGCCGCTTTTGCAGAAACGACACCCTTTTCCATTGCAGTGAATGCAAGAGAAATCTACTTCGAAAGATGGTTCAGTAAACATAAAGTGGAAAGGTCTAATTCGGGAAATTGCTGTTGGACCGTAGAAGGATTTTGCGAAATGGTCGATTGTTCCTTTTAGATGGGTAATGTTTATTCCTTTATCAACCACTAATCCTTCGAATTGATGAAACATTGGGTTGTGTGTAACATCAGATTGCCTTCTGTAGCATTTTGCAATATTGATCATCCTTATTGGCGGCTTCTTTAATCTCATCATCTCGCGGACTTGGCCTGAAGAAGTATGTGGGGTTAAAACTATTTTTCCCCATTTTTTATTTTCCGGCGCGTCGACAAAGAATGTTTCCCATTCGTCTCTCGCGGGATGTTCTTTTGGCATATTTAAAGATTCAAATGCAAACCAGTCCCATTCGACTTCTGGGTAGCGGACGCGAGTAAAACCGATTTTTTCAAAGATTCGTGAGATTTCTTCAATTGCTTGGGTTACCAGGTGTAGATGTCCCCTTTCGGGTTCTATACCTGGAACTGTGGGGTCAAGCCATTCCTGGCGTTTTGCGTGAGTTAATTCCTGAATCCGGTTTGTTAGCGCGTCTTCGAGGGCTTGTTTTGTGTCATTTAGGAGTCTCCCAAGGGCTTTACGTTCATCGGTTCCTAGGTTCTTTAGCTCTTCGGTTACCTTATTGATTTGTCCTTTTCTGCCTAAATAAGAAACACGAATATTTTTAAGCTCTTCTAAAGACTCTGCGCTTATGATTTGTGCAAGTGCTTGGTTTTTTAGATTATGCAAAGTTTGTTCCATAACGAGTTGTAATAGTAGACTTCAGTCTGCGTTTAGCGCGCAATGAATTGCGCTAATACACATTTTATCAAAAAGAAAAGGCAACTGGGTGGATAAACAAAATGCCCGTACATATTCTCCAAAAAAATTGAAGAACACATACGGGCGTTCTATTCGAACACGGTACCACCGTATATTGTTGCTCGAGCGCTCCGCTCTCGCGCTAACGGTCTACTGACTACGGACTACAGCGGTAGACTGTAGACGGAATGCGGTAGACGCGTTGTCGCTTTGCGACACGCTTCTGTTCTGTTACGGGAACTTCCCGGGTTGTGACTAATGCCTTTCGGGTTCACCCAACCGGCTCGGAGGCGAATGCACCTCGTCTTCGCTTTTGTAGTTGCGTTTATTTTACACCACTTGCATATGCTGAGTCAAATTGGTACTTGACACTGTTTTCACGGAGAGTAAATATGAACTATGCCCTGCCCGGCTGCTAACCCCACAAATCGTGGAATTATCCACATACTTCCCCTTTTGGTTCTTGCTGTTGTTATTCTTGCTGGTTTGGCGATTTTTACCCGCAGTTCTCAAGAAGATTCAAAGGATGTGTTGGGTGCTTCAACCCAGAAAGTTCAAACTCACACAGTTTTAGCAAAAAGAACACATAATGTTTTTGGAATAAAGGTTACAACTTCGGTTACAAATCTGGTTGATGATGCGGGAAATGTTTTGGAGGTTAAGCCTTCTTTAACAGATCGGATCGTGGGGCTTCTAGACTGACTTCACTTTAGAGACTATTTCGGAGAAGGTTTGCGGATCACGAATTGCGATGTCTGAGAGGATTTTTCGATCTAAATCTATATTGTTGGCTTTCAATCCTGAAATGAAGCGAGAGTAAGAAAGGCCATGTTCGCGGACAGCTGCGTTTAGACGGATGATCCAAAGTTTTCGCATGTCGCGCTTCCTGTTTTTTCTGCCCTCATACGCATATTGACCCGCATGAAGCACGGCTTCTTTTGCGGTTTTAAATCTTCTTCTTCGGGCTTGTTTGAAGCCGCGAGCAGCTTTCAACACTTTATTGTGCCTTCGCCTTCTTAGTATTCCTGTTTTTGTTCTTGCCATATTAGTCGCTTTGCTCCAATTTTTAATTTCTAATTTTTATTGAAAATTTCAAATTTTAAATTTTAAATTCCTAGTGCTTTCTTGATTTTCTTTGTTAAAACTTTATTTGCCTCAACAGTCTTTTTATATACTCTTGAGTTTTTCTTCTTTTTGTTTGCCTTAAGGTGTCTTCCAAAACTTCTGCCGCGCAAAACCTTGCCTGTGCCGGTTATTTTTACACGGCGGCTTACTGAGTGCTTTGGTTTAAACTTGGTTTTTTTCATTTTTTTGTCCTTTGGTTGGTCTTAGCATGAATATTAGCTGTCTTCCCAAAAACTTAGGCGTTTGGTCGATTCCGCTTAAGTCTTTAGTATCGGCTGAAACCCTATCTGCCAGCTGGTAGCCGAATTCTCGATGGGACATTTGGGGGCCTTTGAATTTGACTACAACCCGAACTTTTGACCCATCACTCAAAAATTCTTTTATTTTTTCAAGTTTTGTAAGGTAGTCGTTGTCTCCCATGAATGGGGTTAGCCAAACTTCCTTTTGCTCTGAGCCCTTTTTCTCTTTTCTCCTTGCTTCCCTTTCCTTCTTTTCCTGTTGATATTTAAATTTTGCGAACGCTATTATCTTGGCAACAGGAGGGCGGGCTTTTGGGGCAATCTCTACAAGATCGAGCCCAAGGCCCTGAGCAAGGCGCGTGGCTTCCTCTTTTGAGAAAAGTCCAAGCTGTTTTCCTTCCGAGTCTAAGACGCGGAGCTCTCGAGCTTGGATATTCTGGTTAATTCTCCAGAATGTTCTTTGTTTGTTTGGGAAATATCTCGTCGCCAGACTGCAATATTCTAGCACAGGCAGGAGTACTAGCGCAATTCATTGCGCGCGAATTGAAATTCGCTACTACACTTGGGACCTGCCCTGTATTGTTTTTTTAATTTGTGCAACTGCATCTTTTACTTTGATTGACCCCAAATCTTGGCCGTTTCTGAGGCGCACTGCCACGGATTGTCCGCTTTCCTCTCTATCTCCTACAACCAACATGTATGGGGTTTTTCTAACCTGGGCGTCTCTGATTTTTGCTTTCAAAGTTTCTGAGCGAGTATCTGCTTCTGTTCTAATTCCCTCGTTTTCAAGTTGTACACGTAGAGAATTGGCGTAAGACACATTTCTTTCTGTGATGGGCAAGATAATGGCCTGTATGGGCGATAGCCAGACAGGAAAAGCTCCGCCGTAATGTTCAATTAGGAAAGCAAAGAACCTTTCGAATGAGCCGATCAACGCCCTATGGATAATATATGGCCTTTTTTCTTCTCCGTCTTCGTCGATGTATGAAAGCTTAAACCTCCTTGGAAGATTAAAATCAAACTGGATTGTTGAGATTGTGTCTTCTTTCCCAAAAATGTTAATTGCTTGGATGTCTATCTTTGGTCCGTAAAAGGCTGCTTCTCCGGAAGCAATTTTGTATTCGAGTTTGTTTTTATCAAGAACGGCTTTTAGCGCTTTTTCTGCTTTTTCCCATTCTTCTCTTGGGGCTATGTTGTATTTTTTATCTTTTGGATCTGATAAAGACAGCCGCATCCAATGGTCGAGGAAGCCGAGATCCTTGTAAAACTGCCTAAATAAATTAATTACTTCTGTCAATTCTTCATCAATTTGATCTTCTCTACAAAAAATGTGTGCATCGTTTTGTGTAAACCCTCGGACTCTTGCAAGTCCTTGGAGTTCACCTGATTTTTCGAAGCGATACACAAGACCAAACTCACCGAGTTTTATTGGTAAATCGCGGTAGCTTCTCAACTTTGATTTATAAATCATCATTGCTCCTGGGCAATTCATGGGTTTTAGATAAAGTTTTTCGTTATCAACTTCAATTGGGGGATACATCGAGTCGTCATAAAATCCCAAGTGTCCCGAAGTTTTGAAAAGTTCGGCCTTGTTTAAAACAGGAGTTATTGTGTGTTTGTAGCCATGTTGCCTTTCCATGCGCAGCATGTAATCCTCAAGCTCGCGCCTAATGATAAATCCATTTGGAAGCCAAACGGGTAGACCTTGGCCGATTTCGGGATAAATTGCAAAAAGTTCAAGTTCTGCTCCAAGCTTTCTGTGGTTTCTAAGCTCTGCCTGTTCTCTTTGCCATAAATATTTGTCGAGTTCTTCCTTTGTGTTGAAAGCAGTGCCATAAATGCGTGTTAACATTTTGTTCTTTTCATCGCCATGCCAGTATGCACCGGCAATTGATAAAAGTTTAAATGGGCCGATTTTTCCAGTGGATTCAACATGTGGGCCCGAACACAAATCCACAAATGACTCTTTATCTTTTGGATCTCCAATTGAATAGACGGAGACCATTTCGCCGCGTTCTTTGATTTGGTTTACCCACTCAAGTTTATAAGAGTTTCCTGCAAAGATTTTCCTAGCCTCTTTTGCTGAGATTTCGTAATGGACTATCGGCAAATCAGCTTTAATAATTCTTAGCATTTCTTTTTCAATTCTTGTAAAGTCCGTTTCTTTAATCTTTTTTGTGGAATCAAAATCGAAGTAGAAGCCTTCGTCTGTTGCCGGGCCCATTGCAGGGAGGAGTCCTGGATACAGTTTGAGCATAGCCATAGTTAAGACATGCTCGGCACTGTGCCTCATTGCCCCTAATTGATCTGATTGGTTTTGATTTTTTGCCATTTTCTGCATTAGCGAAATTTATTTCGCGCACTTAAGTGTGCTAATACAAAGAACCACCCCTTTGTCGGAACCCTTCGACTTCGCTCAGGGTGGTTCCATCCGACTTCCTTGGTGGCTCTTAATTTCCACTATTCGCGAGTGGTCGCGTCCGGCTTAGTAAGCTTGGTGAGTGCTTACTCCACTCGCCGGAATTTAACTATATAAATTGTAGCACTTAGGGGAGTTGTGTCAAGCGGAGGTGATTATTGGGTTCTGCGGGGTGGGGTGAGTTGAGGGCGGTCGGATTCGACCGTTTTTATTATATCTGAGAAAAATTTGCCGACAACTGGGACCCATTCGATCTTTGAACCAAAGTACCCAAGCGTGCCGAAAAGTATAGAGAGCCCAAGAGTTACTCCGAGTCCCCAGGCGATTCCGCCCATAAAGTTGTGCCACATCATTTGCCCAAGTGGTCTGTGGATTTTGTCGATTGGTTCTTGGCTCACAATTTAATATAGCACTTTGGTGTGGTAGTATAAATGACAATATGACTTGGATTAATCGGCTTTATATCTTCTTTATAGGTATCATTCTTTCAATAACAACCGGCTTTGGCTTGGCCGCATTTTATCCTGCTCCCCGAATGCCTCAATACCCGGTTGCTAAACCGTATACAGGAATTCCACGAAGCTGCTATGACACGCCAGCTAGCCAACAAACCGAGGAGTGTCAAAAGCTGATAGAAGAAGATAAGGAGAGACAAAGAGAATACCAAGCAAAGGATTCTGAGTATCAAGATCAACTTGCGAAATATAGAAATGTAAATGCTTCCTATACAAGGGCAGCTATATTTGTTGGCATTGCTGTAGGAACTTTTTATGCACTTTTGGGGTTAATGATGCTGCGCTCTTCAAAACTTGTTTCAAATGGCCTAATGCTTGGGGGAGTTTTAACAGCTGTATTTACGAGGCTACTTGTTAATTTTGCGTCTTTGGGAGCAAATACGACCGGAACTATTGGCGCAGACCGCGCAGGATATATCCAATTTTCAGTATTATTGCTTTTGTCAATTGGGGTTTTACTGGCGGGGAAGGGTGTTTTGAAAGATTCTCCACAAAAGTAGTTTTGCAAAAAACGCTTGACTTTCGGATTCTTCCTCAAATCGGGCTTGGTTAATTAAGTCTTGTGCAGGCCTCTGTACTCCGCTTTTACCTCCTCAAGCACTTCTAAATCGGAATACAACTTGGGCTTGATGATAAGCCCTGCCTCCAGGTCAGCAAGAGTTACTTTTAGCGGAATTGCAAAGCAGGCTGGACCTCTCTCTGTTTCGTAGTGGGAAGATGCAACCCACAAAAGGTATTCGTTAAAACGCATGCCGAAGTTTGAAACCGCGGCGGGGTTTGGCCAGTCGCTGACTGGACCCACAAAAACGACCTGAAATCGCTCTGGGTGGTTCATCCAATCGATGTTTTCTGGGCTTTTCGTGGTCGGGAAAAAGAACTGCTCATTTAATTCCATTGGAACACAACCTCGGATTTCTCGGAGTCACCGACCGGAACGACACGAATCGTTGGCACTTCGAAACCACAGAACCTACTCGGTTTAGTTGCTGTGACCACGTACTTCTCCTTTAAGAGTGCAATATTTGGACTGTGGGAAGTATATTACTATTGAAAGATAAGGGCAAATTGAGGGTGGGTCAGCTGAGCTGACCAGTCACCAAGCTGTGCTTGGTGGACGATACAGGGCTCGAACCTGTGACCTCAGACACGTCAAGTCTGCGCTCTAACCAACTGAGCTAACCGTCCGTTTTTGTATTATACCAGATGTTTGTACTTCGATTTTTCCTGATGTGTTGTACCTCTGCCACCTCGGAGGTGGATTTGTACTTGCACCTCGGGATTTTTCTGGTAATATTGTTTATGCCAGTACGGATTACTCCACTTGTTAGCGGCGAATATTATCATATTCTTAATAGAGGTATTGCTCGGCAACCAGTATTTTTTAGTAAATCAAATTACAAGCAAATGCTTCTGGACTTGTCTTACTATCGATTTACGACTCCCCCTGTAAAGTTATCTCTTTTTAAGACACTTTCTCTTGAACAGAGAGATTATTTGTGGCGTGAACTCAAAAAAAAAGATGAGAGGTTGGTAGATATATTGTGCTACTCGTTAATGCCCAATCACTTTCATTTGCTTTTAAGACAAGAAAAGGATGGTGGAATTTCTAGATTTATGAGTAGGCTAACTAATAGTTATACTCGTTTCTTTAACACAAAAAGTCAGCGGAACGGCCCCCTATTTCAAGGTGCTTTCAAAGCTGTTCATATTGGTACCACAGATCAGCTTGTACATGTATCCAGGTATATTCACATAAATCCGGTAGTTTCTTATGTGATCCGGGAAGACCAGCTTGATACCTACCCATGGACTTCATTCAAGGAATATTTAGACGGTCCAACTCTCGTTAATTCACAGCCAATCTTGGAGAATTTTAAGTCGATTGATGCTTATAAGGAATTTGTCTTTGATCAAGTAGACTATGGTAAGAGCCTGGAAGTTATTAAGCACGTTGCTTTGGAATAATACTTAGGTGTCGTAGCTTATCCACCTCGGAGGTGGAAGTGTACTTACACCTCGGGAGTGGGAGGGAATTTAGCCGGCTGATCTTTGGGAGTAGTCTTCGCTTGAGAGGAGGCGTTGGGCTCCACCTTTTTGGACTTGGCCCCAGAAGGTTTTCTTTCTTGCGCGCTTGTTTGCACTTGCCAGCCACAGATTTGCTTCATAAATCTTCTTTCTGAATGAACGCATGAAGGATAGAAGGTTTTGGAAGAATGTTATGTGGTATATTCCGGGCTCAACGGGGGCCTGCATAACCGCGATTTTTATTTCTTGAGATAAGAAAGCCGTTTCTTTTACGACTTTTTCCGCCTCGGTGACTAAGGCCTTTAACTGAAGTTTCAATTCCTGTGTTTGGCGAGAGTTGTAGCTTTCTGCCTCTTGTATTAATTGCCGCGCGCGGGCGACGTGGGCTCTGACAATTTTGTTTTCTTGTTTTTCATCTTCTAGGGCTTGATCAATAACTAAAGACTCCCCGATTTTGAGTTCACCTGAAGCACTAATTGGAGCACGCTCAAGCCCCAGCAATTGTCTTACAAAATCTTTAGGTGTCTCTTTGATAAGATTATCTCGAAATGAGTCAAAGCTGCCCTGGCCGATATCGCGGAAAGACTCAATAAATGAGTCGCGGTTGGCATTTGGATGTTTGGCTTTTGGCTTGTTTGGGGGATATTTTTGTGCCATTTTTAGTATCTTATCACACTTTAGTAAACTTAGGGCATTAAGTTAGGCTTAAGAAGCTTGTCTAACGCCTTGCGTCTTTTGAGAACTCCTGCGACCATTGCACGTTGTGAATCGCTGACGTTTTGCTGATCTTTATCTGAGGTTTTGATCACCTGAGTTACCTCTTCGTCTGAAACGCTGATTTTTTCTTCATTTGCAATTTGGTTTAAGGCAAGTTCAAGCTTGATTGCTTCTTGGGCTTGTTGGGCAAGATCGGCTCTTAAGGACTCGATTGTTTTTCCTGTTGAGGCAAGGTATTGCTCAACGGTAAGACCTAATTTTTGAGTTTGATCTAGAAGGAGAGAAAGTTTGTGGTTTATTTCTTCTTCAATTAAGGCCTTAGAAATTGTGGCTTTTGCATTGGCGATTATCGATTCAAGAACTTTTTGTTCTTTGTCTTCGCGAGAAGCTTCTTTGTTTTCAGTTTTGCCCTGTGTGGGAGTCCAAATCTTTGTTCCCCCAACGTATTTTTTGTAGTCGCCTACCTCTACTTGAGGCATCTCGCAAGTTACAGCTCGAATTGTCCAGTCGTTTTCTTCATCTATTGAGACAATTTCAAATCTGGGGGCTAAAACTGGTCTTAGTTTGTGCTCTTCAACTGCGGCTGCATAGGTTTCGGGAAGAAGTTTTTGGAGAGTTTCGTTATAAAGGTCATCTTTCCCAATTCTTTTTTCGGCAATGTCTGCGGGTACCTTTCCCTTCCTAAAGCCTGGAATCTCAAGTTTTCCGGCAAGGGATTTTAATGCTTCCTCTTTTTTAGCTTGCACTAGTTGTGCAGGAATTGTGAGAGTTAGCTGGATTGTTCCGTCGTCTTCACGAGCGAGAACTGATTTAGAATTCGTTTTGGATGCCATAAAAGTAACACGTAACAGGTAACAAGTAACACGTTACGAGCACAATATCGTGAATTATATCATAAACTGAGGCTATTTTCGAAGCTTCGCAAGGGTTTGCCTTGCTGCTTCTTGGTCGGACCATGGAATTTCCTCTTTGCCGAAGGCTAATGAGCGCTCGTGGCCCTTCCCGCAGATAGCAACAACATCTCCCTTTTTGGCAAGCTTTATGGCCTTTTCTATGGCTAAACCACGATCTGGGATTCTCAAAACCTTGTGTTTTGTGTTTCTTACCCTTTTTGCCCCCTCAAGCATTTTTGAGAGAATTTTTCCCAAGTCTTCTGATCTGGGGTCTTCTGCAGTAAAGATTGAGATATCTGCAAGGCGCTTTGATATTTCCCCCATCATAGGGCGTTTGGCTCGATCTCTTTCTCCTGCACAGCCATAAACTGCAATGAGACGAGCACGTTTTGCTTTTCTTTCGTTTAAGGATGTGAGGAGTTTTTCAAGGGCGTTGGGGGTATGTGCAAAGTCAACAATTACTGAAAATGGACGGGTTTTTACGTACTCCATTCTTCCGGGGATTCTGGGGAACTCTGAGAGGACTCGCTGGATTGTTTTCCAGTCGACACCGAGATTTCTTGCAACCCCAATGCTTGCGAGGATATTTGAGGCGTTGTAGTTTCCCTGAAGTGTGGTTTGGATTTTATATCCGACACCGTTGTCTGTTGCTGAAAAAATAAGTCCGGAGGGTCTGTTTTTTATATTAAGAGCTTTAATATCGGCGAGGCCTGAGGTTGAGTACGAGATTATTTTTGCGTTTTTTGGTGAAGCTTTTTTGAAAAATTCAAATGAATCATCGTCTTTGTTGAGGACTGCGAGTTTTACCCCGCGGAAAAGTTTTGCTTTTGCCTTTTTATAATTAGCAAAGGTTTTGTGGTAATCTAAGTGTTCATGAGTTAGATTTGTTAAAACTCCCGCATAGAAATTTGCCCCGAGTACGCGATGTTGATCGAGGCCGTGGGAGGTTACTTCAAGTACAACATGGGTTATTCCCTGCTTCTTGAAGCGTTTAAGGAGGGGTTGGAGGGTTTTTGCGTCTGGGGTTGTTGTGTGGAGGCCAGTATCAATATATCTTTTCGAATCCCAGGCTCCGACTGTGGAAATTAGTGCTACCTTGAAATGTGCACTTTTTAAAATCTCGTAAATTAAGTGTGCTGTTGTTGTTTTGCCGTCTGTGCCTGTAACGCCAATAACTATCAGATCTTTTGCGGGGTACCCTGCTTTTTGGGTTTGGTAGAGAGAAGTTAAGAAATGACGGGTATTTTTCCAGCGCGCAACAACGGGATTTGTTCTTGGCATATTTGTATATTTTTAACCCTGAGCATTGTCTTAAGTATACAACACTTGCGTTGTTTAAGCACGTTTTGGTAGCATACTTTTGCCCATACAAAATTAAGTTGTGGTTGTAACTTCCAAAATTACTATTAATAGCACGGATCAAGTTCCGGAGCTAATAGACATTACAGACAAAATACACAAAGTTGTTAAGGATTCTGGTGTCAAGAACGGCCAAATTACTGTTTTTTCTCAGCACACGACTGCTGCTTTGATAATCCAAGAAAACGAAGAAGGAATTCATAAGGATTTAAAGAAATTTTTGACTACACTTGTTCCTGTGCATGGGGATTACCACCACTCTACTGCTCCGGATCATGTGGCAGACAGGATGCCAAACGGACATTCGCATTTGCAGCATTTTTTGTTGGGAGGATCTTCGCAAGTTTTGCCTGTGGTTGATGGAAAGGTTGAGTTGGGGCAATTTCAGAGTGTTTTTTTAGTGGAATTGGATCGTGCAAGGACGAGGAGTGTGATTGTTCAAGTGGTTGGAGAATGATTTAAGCCACTTGTTCGCGGAGGGCTGAGTAAAACCTTCGTAGATAATCTTCAGACTTTTCCCAATGCTCTTCCCCCAATCCCCTTTCGGCCATGTTGTGTTCCCTAAGTGCCAGGATACGAAGATGTGCTGCTTTTGTAGCCTGGAAAAGCGAGACTCTATAAACCTCAGCATAATATTCCTTGGCTAAGTCTTCTGCATCGCTTATGGATTCTATGCGATTTTTTCCGAAGGTTTTTTGCCAAAGCTGTACCTCAAGTGATGCAACCAGAGAAGGTTCAAACGTAAGCTTAAGTTCCGTTTTTATGATTTCGTAAAACTCTTTCAATTTTGCAACTGCCTTTTTCCATTTGCCATGTTTTCCTTCGGCAATTGCCTCAACAAATAGTTTTGCCGCTTCAATTGCCAAAGACTTGGAAAGACCGAATTGTTCGCGGATATGTTGGTGTGCATAGTCTTTGAATTTTGTTCCTTCGGGGATGTTTTGGAGCCTCCACCATTGAACTTCTAATTTTGCTGCAAGTTTAGGCTCAAAAGAGAGATGTTTTACTTTGTCGTTTCCGCCAAACCTACGTCTGCGTCTGCTATAGTCCAGAATGGCCCCCTTCAGCTTTTCGGGAGTAAAATTGGGAAGGTGCTCTGGCTCAAAATAATATTCTGCGTAGGTCATTTGCCAAGGCAAAAGACCACTTGCTCTTTGCTCACCGGAGGTTCTTATAAACAGATCGGGATTGGGATATGGCTGTCTAGCGGTGTCCAGATACGATTCGATAAGCCTTTCCTCGATTTCTTCAGCTGGCACTTTATTTTCAATAATTTTTCTAATAGCTCTCGTTATCTCGTCCTTTCCCCCATAATCAAGAGCCAAATTTAAAACGTGATTCTTATAATCCTTTGTTTCCAATTCTACTTTTCTGATTTCATCGGCCAAATCTTTAGGGAATCTATCCTTCCGGCCAAGGTGAATAATCCTGACACGATGCTCGTGGCATTCTTTTTCAAGTTCTTTCAGGCCTTTTTTAAGAAGTCTAAACAATTCATTAATTTCTATCTTGGGCCGTTCCCAATTCTCAGTTGAAAATGCCCAAATGGTAAATGTATGAACCCCAAGCTGCCTACATGCCCTTGTGAGCTTCTTAACTGTTTCATAGCCGGCTTTGTGCCCTTCCCAGGGTTTTAAGCCTCTTGCTCTAGCCCATCGGCGGTTGCCATCCAAGATAATCGCAATGTGGTTAGGTATTACAGTTCCTTTTGGTAAGGTTAAATCCATATTATTCAAGTTCCACTCCAAGCTTTTTGAGCTTATCACAAAGAACATCCGTTGTCTCACTCAAATTTCCCTCGTTCTCAACCGCGATATCAGCATTTTTGAGAACTTCCTCTAAACCCGCTTCTACCAAGAATCCGTCCCTGAATTCTCTTTCAGTAAAGGCAACCTCTCTCTACTCCACCCATTCTTCCCCCAACTCTTGATTCCCGAATTTTCTTATCAACCAAAACTGAGGCAACAATCACTTGGGATTGAGGGAACCACCCCTTGAAACTCCTTATCATGTTTTCTCCATAGGCCACATCTGTTATCACACCCTTTATCCCTGTTTCTTTCAACAGATTTATTCTCGAATGCATTTCCAATAATGAATCATTCACAAAGTTGTTTATTCCGGTTTCGTGAAGCCAATGTCTTGCCCGTGCAAAACCCCTCGATTTAGCTATATCGTGAACCAGCTTCTGGTGCTCAATAAAACCATAGCCAAACCTCCTTGAAAACTCTCGCGCAATAGTCGTTTTGCCCGCACCACTATATCCAGCCAATATCAAAACAGGGAAATCCATCTTTATCTAAATTTCATATACTCTGAGACCCCGCGTAAAGGCCTTTTAAAGTTTAGAAGGCCGTCTGCCTCCCATCTCAAATAGGTAAAAAGTTTGTCCTCAACTTTTTCATTTATTCTGCTCCGCATTAGTCCGGCAGGAGAAACTTCGAAACCCAAGCTGGCGCTTCTCAGACCCAACTCAGCTTTTAAATTGGCCCCCTCTGGCTTATCTGCAGTTGCTAAATCCTTTAAAAATGATGTTTCAATTGGGAATTTACCGAATTTCTCGTCGCCACCATCAAATACATAGAACCTATTAATGTCTTGCCCATCTTGTGTGGTAATCTTAAAAAACACAACTGCTTCATTGTCTCCATTGAAATGACCCCATATCCAGTCTGAAATATATCTTTGGATCGGTAAATTTCCACACTGGTGATCATGGTAAGCGTAACCTTTCAGGCGTTTTTCCACCCCACCTAAGATTAGATCTGCCTTAAACTTGCCATTTATTATTCTTGGTAGCCACACCCCAAAACCTTGACTAGATTCATATAACACCCCGTTATTAATGGGTTCTGGAGTAAAAGTTTTCTCTATTTCTCCTGTTAAAGCGGCGCCATTTTCAAAATGAAGATTGAATTTAATAATATCTTTATTTTCGTAAAAATAATTATTATTGGCGAAAAGATATTCTCCAAAATTCCCAACGGGAAAATCTTTATCCCTGCCTTTAAGATAAAGCTTCTCGTTCCCAGCTAATAGTGCTGAAGCTGAATAATATGTTCCCCTTTTAATTCCGAAAATGTCGCTTGCATGGAGAACTATATTGAAAGCACTTCGATCTTCTCCCACAAAATCAAAATACCACCACTCGTACTCACCCTCTTTGTTAATATGAGAACTGTTTATAAGCTCTTTATTCATCTGAAAAAGATAGTATAATCATATCACAATGGATCAGAAAATCAGTGGAATTTTAGATAAATATAAAGATCTTGTTTGGCCTGAAATCCAGAAATACCTTAAAGACCCCAAATATCCAAAGCAATTCTTGATTCCGAACAAATTTAAAAAAGAGGCTGCTTTATATTGGAGAATCAACAAAGTCTATCCGGGGCGGAAAGGAAAATACATACGCCCAATTCTCCTTCTTTTAACGGCAAGGGCTATGGGAGCGAATACGAAAACAATCATTAAACCTGCTGCGGCAATGCAACTTTCAGAAGAGTGGATTCTCATCCACGATGACATTGAAGACAACTCCGAAGAAAGGCGTGGTGCCCCCACACTTCATAAAATTTACGGTCACGAATTAGCCATAAACGCAGGTGATTCCCTGCAAATTATTATGTGGAAAATTATTAATGATTTAGGTTCTAATGCCTTAGTCGAGGAATTCTACAAAATGTTAATTAGAACCACTTTGGGACAAGGTGTAGAACAAATTTGGACCAACAGAAAAAAGAAAAGTATCTCGAAGGATCAATATTTTTTCATCGCGGACAGCAAAAGTGCTTATTACTCTATTGCAGGCCCTATGAGACTGGGAGCAATTCTGGCAAAAGCCTCCTTTGGCCAACTTGAAAAAATAACTGAATTTGGACTCCATTTGGGGAGATGCTTTCAGCTTATAGATGACATTTTAGATTTGGAACAAGATAAAAAAGAAGGAAAAGTAACGCTTGCAAACACAAAAGGAACTGCCTTTGCTAAAAAACTGGCCAAGGGCGAAAAAGATAAAGCCGAAGAAATCTTTGAAAAGGATCTCAAATTTCTTTCCCGCGAACCCGCAAGAAGTGAGTTAAGAGAAATTATAAATTTTGTTTTAGAAAGAGAATATTAAATCTTTACTTCACTTATATTTTCGATTTGCGCCAGCCGGCATTTTCCGCTTCAACTTCTGAGCAAAAATAGCGCTCTCCTGCCGCTTCATCAATTTGGGTTTTGTCATAGTATCGCTGGCCAGGGGTGTGGTATATTTTTTCGCCTTTGGAGGAGATGTTGCCCTTTATATTACAAGTGGAGTTAGGGAGATTGGGGGGATTGGGGTAATTAGGGAGATTGGAATTGCAAGCACTTGGGTGCCAAAGTCCCCTATTATTATCTCGGGCTTCTTTTTCGGAAACGTTAAATTGTGCTTGGTATTTTATATCTGGAGGATAGGAAGAAGAGTGGGCAAACCCATTTTTGACTAGATAGTCGTTTACAAGTGTATCCCCGACCCAAACATAGCGGAGCAATCGTCCGTATTTGTCGGTTTCTGAAATGTCTTTTTCAAGCCTCACATTTTTGCCGAGGACAAAATCCTTATTTGCCTCCGTTGCGCTTAAACCAAAACATTCGTCAGCTTCTGGAGAGTTGATGCCAATATAACGCACACGCTTCCCGCCTTCAATTTCGATTGTATCGCCGTCGATAACGCGAGCTGCAATGTGGCTTTGAGAAGTAGATAGATAGACAGGTAGTAAAGTAGAAATGGTGGGCGTAGGTTGTGAGTTGTGGGTAGTGGGAGAAGGAAGTGGTTGTGTGGAGGAGGTAGAATCTGCGGGACGAGATGCAAGCACATAAAGCCCTAACCCTGCTGAGAGGAGCCAAGGAAGGACAAGAAAGAAAAATTTTGGTTTCAACTCCTAAATTTTAGCATGGAGTTGAACTTTGCGAAGTTTAACGATTTGACAATGACAAACAGATTAGAACCCCGTGATCGCAACTCCAAACCCTTCTTGGGCGTAGATACAACCCCATTTGTATTCCCCGCCGGTAATTAGCTTTTTGTGTCCTAAAGTATCAAGCCAGGCTGAGACTGCCTGGTCTGGGGTTGGATAACCCGAAATTAAAAATTCCGCCACATTATTCGGCATTGTTGGGTCGTCTTTGTATTTGTCGTAAATGCCCCGAAAACCATCATGCCCATCTAATTTTCCAAAGTCTCTGATTTGAGAAAGCCTTATTGCCGCAATTGTGCAGAGAACATCTCTTTGCGACAAGGAGTTTACGCCATGTTCTATTCTAGCCTTGTTTACTGCTTCCCAAAGCTCGGGGCCTGTGTAGGAAACAGACGTCGAGGAACGCTGGGGCGCTGGGGCGCTGGATTTTTGGGTGGGAGTGGGGGTGGTTTTGGTTAGAGAGGCTATGGTGTTTTGGAAGTCTTCTAAAATTGCAGATTCATGGAGTTTTGCAATCTTCAAGGTTTGGCCAGCTCCAATAAGGTAGCCAAAAAAGAAGCCTGCTGCAATGAAAATTGCGATCCCGAGTGGTTGGGTGAAATAAACTTTCTTAAACTTTAGCTGTTTGGGGGTTGTGATTTTCATGAGATTGCTTCGTCTCCTTCGGCTCCTCGCAATGACAACCTTAATAAGGGTTTTACTCCCCCACCACGGAGTTCCTGAAAAAATGTAATGTGGTTCACAATAAAAGCGTTATCTTCCATCTCTTTTTCGACGATCTCTTCAAGATTTTTTGCTTGTGCGTTTCTGTCTCTTTGCTTTGGGACTTGGGCTATTTCTATGTGTGGATGAAGCCTATGCGGCGGCGAAAATTCTTCCTCACTTAGTGCTTTTGTTATTGTATTAAATAGATTTTGAATATTTTTGTCGGGGTCTTTTATTGAAAGATAAATTACAGAATGATCTCGTGTTTCTCCTGAGTAAAGATAATCAAGTTTTGATGTTGAGACTTCGAATGTCCGAACATTTTGAAGAATTGGCCGAACGACGCGGTATGCGGCGGATAACCTTTCTTGGGCGATGTGTCCCAAGTAAATGAGATTAATTAAAAGATTGTCGGGACTTTCTAAGAGAGTACCTCTTGGGAGTTCTTGTTGGATTTTTGAGATGTGTTCTTTTAACTCTTTCGGAAGTTCAATCCCAACTAAAGCTCTTGTTCTGGGGCCTGTGCTTCGTCTTCGGCCAAATATGGGTTTGTCTGGCATTTTTACTTGAGGGGCGGCAAGACTATAGTATCTCCAACTTTTATCCCCCTTTTTGCGGCAACTCCTCCTGCAATTTCCAAAACATAATCAACTTTTGTGCGGGGGGCGTATTTTGGCGTTTGGGCGTCGGTTAGGCCTGTTGGTACAATTGGGACGTTTGGGGTAATCTCGGATACCACCCTGTCATTTATCCAAATAATATCGACTGGGAATTTCATTCCTTTCATCCACAAGGATGGCTGTTCGTCTTGTTTTTCTAAAACAAATAGCATTCCGGTATCTTCTGGGAGATTTGTGTGCTCTGAGAGGCCTAAACGGCGGCTTTGTTCTGTATTTGCTATCTCGACTTTAAAAGCTGAACTTCCAACGGTAATTATTTTTTCTTGGGGTGTCGGGGAGGTTTGTTGGTTGGCAATCGGAACTCCGGCGCGCATAAACAAACTTTCTAGATTGCCTGGTTTTGATGACCAGTAGGCAAGAAAAATAACACCGACTAAGATTGCTAGTAAGATGCCTAATTGCTTCATTGGTTAAATTCGAATATCGAAACTTGAAATCCGAAACAAATTCAAAATTCCAATGTTTAAATTTTCAAAATTTAGATATTGTTTCGTGCTTCGAATTTAGTGCTTCGGATTTTCAATACTTGTTGCCGCTCCCCTAACACGATCGCCAGGCAAGGCTTTTGCTAAAAGTGTGACTAAGAGTGCAAATATTAGGGCGGGGATGAGCAGGAAAAGGACAGAATGATGGTGTCGCCTTTTGTGCTTTTTTACATGGATGTGGGCAATGTCCACGCTGAAGACAAGTGTAGAGGCTTGGAGGAGATTGTGTCAATGAGGATATTTGCTGTGTGGGCGAGAGAGGACTCGAACCTCCACGGATTGCTCCACAGGTTCCTAAAACCTGCACGTATACCAATTTCGTCACTCGCCCGGATATGCTTATTATACCTCAAATGCGATTATTGAGAGTTCTCTTCAGGAGTTTTCTTCGGACTCCACCGTATGAGCCAAAGGAAACGGTTTTTTCAATACCTTTTTCCTGAAGATAATTTGTAAATGCCAGATACTCTTCCTTAACGGTTGGATAGTTTCCAGCCATAAACGAAATGGCTAGATCTTGTAGTGTGATTACCATTTCGCCGACGTTGACAGGCTTTGTCCAATCTACACTTTCTCTTAAGCCCAGTTGGTTTAGAATATCGTGAGTTTTTCCTCGGCTTATTCCCAGTTTTTCGAGAATTTCTTTGGTTTTTTCTCGTGACCCGCTTAATTGAAAAATCTCTCCCGTTGCTTCTTCGACACCTTTTCTTTGGTTTTTTCTTATTTCGTCAGGGGTGTAGTGTAAGTCATCGTACTCGCTTACAATACCTGCCAAGCTTTTATAGGTCGTATAAACCCCTATCCCCATCAAAAGTTCTGTCGTGGTTTGGTAGTCTAAATCTCTGTCGAACCACTCTTGTATTTGAGCCCGTACCGCAGGGGTAAAGATGCGGGCGGTTGCTACTTCGGCGGCTTTTTGGGAGGCTGCTTTTTGGATTCGGGAAGCCTCTTGAGGAAATTGTTGTCGCCATAATTTGAGGGCGCCATCTCTTTTTTTGAGTTGTTCCTCTTTGCTTAGGGGTTGAACGATTGCGTGGTCTAGAACACTTCGTTCCAAACCTTTTGCAAGATAACCGATTCTTCTATCTAACCACTCTTGGAATTCAGCGGTCAGTTGCGGTCGCAGGCTTTCATCTGTTGGGGGTTGTCTTAACCATGCCAAAAGTTCGTGCTCATCTTGCCTACATTGGGGTGCAGCTTCGAAGCATCTTATGAGTGGATTGTTTAAGATAGTTGGTAGATCAAGGCTTAAGAAGTGGTGTCTGATTACATCCTCATAGCTTAAGAGTGTGTCGTGTATCAGATGAGAAAGTTCGCCCCTTAAGCTTGGAAGGTTGGCAAGTTCTAGGGCTAAGCAGTCTCCCATTATCTTTTGGCCTTCAATAATTTTTGCAAGTGACCAAGTGGGCAGGCCTTTTTGATCGTTTGGGATTGGCCTTTCGGGTGTCATTTGCGGTCTCGCCAAACCTTTAGAGTTTGGCGGACCAAAACCCCAAAGTCTATGGGAGTTTAGGCCACAAACCTCAGGATCTAGAGAGCATGATACCATACAAAATCCGAAATGTCAAGGAGTTATAAGTCGGGCACTTTTGTGGATAAGTAGATTAGCGTAAAAACTATATGAGTCAATTTCACTCCATCTCAGTGAGAAACTGTGTTACTCCTGCTGCCCAGGTTCCTGGGGAAGATGGGGTGTACTTTTTCATCAATTCCTCGGGCGTTTGGTATCCTTTATTAAGATAATTTTCCCTAAGGCCTTTTGATACTGTGTTTATTGCCTCAGTATAATTTGAAAATCTTAAAGTTCCTTTGCTGTGTACTCCCCAACCCCAGCAATTGTATGAATTTTCAGGAATTTTTTTGCAAAGATTTGATTCTTGTTGGGCAATTGCTGTGAGCAGGCGAAAGTCAAGCTGGTTTTCGTCAGCTGTTTTAACAATCTGGTTTGAGTAAGGCTCAAGGGGCGATTCGTATTTTTCTAGATACTGGCGGATTATTTCGGTTCGCGCATCAGCTTGTACGGCTGCGCCGGCTACCCGCCCTAGTGGGTCGGGTACCGCGGCGTAAACTCTTGAGCCATATTTGGGAACTGAGATCGTTTTTGCAGTGAGAATGCCACGACCGTTGATTTCTGAAAGCGGATCGAGGGTTGGTTTTGCTGAGACAACTTTTAGGGCAAACACTGAAGTTGCAAGGGTTATTGGAGTTATGAAGAAAAACGTGGCCAGGTAGAGCAGATTGCGCATTTTTACTTGCATCCAGCATGCCAGTTTATTTCCAATTTGTCAATTTGTTGAGTAGGAACTCGATGAATCTTTTTAAGTGATTTTTTGTTATGTCAATCGGTTTTTCAGGCAGTTCTTCAAGTATGAGAGCGACGGTTGTTTGGGAGACTTCCTTACCGTTTTTAAGAAGGCTTATTTTTAATGAATAACTTCCCGGAATTTCGGGAGTCGTGAGAGCTACTCCGGTTTTGTAAATTTGGAAAGGTTTGATGTTTTCAAGCGCCCCTTTTGTTATTTGGCTTCCAACACCTGGGGTTTCTATCTGAATTTCGTATCCGTCACTTTCTTTCCAAATTGTTTGTCCTAAATTTTCAAGGTCTAACGTCATAAAATATAAATTTTTTGTAGTGAATTTTTCCGGAATGCCGTCTCGAATTACGATTTTTTCAATTTGTTCTGGTTGGCCGACTGTTTTTCCAAGAGATTGAATAACTTGGTATTGTGTTTTCCAGCCATCAGGTTTTTTCCAAGAAAAGCTTGAAAAGGGTTCGGCTTGATAATCCAAAACAAAGGGAGTAACTGCTGCAACTTTTGGGTCATTCCAAATTTCGATAAAGCTTTTTTGGAAATTTTGGGCAACTTTCTCTTCTGAGAGATTCTTGCCGCTCCAGCCGGTTTCTGTTATGAAAACTGGCAAGTCTTTTTGTATGCCAAAGCTTTTAAGAGTACTCAATTCCCATTCATAATTTTTAATTCCTCCGCGGCCGTGTTTTTCTGGAGGTGAAGAAAAATCTGGATTTGGGTAGGAATGAGAGGTCCAGCCGTCTATATATTCAAAAACTTGTGGGTTGTGGGAAAGCATTGAGCGGATATAAGAGACCTGATCTCTCGTTTCTATTCCATTTGGGGCAGAAGAATCAAATCCTGCATTCAGGACAAAGAAATCTTCGTTTTGTTTTTTAAGTTTTTGAGAATAGTTGTAAAGAACATCTGCGTATTCTGTTGGCGCAATTTGTCCGCCCCACTCTTTTGCATGGTTTGGTTCGTTAAATAAAACAACATATCGGTTCTTAACAACCCAGTTTAGAGAGTCCAAAAATGACGCCCAAGCTGGAGCTTCGCCTATTGCTGGTTTTACCCAATTTTCTCCCTCGGGATGTGTTGCAATTCGGACAATTGGGATTAGGTGTGTTTCGCGAAGTTTATCGAAGACTTCCTGCCATTTTTTAGTATCCCTTTGATCGTCTTGGATAACCAAAGTTACATATCCCCAATCACCATTTGTATTAACGAGATTTGCAACTTCGTCAAGACTTGTTCCATTTAAAATATGGATTCCGAAGCGGTTGTTTGGGGAAGAAAGGGGGTCGACGATTGCATGCGCAGGAGTGGCCGAGATTAAGTAACAACCTAAGAAGAACGTTGCCACTACGTGGTAGAAACAAAGTGGAGACAGATAGAAACCAAGTGGTTTGAAGGACATATGCAGGCAGAAGGTGCACCTGAAGGGACTCGAACCCCCAACCTCATCGTCCGAAGCGACGCGCTCTATCCAGTTGAGCTACAGGTGCGTGTGGTGGATCGCCCGGGATTCGAACCCAGAACCGATCGGTTAAGAGCCGATTGCTCTGCCATTGAGCTAGCGATCCATGCCTGGAACAGATACAATTATATCAGAGTTATGGAGAAAATTCAGAGCCAGATTGACAAAATTCAAGAAGAAATGGCCAAGGAGCCGTACCACAAGGGAACTGAAGGCTGGTTTGGTTTGATGCGGGCAAAGATTGCAAAATTGAAGGCACAACTTGAGTGGCGTCCCCCAACGCAGAGTGCTTCGGGGGGTAAAAGAGGTTTTGGGGTTCGCAAATTTGGAGATGCAACGGTAGTTTTGGTTGGCTTTCCGTCAGTTGGCAAATCCACACTTTTGAATGCGCTTACGAATGCCAAATCCCCGACTGCTGAGTACGCTTTTACAACAGTAACTGTCATTCCTGGGATGATGAATTACAATTCTGCACAAATCCAGATTTTGGATGTTCCGGGACTTGTTGAGGGTGCGGCAAAAGGGCGCGGCAGGGGGCGTGAGGTACTTTCTGTTGTTCGCGGCGCGGACCTTCTATTAATAATTGTAGAAGTTGGAAAAGAAGAGGAGCAATATCAACGAATAACGAGTGAATTGGAAGTGAATGGTGTGCGAATAAATCAAAGTACACCACAGGTGGTTGTAAAAAAGACACAGAGGGGTGGTATAAAAATTAATTTTTCAGTAATACAGGAACTAGACAGAGAAACAATAATTGGAGTGGCGAAGGAATTCGGAGTAATCAATGGTGAGATAACTGTTAAAGAAAGGCTATCGTTGGACCGATTAGTTGATGTATTTGCGACGAATAGGGTGTATGTGCCGGCAATCTTTGTTATTAATAAGGTGGACAAAGTGTCCTCCACTCCCGAGGTTCAGGTACAATTCCACCTCGGAGGTGGAATAGATACGACACGTCGGGAGATTATTGGAATTAGTGCCGAGAAGAATATCGGATTGGAAGAACTTCGAGAGAAGATTTGGGAAGAGTTGGGGTTGGTAAGAGTTTACTTGCGCGATCCGAAGAAAAGTTTGAGTGACCACCATATCGGAGTAAGCTCCTCAACTATGTATAAAGGTGTAGCTTCAGATTTAGAGCCGATGATTATGCATATTGGAGAGAATTTGCAGGATTTATTGAATAGACTTGGGCAGGATGCGACGGTTGGAAAAAATGAAGCTAAGATTTGGGGTCCGGGAGCAAGGTTTGAAGGGCAAACTGTGTCTTTGTCGACAAAAGTTCAGGATGGGATGGAAGTGACGTTTGTTTAAATCTTTTTTATTTTCTCTCGGGAGAAGTTTTTGGCGGAATCCCTTTGGGAATAAACAAGTTTTCTTGCCTCAGGCATTGAAAGTCCTTGCAAGATTCCACCGATCAAAACACCCTTTGTAAACGCGGCATCAATAAAGCCGCCTGATGAATATATGGATACGCAAAGAAGGACCAAGCAATTAAACCAATGATGGAAGTGGATAACGCGAGTTCTTGTGAATACTCTTACAGATGGCGAGACCTGGATTCTTTTATGGAGTTTGATTTCGGGGATTTTGTGCCAAAAATCTGACTCCCTGTGGGTCAGGTAGCGAAAGGCAGTAAAGCCGGATATGACTGCAGGCACAACTTCAAAGCTCATGCTATTGATTATTAGATAGTGGTGAACACTTGTCAAGGCAATGTACTGGCCACCTAGATAGAGAACGGTTGTCCTCCTTTCTGATTAAGATAGCAC
>ERZ1292623.479-Hain-H51-01um-R1-479-length-43720-cov-8_pt1 | contig 43720 bp, 74 predicted proteins | sample MGYA00564398_ERZ1292623 | MGnify/ENA primary metagenome ERZ1292623 (study PRJEB36523, sample SAMEA6512633) | groundwater metagenome | collected 2019-01-07 | study: AquaDiva: Metagenomics assemblies of 32 groundwater samples
CTAACGCCGTTTTAACCGGCGCGGCCCAGGAGCCAACAGGAAACGGTGCGCCGTCTCACCGCGTCCGGTTGAAAACATAGTTATACGTCGGAGGATTGAGCATGGACATAGACACAGGTGACACAGTACACCATGCCCCAACTGGCGAGGATTGGATTGTTGCGTTTGTTGACGGTGAAACACTTTCGCCTCTCGGATGGCCAGAAACGGTTGCAAAATTGGCAGACTGCACGCTGATAAAAAAGGCAACGCCGGAAGATCGGGCGATGTGGCAGAAGGACTTGCTTAGACTTCCTACGAGCGATATTCGCGGACGGTGGGCAAGAGACCATGTTGACGTATAACGCAGCCGAGGAGATGGGCATGAGTTACCCGGTAACTATCGGTATTGATCCAGGCGTTTCTGGCGCCATCGCCGTGCTGTGCGATGGCGATCTACTGCGACTCGAAGATATGCCGGTGGCCATTGTCGGAAAAACGCGCAAGCACCGCGACATCATGGAGGGCCAACTCGCTCAAATCCTGCGCCCCCACCCAGGCGCTACGGTGTGGCTAGAAGCGGTCCACAGCATGCCAGGGCAAGGGGTGTCCAGCTCCTTCCTGTTTGGCGCCTGCTACGGGGCCTGCAAGGGCGTAGCGGCTGGCTTGGGTCTGCGAGTCGAGCTAGTGCGCCCGCAAACGTGGAAAAAATCGTTCGGCCTGATCGGTACCGACAAGGACGCGGCCCGAGCGGTGGCCAGCAACCTGTACCCCGGCGCGTCACTGGCCCGCAAGAAGGACATCGGCCGGGCCGACGCCATTTTGATTGCACATTTCGGAGTTCATCATGGCGTCCGAACCGAGCACTTGCCACGCATACCGGACAGCCCGGAAGATGCGTTAGATGATGATTTGGCGTTCTATGTCTGAGCGCGTGGTGATTGGCGACGCTGAACTTTGGCTGGGCGATTGCCGCGAGGTGCTGCCTACGCTGCCGAAAGTGGACGCGGTGATTACTGATCCGCCGTATGGGATTGCGCACGTTACATCGTATGGCGCGAGTTGGGAAGGAACGCAGATTGCTGGCGACGCAAGCACGGCTGTGCGCGATGCGGTCCTGCAATGGGCTGGTGAGATTCCGTGGGCATGTTGGGGAAGCTACAAGGCAGAATCCCCCGCAGGCTTCAAGGCAAAAATCGTGTGGGACAAAGGACCGGCATTCGGTGCTGGCGATTTGACATTCCCTTGGAAGCCGTCTTTTGAAGAGTGTTGGATTGCTGGTCGTGGATGGAAGTCAGACCATCGAGGCGAAGGCGTTTGGCGCGGTCCAGTTGTCGTATCTTGGGAAACGGTCGCGGGTGGACGCGAACATCCGCATCAAAAGCCGGTGTGGTTATTTGAACGGCTCATTAAAGCGTTGCCGTCGCACCCAACCATCCTCGACCCCTTCATGGGCAGCGGCACAACCGGCGTCGCCTGCATGAATCTAGGTCGCAAGTTCGTCGGCATCGAAATCGAGCGAAAGTATTTCGACATAGCCTGTGAGCGCATCGCCCGCGCCCAGGCCCAGGGACGGCTAGAGTTGCCGGCCTACGCACCGCCGCAGCAGATGGCGTTATAGCGGCCGATGGCACGTCGGACAGCCGTCAGCCTTCAACTGGCGCATCCGTTTACACAGCCGGCTGACGGCAGCGCGATCTACGCCTGCCGTGCGGGCGGCCGAATTAACCGAAGCTCCCCGCACCAGCACCTGCCAGGCGGCGTCACGTGCCTTGCCTGGTGTTCCTTGCAGCATCCTGTTTATGTGCAAGAACTCCAGCTCGGTCAAAGCCGATCCCTCACGGCTTGTTGCGCGGGTAGCAGCGGTTCGGGCTCAAGCGCCAGCCTGTCCATGTCCGCGCGCTGATTCGGCGTGGCGCCTAGGTACGTTTCCAGGCCCACACCGAACGCATGCAGGCGCTGGGCCATGTAGGCATCGGCGTAGTAATTCAGGTAGGCGTCGGGATAGGTCATGGCTTGGCTCCGAATCTTAGGTCGTGGTAAGGCGCTTGGTCATACGCTTCGACCGCCGCTTCGAGTATTTCCGGCGGGCAGTTTTCGGCGATTAGGTGCGCACGCCAAGCGGCGCTTGATGCGGTGTGCGTGGCGTAGACTTTGCGCATGAACAGGCGTCGATGCTGCTCGACAGTAAGCCCCCTCACAGCACCCGCACCAGCAGGCCGACAAGGGCAGCGAGACCAACAGCGGCGCAGAATATCCAGGCGTTCGGGTACATAATCAGATCCTCAGTTAACCAACACTGGCAACAGCGCCAGCGCCAGAAGCGAAACGGCCACGGCATAGCCGCGACCAGCGGGGCGGGCGACACAGTAGCCGCAGACGCCAAGGAGCCAGGCCAGGGCGGTCATGGCGTCACCTGCTGCTGGTCTTGGGTTGTGTGTTCGCTCATGCTGTATCCTCCAGTTCGCGCAGCTTGTTCTCTGCGTCGTGCAGCGCGTCCACAAAAACCGGGTCGGCGGTTCTGTGCGTATGCACAAAATCGCTTATTGCCAGCGCTACGGCGTTGGCCGGAGTAGGGGCGTCAAGGAATGTTTGAAATGCGTTCATGCTGTGTTCTCCAGTTGTGTTGCTTCGGATTCGAGTTTCAATGCTTCGCGGATGTGCGCGCGGGGGCGCATACCCCTAGCGGCCATGTCGCGCAGCAGCCCCGCATAGTGGCGCCTAGATCGCGCCATCTCAGCGTTAGTCGGCGGCGTATGCTCGCCCTTCAAGCTGTAGGGCTCAGTGCCGAACAGGGCATCATGTAGCCGCTTGTCAGCCGCCCTGCGCGCCCGCTTGGACATCCGCCCAGACGGGGACGATAAGGCGATGGCGTCCGACATCGTGTCGGCAGTGCGGGCGGGCATCATGGCGCGGCCTCCAAGGTGCTTCTGTCGCGCGTCCAAGGGGATAAATACCCCTCGAACGTGAGGCTGTAAGTGGTGCATGCAGGCGTCGGTTCGCTCGAACATAGCGCGAACAGGTCAACGCTGGTGCCGGCGCTCAGGTCAAGGCTGACCTTTTCGACGATCAAGGCGGCCATGCTAAAATCCTTCCAGGTGGGTAACGACTGCATCAAGCCAAGGCACGGCGCAGCCGCACGAATAGGCATCAACGATGCTGCCGTCGGACGTGAGAACAAACGCGCAGCCGTCCGAGTAGTCGGCGGCATCATCGCCACACAGCAGCGCGTAGGTGTCGGGAATGTCTAGCACTCGTTCAATGTTCATGCTTTCGCCCCTTAGTTAATCGGTGGAACTGCCCACCGACCAGGCCGTGCCTGGTCGCTAGGTGGTTACTCCCAGAATGTGCCGCCAAGGGCGCCGCGGACCTTCACCAGGCCATGATCGCGCATGAGCTTATCGTGCGCCCGGCGCTGGGCATTGCGCTTGATTCGCTTGGATTCGGCCAAGGCATCAGCCTTACTGCAAGCGTTAGCGTAATCGACCGCTGCGCGCATGCCTGGTGTGCTGTCCAGGAACTCGTCGAAAGTGCATTTTTTGGTCATGGCGTCAGTTCTCCAGGATTAGGGAAGCGTTGGCCGGCATGATCGAAAGGTCAACCAGATAATCGGCCAGTCCGTCAACGTCGCGTGAATGGCGCATAAATCCGTCCTCAACCTGTTGAAGCTCGCACCCGTCCGCGCGCAGCTCATAGATGGTATTCTCGTCAGCGTCGCGCACATCGGCGTAAAAGCTGCCGCGCTCGTCAAGATTAATGTGGTATGTGTACATGATAAAATCCTCAGTTAGTGACTCGTAACCCACTGCTGGGCGCCGTAGTCATACCCGACATAAGTGCGGTCGGAGCTGATCCCGCCGCGTATTTGCAGTGCCTCCAGCCGCTGGTGGAGCTCGGCGTCTGTAATCAGTCCAGCTAGCCACCACTCGATGATTTGTTTCGCCATGCCGTATCCCTCCTGGGGGCCACCTACAGCAGGCGACCTAGACGCAGATTAGCACGGTGACGGCACGGTGACACACACCTACCAATAAATAGTTTATACATGCAAAAGCATACAATTGTTGACACCACCAGAACGCACGCGCTAAATGGCGTCAACATGACCGCGCGCACCGCAAAATACATACAAGGTCAACTGATTAGGCCGGACCGCGGCCAGACGGTGCTGCACCGAGATACTACCGACTGGCGCCGGCGTATACGCGATTCCATGGCGCAGATAATCCCGCGATTGAGTCGGTGCGCATCCGGCAAGCTGGATATGACGCCGACTCAGGTGAAGGCAGCTCAGGTGCTGCTATCAAAGGTGCTGCCAGATCTGACCAGCGCCGATATAACCCTCAACGACCCCGCAGACGGCAAGACGGCCGAGCAGCTGATCGTAATGCTTCAGACTGCACTACTACAGGCAGACGCGAGCGTACGGGCGCACATTCTGGCAGCCCTTGGCGATCACTAGGCTACAGTGCCGTCGTGCCCGGAAGGGGCTAGCCAGGCAGCCTAAAGTGAGAAAATGGCAGAAGGTGACGAAACACGGTCCATTGCCCTCTTTCCCTTCTCAAACGTTACGGCTAGTAGGTTACAGCGATGGCTAGGCCAAGACAGTACGAGGATGCAGCGGCACGCAAGGCAGAACTGCAGCGCGCTCGGCGTGAAGCATTATTGCCTCAAGTAGCCGAATCCGTTGAAGCACTAACTCCAGGTGAAGCACTAACTCCTCTACCTCCTCTACCCGGTAACGATACGCTGGTCCCTGTACGCCACCAGCCGCATGTACCACTGAGCCTGTTCGATAGCGTACGCAGGGGCACACCTCGCACACACACCGACGGGCACAGCTACGTTCTGGTAGCACGCGGTGCGCCGTCACTGGTTGATGGTCAGGTGTACGACCCCGATGCCTATGCTGTGATCCCCGTTGCTGACTGGCGCGCCCGCCTGGGCCGGCGCTGCGCCCACGGGTTCGCCGGCTGGGCATGCCACGCTTGCTAGCCTGCTCGTCCCCCTGGAGGACGGCGTCGTTTGCGTAGACCCACCCGTTAAGATTTGGGGCAAAATGTACCTACGATCTGATCTTGAGTCTGCCATACGCCTATCGGAGCCTGCTATTGGCAAGGATAAGCTCCTGAGGCGCCTGCGAGGGGCTTCTGTAGACATTCCGTGGGACAAGCTCCCTGACAGCGTGAAGTGGAACTTGTGCCGTGTAAAGCTCTCTCGTGGGTGTTGGGACTGGTTGGGCTGGGAGTTGAGGAGCGATTGGAGTGTGACCGTTCATACGCAGCGGTTCATGCCGATCTGGAGGGGTGAGGGCAGTGTCATCGTGGTAGCGGAGGAGGGGGTAGGGGATGAGATCATGGCGGCGTCGTGTTTCTCTTGTCTGCCGCCGTGTGTGATCGAGTGTGATTCCAGGCTGAAGGCCATCTTCACAAGAAGCTTTCCTGAGCATCGTTTCATCGAGAGGTTGTTCACGTGGCCGGACAGGAAGAAGGAAGCCGACTATATGCTGCCGTTGATGGACGTTTTCCCGATGTACAGGAAGAGTCCAAAAGACTGCCCCGGAACGCCGTACCTTGTTCCTGATCCTGAGCGCGTGGCGTACTGGAGGGAAGTTTTACCCAGTTATACCGGCGTAGCGTGGAGTTCGCGGCATGGAAAACAGAAGCCTTTCTTTGTCCCTGGGGTGTCGTTACAGTATGGTGAGAAGACCCCAGAATGGTTGTTCCAGCCTGACCTTGACCCGGTTGCGGACTTTGGCGACCAGATCAACCTCATCGCGGCCCTGGACCACATCATATCGGGGCCGATGTCGGTTGTTCATGCGGCAGGAGCGTTGGGTGTGAAGACCGACGTCATCATGCCGTCTTACGGAACGGGGAAGGTCCACAACACCCTGCATTGGCGGTACCTTACGAACCTGCCGTTCTACAACAACTCAACCGTCCATCTGAACTGGTACGAGTACAAAAAGGCTCGCAAGCTCGGTTGCGACACGCAGGCTCGAAAGTGCGCATCGTAACCAGCATGTCGGCAGCAGGGTACGAGTTGTATGGTAGGCGGTTCGTCCAGACGGCTCACCACTGGCCAGTTCCGGTGACAGTGTACTCGGAGGACGACTTGCCGATCCCTTATCGTCCGTTTCTCGACATGGCTCCTTTGCCCGAAGACACCACGGATGATTATCGGTTTCAGGCCAAGAAGTTTTCGTACAAGGTGTTCTGCATCCTGGATTCGGCCAAGGTCGGAGGCAAACTGATCTGGATAGATGCGGATACGGTTGCGTTCAGGCGCATTCCGCAAGTGTTTTTGGAGAGTTTGTTGCCCAAGGGCAAGTGGATTGCTTACCTGGGCCGGGAAAGAATGCACTCGGAGTGTGGGTTTGTAATCTACGACTGCGATAAGTTAGGTGCTTTTTTCGATGCTTGGCGCGGCCTTTACGTGACGGGCGAGCTGTTCAAGTTGGCAGAGTGGCACGATTCGTTCGTGTTCGATTATTTGCGGGAGAAGATGAAGATTCCGAGTGAGAATATATCCGGGCCTGGAAAAACAGCGCATCACCCGTTCATAAACTCCCCGTTAGGCAAATATCTGGACCACATGAAAGGCGCGAGGAAACACAAAGGCAGGTCGCCCAGATCCGATCTTGTGTGGAAACGCCCGGAGGAGCATTGGAATGCGCTATGACCAGATAGAGCCGATCCTGAAGGCGAAAAACCCCAAAGTGTCGGTCGAAATTGGGGTTCACAAAGGCAAGAGGGGTGGGATGATTGCCCGTCGCAGTGGGTTCTACTATGGGTTTGACCTGTGGGAGCAGGCAGACGCAGATCTCGACAAGAAGGAATACAACGGCAAGGGTCGTTCCACCCGTGCGGAAGCGGAAGCCCGTCTGGGCGTCTCAAAATACGAGTTGATCCAGGGCAACACGCTGGTCACTCTGCCAGAATTCGTGAAAAGGGGGGTTCTTGTGGATTTCGCCTTCGTGGACGGCGGTCATTCCGTGGAAACCGTCCTTTCAGACTGGGCCTGTCTGAGCCAGATTCTTGCTCCCGGTGCCATTGTTGTTTTCGATGACTATTACACGCCAGAAAGCCCATTGTTCGGATGCAACCGGGTCGTGAACGGACTCAAGCACAAGTTGTTACCGGAAGCGGACATTACGCAGGACAACTGGAAGTGCCAGTTAGCTGTCGTGTACCTATGATCGCGTGTTACGGCTGTGGCGGGAGTTACGGAAACCAGATCATGCGGGCTTTTGCACAGGGTTGTGGTGGGGAGTTCATCGAAAAGGCTTACCCAAACTACAAGGGCGGCACAACGGTCGTCTGGGGGCTCCACCGGGGCGCACCCGGATTGATTGAAAAGGCGAAGGAAGATGGGGGAGACTGGTACTACGTCGATCACGGGTACTTCGCAAGGGGACATATGAAAGGGTACTACCGAGTAACGAAAAACGGCCACCAGCAGGCGTGGATACGAGATTCCAATCCCGACAGATGGGACAAGCTCGGCGTGAAACTGCATTCAAGGAGAACAGGCGCCAAGGTCGTAATTGTCCCTCCCTCGGCTATAGTGCAAGCCGTTTTTGGTCCGTTTTTCGAGCCACCCGAAGGGTTCACATCCAGAAAAGATGGCAAGCCGTTCTTTGAGAAGTTCCCCGATGCGCAAGTCGTCTATACCTACAATTCGATTGCCGCAGTGGAGGCTATCGCGAGCGGCGTTCCATGCGTTGTAACCGGACAGTCTGGAGCGACCCCCGTGGCATCACCAAGTATCGACGAACTCACCTTCCCCGCCCCGGACCAACAGCGAAGGTGGGCTTGTTCCCTGGCGTACGGACAGTTCACGATGGAAGAAATGCGTTCAGGACTGGCGTGGAGGGTTGTCGGCCTATGAAGCGCGTCTTCATCGGCTGGGACAGACGGGAAGTCCTGCCGTGGCACGTGCTGTGTCATTCGATCATCTCTCGATCATCGGTGCCGGTGTCGATTTCTGCTGTCAAATTAAGTCATCTGCCCCTGACCCGCCCATCCGAGGGATCGACAGAGTTCTCAGTGTCTCGTTTCATGGTGCCGTGGATGTGTGATTATGAGGGACTCGCCATGTTCATTGACTGCGACATGTTGGTACAGTGTGACATCAGGGAGGTTTTCGACCTGTATGATGGCTCCGACGTACAGGTCGTCAAGCACGACTACACGCCCAGGGAAAAAATCAAGTTCTATGGCAACGCGCAAGTTCCCTATCCACGGAAAAACTGGTCATCGGTGATGCTGATGAACGCAGCGCAATGCACCAGCCTGACGCCGGATTATGTTGACTCAGCGACCGCGATGGAGCTTCACCGATTCGCGTGGACAGATCGTATCGGCGATCTTCCTGCCCACTTCAACCACCTGGTCGGCGAGTACGAAGCCAATGACGATGCAAAAATCATCCACTGGACCAATGGCGGACCGTGGCTCAGAAAGTATGCTCGAAGCGATTATGCGCATGACTGGCTGACCGAGCGTATCCGCACAGAACACTTCCTCGATGAATAACCTTGCCGAGATAATGACGCTTGTCAGTACGATCAAGCGCAAACTGGACACCAACAAGCTCGCATACTACCAGCCCTACGAGTTCCAGAAACAACTCCACCACGCCAAAGGTGAGGATGGTGGATTGGCGCGTAAACGCGCCCTCGTAGCAGCCAACCAGATCGGGAAATCGAAGTGCGCTGCGATGGAAACGGCCATGCACCTGACTGGCCTATATCCTGAATGGTGGCAAGGCCGAAGATTTCATGGCCCGGTTGACGCGCTGGTCGGCTCGACCACCAACGAGACCGGGCGCGATATATGCCAGAAAGAGCTGTTTGGTGACGCCGATGACCAGACAAAGACAGGGACAGGCGCCATTCCCCTCGAATCCATAGGCGAGTGCATACGCAAACCAGGCGTTCCAAATGCCTTTTCATCTGCACTGGTCAAGCATGTTGCTGGTGGACACTCCAAGGTGTCTTTCCGCGCCTACGAGCAAGGCCCGCAAAAGCACATGGGGCTGCGCATAGACTGGGGATGGCTGGACGAAGAACCCCCACTGGACATATGGTCGCAGTACTTGCGGGCGACTTTCGCCACTAACGGCGCTCTCCTGCTGACGTTTACCCCTGAAAGCGGGGTAACAGAGGTTGTTCACCACTTCCTGTACGAGCTTGCGGACGACGAAGCGGTTGTCAGGGCTACATGGGAAGATGCCCCGCACATGAACGATCCGAAAGTCAGGGAAAAGCATCTTGCCGGCCTCAGTCCACACCAGCGCGACATGCGATCAAAAGGAATACCGCTCATGGGATCAGGTCTTGTGTTCCCGGTCAAAGAAGACTCCATCGTCATTACGCCGATTCAATTGGCCAAGCATTGGCCGCGCATTTGTGGCATTGACTTCGGCTACGACCATCCTTTTGCTGCCGTCTGGTTGGCGTGGGACCGCGACAGCGACACCGTGTACGTCTATGATGCTTACAGAGAGGCCAAGACCACGCCACCGACCCATGTAGCGGCGATCAAGGCACGCGCAGACTGGATTCCAGTGGCATGGCCCCATGATGGTTTGCAGCATGACAAGGGGTCTGGTGTCCCTCTCGCGGATCAGTACCGTGAGATGGGCGTGAACATGCTCAAGGAAAAATTCAGTAACCCATCCGACCCGTGGCAGAAGGAGGGGCAGGGCGGGCAAGGGGTGGAGGCGGGTATCACCGAGATGCTCACGCGCATGGAGACAGGCCGGTTCAAAATCTTCGCGACGTGTCAGGTCTTGCTCGAAGAAATCCGCATTTACCACAGGAAGGATGGGAAGTTGGTAAAGTTGCGTGATGACACTATTTCGGCCTGCCGCTATGCCATACAATCCCTGCGATTCGCCGAAACTCAGGCGATCAGGGTTCCGCTACAACTTGTGCCGCGAGGCATAAGTAACTGGGGCTAGAAATGGAAGTAAAGCGCCGCAAGATCACCCGCCAGGACTGGAGAGAGGTCGAAAAACACCTATCATCCGAGCTTGCCCATCGCAAGGATTCCGAGTTCAGAAAGGCACACGAAGCGATCTGGAAGGAGGTTGACCGGCAGGTTTCCATGAAGCCGATGCGTCGGGTCATCAACGGGAAGGATGTCAACGACTGGCACTCCACGGTAGAGATAGGCGAACTTTCAAAGGCATCCGAGGTCATCACCGCCGACGTGAGGCGGATGCTATTCCCTGCCGCGCGAGCGTGGTTTGACGCGCACTCTGAAATTCCCATCGGACCTGACGAGCAAGGCACCAAGCGAGTGGTACCTTCGGATGCACAGAACTTTATCGACGGCTCGCTGCGGGCATTAATGATCCAGCAGCACATGGATTTCGGGTTCAAGGCTCGCGTAGAACTGTCGATCAAGGAAGCCCTGCACCACGGGTCGTTCGTTGCCGAGGCAAAGATCGTCAATCGCCAGAAGATCAGTGACGGGAGCAAGGTCGAGAATATCGGTGCTCCGGTGTGGATACCCCACTCCATGTGGAACTGCTACCCAGACCCCTCGCAGTCGGTTATAGGTACCGATATGTTCTATGACGGGTCGATGATGATTCTTTCACACATGCCAATCCACCTGATCCGTGATATGGCCAAGGGCGATGGCTGGATGAACATCGACAAAATCCCCGGCGACCAGAAAAAAGACATCAACCTTGTCACCTACTATGGTGATCTGGTCATAAAACGCACCGATGCTGAAATTTTCCTGCCCAATTGCAAAGCCATCACCGCAAACGACACCATCATCTATTACGCGCCAAACGACCTTCCACACGCGCCGATCATCTTTGGTGGATACGAGCGCCTGGACGTGCGCGATCCGTACTACACATCGCCCATCGTAAAGCTCAGCCCGATGCAGAAACTTGGGTCTGTGATGGTGAACAAGTTTATCGAGGCGGTCGCGCTCAAGACCGAGCCTCCCATCGTCTATGACGGGTCGGATTCGTACTTCGTGCAGACGGGCGGGCCGGTCATTGCCCCTGGCGTCAAGACCCCAACCAAGGGCACGGCAAACTGGAAAGAGGTCGATGTTGGCGATCCGACATGGGCCGCCAATGGGCTGAACATGGCGATCAACGCCATCCAGTCAGGCACTGGAGTAAACGCCATCCGTGCCGGCGGCGAGTCCTCCGATAGACGCCGCACATCAGCTACGGAAGTAATCAAGACCTCCCAGGCCGGGGAAGTGCGTACTGTGGACTTCGTGGATAAGCTGGAGTCACAAGGATTGCGGCCGTTCCTGTACATGCAGCATGCGTTGAACGTCAAATTTCTGAAGGGGTATTCTTTCTATAACTCGGAAATGGATGCGCCCGACTTCATGCGCGTGGATAAAACCGACCTTCCGCAAGTAGTTCACTTCGAGGTCGTCGGTTCCAAAGGGCTTCTAGGTGAGGAACAGCGCACACAAAGAACCTCTGCCGTGACCGCATTTGCGTCGTCATCTCCCCTGTTCGCGCCGATGCTACGGCCTGAGATTTTGCTCAAGGAGATGTATCAGGATGCCGGCAACAAGAACCCGGAACGGTTCATTGTCGTCAACAACCAGGAAGACCCGCAGATCGCCCAAATGAAGCAACAGATGGAGCAAATCGTCCAACAGATGCAGCAGAAGATTCAGGAACTTGAGTCAAAGCAGCAGGTGGAGATGGCCAAGTTGCAACAGTCCGGCCAGATCGAGCAAGCCAAAGCCGAGCAGTCCGGCCAGATAGATCAGGCCAAGATGCAGATGGATGCTCAAATAGAGCAAGCGAAACTCCAACTTGAGCAGGAAAAAGCAAAGGCTGAGATCGAGCTGAAGGCCAAGATCGCCGAGGCCGAGATGCAGCTCAAGCGGGAAATCGCCCAGGCGGAGCTTGCGATCAAGGCCCAAAGTGGCGATGGCGACATGAAGTTGCGCGAACGGGTTGAGATGATGAAGTTCGGGAGGGAGGCAGACGGGGAAGCTCAGGTGCCCGGCGCGTTGGATGTCATCATGCGGGCCATTCAGACCAGCACCAGCGAGACTGCGCAAGCGATGCTCGGCGCGTTGGGTTCCATCATTCAGGCCAACACCAGTGAGGCTGCGCAAGTGATGCTCGATGGTGTTTCGGATATGATGAACCAACCATTGAGGATAGAAACGGGGGCTGATGGAAACGCTACCGCGGTAATCAAGGGTGGCAAACGATTGCCGGTCATCAGAAATGAATCAGGGCGTATACAGGGCTTGGGAACAGGAGAGTAACATGGTCAAGGTGAAGGACTATCCAAAGGAAAAGTACAGCGCATATTTCGAAGTCGTTGATGAAGGATCGGAGATGGTTGCGCGTATTTATGATCGGAAAACCGGGAAAGTGACGGAGCACCGTAGCAAAGGCTCTCCCGATAGTTGGGTCAAGACTGAAATGGCAAAGCATAAGAGGGCTACATGATGGCACTGGCATATATCGCCGCGCTGCGTAATGCGCGACTGGACCTTATCAAGACGCAAACCGACGCTGGTGCCGGGGCAGGATTGTTGCGCATCTACGACGGCACGCGCCCGGCCACCGGAGGAACCGCCACGACCCTGTTGGCCGAACTGACCTTCACCGACCCCTCGTACGGCGCGGCATCAGCCGGTGTGCTGACGGCCTCGGCCATCACGCAAGATGCCTCTGCGAATGCGACTGGAACGGCAACGTGGTTTCGGGTGGTCGATTCAGCGGCAGCCTTTGTCATGGACGGCAATGTCGGCACGTCGGGATCGGACCTTAACCTGACCACCACGTCGATTGTCGCCACGCAGCCAGTCAGCGTGACCTCATGGGTGATTACCGAAGGGAATCCGTAATTATTTGACGAAGGAAGAATTCATCGCCTGGAAGAAAGGGCGGTTTGGGCATTAGAGGAAAACGTATGATCCGCAATTTGTTTTTGCTTGCCGGTTTTGTATTCTGCGCTGCCTGGGCCATCCCATCGCAGGCCGACTTCACCGCCACCTACTCTTTACTGGCATCGTCGCCCCAGGGCACGCAGACCTCGTGGTATGGCGGGGCCGTGACCAACGACGGCAAGTTCCTCTACGGCCTGGGCCACAGCCACAACACCAACGGCAACAACAGTATTTATGCCTACGATCCGGCGACCAACACGCACGCCAACCTGTTTCCCAACACCGGCAACAGTTGGATATGCGACAAGGACATTGCCGGCAAGTGCATCGCTGGAACCGGCCGTTGGGCCGTGCTCGCATCGACGAACCCGCTATATGCGTTCTTCGGCGGCCCAACCATCACGGCCCTGAGCAACCGCAACAATCACCAACAGTTCTACCTGCCGGCGCGCAATGAGTGGTGGGTGCTGGCCGGGACGATATTCTATCAGGGCGGCACGCTGTGGGGTGGGCGGTTCAATTTGGCGACCAACCGCTGGAACAACATATCCAAGAGCCTGACCGAGTTCAGCGCCGGGATGATCGCCGGCACGCCGGGATGGGTGGCGCCCAATGCTGCGACAGCGGTGTGCAAAGACCTCGATACCGTAGTGCTGTTCGGCGGCATGGCCAACAAAACGGGCGGTGTGCGGATCATCGAGCCGAATCCGGCCGGGCCGGAGCCATACAAGTGGGCATTGGCCTCCAAGCCACCGATCCACATGCCGGCCGAGAACGTACGCGAGAATGCGGTGTGTGTAGGTGACACGGTGTACTTCTCGACTGGGCAACAACGCTTCTCGACCGGGGTGATCGGCGATGTTACGCCTGTCCCTGGGCCGTTCTGGAAGTTTCACGTTCCGAGTCGGGTGTGGACGCGCCTGACCGATGGACCTCCTGGGGGGTACTTCCCGACCCTGACCTATGACTCGGACATGGCTGCCCTGCTGTATTACGGCGGCGGTACCGGCAAGGGCAGCAAAGCCATGTGGGCGTATGACTTGAGCGCAGGGGTGTGGCAAGACCTCACCGGCACCACGGCGGCCCCTCAAGTGGACAAGTTCACTGCGGGTTTCATTCCCGGCTTCGGGCACATCTACAAGGGCGGACGGCGCTGGGGTGGCAGCAAGATGGTCGGCGCCGGCTCCATGCTGTTCCAGATCAAGCTGGCGCGAGTAGGAGTTGCGGTTGTTCCTGTGCCTGTTGCAGCTCCAGTATCCGCTCCTGTTGTTGTGGCTCAGCCCGTTCTTGTTCGACCGGCCCCCGCGACTACATCAACTCCGACTCGGCCAATCCCGACACCCATTCCAGTCCCGATTTTGCAGTGTCCGGTCGGCTGTGTTGCGGTTGTAACTCAGCCTCCGGTTGTGATCCCTCCCGTGGTAGAGCCTCCGTCTCCTCCGTCTCCTCCGCCCGTAGTCACCGCATCGAGTTTCACATGGACCAAGGTCACGCTGCCGGGCCAGCCCAAAAGCCCGCAGGGCAGTATGAAGCACCAGCGCCTTGTGGAAGGTCCGGGCGGGCGTGTGTGGATACTTGGCGGTGACTGGGGTGGAGGTTCCTTGGGATACAAAAATACCGGCCGGCAGGAGGTGTTCAGTTTCGATCCGCGCGCCCCGGATGGCGCCTGGAAATTGGAGGCGCCCTTCTGCGGCACGGTGGCTGCCCCGGTGTTGATGCACACAGATGAACGCGGGGCAGCCTGGGACGTCAAGCGCGGCCTGTTCTGGAACCTGACCGGAACGCCTTATGGCGATGAGCTTTCGTGCCCCACAGGGACGGCCCGCTACGCCAAGGCCAGCACGTTTGATCCGGCTACCGGGAAATGGGCATTCCCGTTCCCGGAGAAAAACATCGGTTACGTGACCAATGGCGTGCTGGACAACGACCAGATGGTGCAGATCACCGACAAGTGGGCATGGCATCTGAACCTCGAAACCGGGACATGGGTTGCGTTCTCGCTGCCTGGCGATGCCAAGCGGTTCAACGCACGCAGCGCCAAGCTCGGCCGAAGCGTGTGGTGGCTGAACCGTAACGAAGTGCTTGAATCCTACAACCTGGACTCGCATCAGTTATCCGGGTACGGAGTGTGGCCGTGGCCGAAACAAGACGGCTGGGGCACGGCGATGACCTTCTCGCTGGGCAACAAGGTACTGGTCATCTGGCCGACGGGGGCACCCAAAGAGCCCCGTTACGCGGCGCTGTACGACCCTGCCACCAAACAATGGACCGTGCTTGACCAGGGCGCTGGTTGGGGGAATGCCGGGATGCTGCACAGCAGCGGCAAGCTGATTCTGATGGGCGGCGGCATTGCCTCTGTTGCCGATCACAATACTCAGGTCTGGGTCGGCACACTTAACTAGGAGTCAGTCATGTCCTTATTCGACAGAATCTCAAAAACACCTGGATCGGGTGACCGTGTGCCAGTGCATACCATGACGGCTATGCTCAGGGAATACGCGCGAGGCTTCGTAACCCGTGCTGACATGGTGGTCGCGTTGGGATTGGGCGTGGGAGACACGCCACAGCTTGACGCCGCTTTGGCAAAAATAGACGGCGCAGGCGCCACTACCAACAAACTGCTTATGGTTATGGCTTTTGATGACGTGTGCATAATGACTGAGGGAAGAGTTAAGTACCTGACGCAAGCGGACTGGAATGCGAGAGTAGGCGCTCTCTAAATGGCCCTTGAGTACGCCCACGGCGCTATTCAGTGGCTTTCGTCTAGCACTGTAGGCACAACTTACGTTGTGTCCGGGCTGGCCTTCCAGCCCAAGGCGTTGCGTTTTTTTACTGTTGGCATAGGCTCTGCAACGGACGCCGCTACCGCAACGGTAGATATGCAGCGCAGCATGGGGTTTGCTACCGGCACTGCCGCAAGACGCTGCATTGGGACAAGCACTGATGATGCCGGCAACGAGGCGTTTACCAGTGCCGCTGTTCGGAATGATTGCGTAATCATAGAGGTTGATTTTTCCAACGGTACACCTACCGGTCTGCTCGATCTCAACGCCGTAGCGTCTGACGGTTTCACTCTGATCGTTGATAATCAGAGCGTCCAAAGCATAACCGTGATGTGGGATGCGTGGGGCGGATCAGACATAACGGTCGCCACGGTTGGGGATTTTGCCGAGCCGTCCGCGACGGGAGTGCAAACGTACTCGGTGTCAGGATTCACGTCAGCAGCTACTAATCAGGTAGTAATGCTGTGCGGCTGCGATGTGACAACCGCGCTGAATACGGATGATGCTTTAGAAGATAGCAACTTCTATGTCGGTTATACCACGGGCACAGCCAGCGCGAATAACGTTGTGGTGGTCGGTAACTCCGACCGTGGCTCAACTCTCATGGACACCGACGGCTATACGCAGACGGGTGAGTGTCTTGCGCTGATCGTGAATGGCGGCGGCAACCCTGACGCCAGGGCGACGCTCAGTGCTTGGAACACCGATAACTTTGCATTGAATTGGCTGGAAGTCGGTGCGGTTGATCGCAAGAGTATCTTTCTGGCGATAAAGGGCGGCAACTGGACCGCCGGCTCTTATACCATTGATGGATCAACGGGCGGCGCTACGGCAACCGTAAGCGGCTTGTCATACGCACCTGTTGGTGTGTGCCTTATGGGGCACGGCTACGCCACGTCCACTGTCGATACCGCAAACGGTGAGGACTTGCTCAGCTTTGGGTCTGGCTCGTCCACGACATCCAGACGCGCCCTTGGCATGCGAGACGAAAACGGCACGGCTACGTGCGAAATGAATCTGGTCGTTGAATACGATCAGATTCTGGCCTTCCCTAATGCCGCTGGCGCACTGCTGTCGGCGTTTGATTTGAATGCCATGAATAGTGATGGCTTCCAGATAATCACCGATGTTGCCGGGGGTGTAGCCAGCGAGTGGCAAGGCTATCTAGCATTCGGTGCGGAGGCTGCTGGCTCGACCGGCACGCTCACCGTCACCACCGCCAACGATACGATTTCTGCTTCCGGAACGACCACCGTCACGGGCACGCTGGCCAAAACCGCCGCAAACGACACGATTGCAGCGGCGGGCACAACCACCGTCATCGGCACCCTGGCAGTCACCACTGCTGCCGATACACTTGCTGCAAGTGGCACAACCACCGTCATCGGCACTCTCGCCGTTACGGCCGCGAATGACACCCTTGCCGCCTCTGGGTCGGTTGGCAATGATGTTACCGGCACCCTTGCCGTCACCACTGCGCCGGACACGCTTGTCGCAGCCGGAACGACCACTGTTGTTGGCACGCTTGCGGTTACCACTGCAAACGACACCTTGGCAGCGGTTGGAACCGGGCCTGCGGTTGCGACTGTTGATGGTGGCGGAAATTTTTCAGGAGGCAGTTTCTCCGACGCAGTTGGTGGGTTTAGCGTCGATAGCGCCATAGTCGATGGTGGAGGCAAATGGCAACCCGAACAGTCTCGAACCTACCATATTGGCGCAGAGCCGCCAAAGAAGAAAAAGGTCGTAGGCGAAAAGGTAAAACAGAAGCCGCCTGAAACTGTTAGCCAATCAGTCATTCTGTATGGATTAAGCCAGCAGGATTCTGCCGAAATTACCGCCTTGATGGCGCGGGCACTTGACCAAAATGCAGCACTCAGTACGATAGATGCCGAGATTTTCGCCCTTATGCAGGTCAGCCTTGCGGCCGAGCGGGAAGCAGAGGACATCCTGATCTTGATGTTGGCCGCATGATGGCGCTAAGCGTAGGAACACTTCAGATGGCTGCCGGAAGGACTGAATAATGACCCTGTCCGTAACTCATAGTAAGACGCTTGTTTCGCCTGATAGCGGGGGAGAGGACAAGGTTTATGGCACTGATTATGTAAGCGCAACCAGCCATAGCTTATCCGGCCTCACCGCAGGCCAGATTCTTTACCCATCATCGGCCACCGCGCTCACCGATAGTGCGAACCTGACATGGGGGACTGCCGCAGGACAGGGCTTGTTTCTCGGCGCAGGCACCGCGACCACCGACGTTCAGGCGCTCTCCGCGACTCAGACGTGGAACAACGCCGCGGTTTCATTCACTGGCCTAAAGTTCACGATCACCGACACTGCCTCTGCCGCAGGTTCGCTTGCGCTACAGATTCTGGGCGGGGCGGCCGGTGCGACGAACTTGTTTGCGATAGACAAGGCCGGCAACGTCGGCATCGGGACGACGGGACCAGCAACCAAGCTCGAAACATTAGTTGCTAGTGGAAATAATACACTTCAAATTACCACTACTGGTGGCTCGTCATTTATTCCAAAACTAGCCTTAAATCGCGGCGGCGATACTAGTTGGAATTTATCCCATGTTTCTGGAACATTCGATTTCACTATCGACCAAGACAATAACAGAAAAGTGACGATTCGAGCAAGCACCGGCAACCTCGGCATCGGGACGACGAGTCCACAAAGCCTTCTTTCGCTCCCCACAACCGGCGTTCTTAGTTGGGAAGTCAGCGCCGGTTCAATAGATAGCTCCCTGTCCCGCGTCTCTGCTGGCCTCATCGCCCTGGGCACTGGTGCAGCTGGGAGTTTCGCTGGTCGCCTGAAACTCACCAGCGCAATCGCCGCAGGAGTAACCGTAGCAAATCTGAACGCTGCGCCAACTACCGGCGAAATACAGTCCGTAACGGATGCTCTGACCCCTGCCGCGGGATCTGCTGTCGCTGCTGGGGGCGCCGCAAAGGCCCTGGTTTGGTGGAACGGGGCCGCGTGGAATGTGTTTGCCGTTTAACGAGGAAAAAATATGCCATCTATCACCATTACCTACCCTGCCGGCGTCGGCGCGAGATTAGCCTCCGCTCTGGGCAAGGCTCAAAATCTCATGGACGCGCAGGAACCTGCGCAGCCACGCGCAGCAACCGCCGCCGAAGTCAAGACATGGCTCATCGGTCGCGCCCATCAGCTCATCGTGGATGTTGAAGGCGCGGCGCTCACCAAAGCCGCCATTGAGGCCGTCGTAGTTCCTGCGGTCACCATGACATGAGCGATACTGAACTCAGAGTCAACGCAATGATGGCCGAATACCGGCAGACGATCATCGCCCTGGCTGACAGGGCTACACTGCTGGCGGTGGAGCTTGCAACGACCAGGGCTGCACTGGCTGCCGAAATCGAGAAGCACAGGCCCATCTCGGTTCCCGACGACGAGTTGTAGGCTCAGTTTGAGTTGACCTGCCAGTGAGCGGAAATTTTTCAGGAGGATGTTGGCCGCATGATGGCGCTACCTGTAGCAGATTTCCTGCTTGAAATCCGCATGGACCCAAGGTTTAATTCACTTATGAAGAACCTTATGGCAGCCCGACCGGAAATTCCATCCTACCCAAAGGTGTCTGAGGATGAGTGGAAACATGCGTCCGGCGAGAAAAGGGGTTACGATCTCGCTTTGAGCCTATTCAATATCAATCTTGATGAGGAGCATGAAAATGCCAGACCCGAACGAACAGGTTAGCGCAGCGCAACCTGAATCGACGCCTGAAGCCACCCTGGACGACGTATACAAGGAGTACGGGGTAGAGCAACAGGCCCAGCAGTTCCAAGCGGCGACTGCACCACTGCCTTACTTGCCGCAAGCACCTGAAGCCCCGGTTATTCCTGATCCTGTGACAGATGTCGATGCCTTCCGGCAGTGGCAGACGAACCAGTTTCATCAGAACAACGCGCTTCAGCAGACCCTACAGGAGCTTAACGGCAGGTTTGCGCAAGTCTCGCAGGCCGAAGCCAGACGTCAAGTAGAGGCAGACGTTTCGCGTGCGGTTGAAATGGTCAACAAGCGGCTAGGCGCCGATCCGCAGATGGTGGAAGTGGCCCTCGACTTGGAAGCAAGACGAGACCCCCGTTTCCAGAAACTATGGGAAGGCCGCCAGCAAAACCCGCAGGCATGGGAGAAGGCTCTCGATGCTTGGGGCCGCAAGATGGATGGGAAGTTTTCCGTCCGTGCGGACCCTCAGTTGGTCGAAAATCAACGCGCAGCAAAGGTGAGTCAGCAGGCTTTAGGCGGTCCTCGACAGGCAAATTCCAATGAGGAATGGGACAATCTGGCCCCTGGTGACTTCGATCACCGTTGGCGACAACTCATCAACGGATAGCAAAGGCTTCCTAAAAGGTAGCCTTAACCGGACAAGAGCATGGCTGCTACTATTACAACCTTAACCAGCAATATCACCGCACCAGTAGACTATGTGCTGATGCGTGGATTGCTGTCGGCTGCGCGCAAGCGTTTGCCGTACTTCAACGGCACGTTGCCGGGGAGTCTTGAAAAGAACCAGGGATCAATGTCCGTCAAGTGGCGGCGCATCGAGAATCTGGCGCCGGCAACAACGGCATTGGGCGAAGTCACGGGGACCGCAGCCTTCGGCATGGGCCGCACTGCTGTCCAGCCGTCGATCACCGACGTAACCGTGGCGATGGCGAAGTACGGGAACTGGATACTCACCACTGAGGAACTGGACCTGTTCAACGTCAACTCGCGGGCTGCGCAGCTTCTTGAAAAGCTGGGCTGGAACGCGGGCGAATCGCTCAACATCCTCTCGCGCGACGTGTTCAACGGCTCCACGAACATTCGCTATGGCACTACCGCCACGGCGACCACGAACGTGGTGACGGCGATCACCGTGAACGACATCAAGTACTGCGTGAATCAATTGAATCGGCAGTCCGCGATGAAGTTCTTCAGCGAGGGCACGGGCTCACGGAATGTTGGAACGACCCCGGTGCGTGAGTCATACTTCGGCGTGACACACCCTGATGTCGAGGAAGATATCCGTGCCTTGACTGGATTCGCCTCAGTGGAATCCTACGGCGGGTATATCGCTACGGAACCGGGCGAGTTCGGCTCTGTGGCGGGTGTGCGCTTCGTATCATCGGAGATCGCTCCGATTGCCACCGGCGCGGGCACCACGACCGCTGCGGGTTTCCGTGGGGCGACAACCATCCTCAATGACGTGTATTCCACCTTTATCTACGGCAAGGAATCTGTAGGTACGGTGGGCCTTGGTGAGAATCACACCAAGGAAATCTACATGATGGGTGACCGTGTTCCGGCGATCCAGCTTATCAGCAAGGCTGTAGGCTCCGCTGGCGCAGGCGACCCCTTCAATGAGGTCGGTTCTCTGGCATGGAAGGCATGGTTTGCCGGGAAGATTCTCAACCAGAATTGGTTGTGGAACATCAAAACCCTCTCGGCTGACCTGTAACATGGGTGGGGGGCCAAGCGCCCCCCGTCCTCTTGGAGACAACATGAGCGATGCGTACGTCCAAGTATCAGTTTCGATGCCTGGGAAGCCGATGGTCGGCTACAAGATCAAGGTCACGAATATCTACGGTACATTCAATCGCGCAACAGACAGCGATCAAGCCTTCCTACACTCTATTATGGTTGGCTTGAAAAAGACATTTGGTGGCTCAGTCAAGGTGGAAAGCATCTTCCACGACAGGATCGTCAAACTGGAAACTCCCAAAGAAGTTCTCCCGATTCCCTCCGTGGATGTGAAGCGAAAAGTCGGCAGACCGAGGAAGACAGCGTGATCTTTCTGGATGCTGTGAACAGGACGTTACGCAGTGCAGGCATCTTGCGTGGTGACGACGACCTGATAACCACGTTTTCAGACGTGCAGCACAATGCCACAATGAACCTTGCCATTCTGGCGGTTCAGTCGGAACTTGCCGATCTGGTTTCTGACAGACTGATTCCTTACGAAAAAACATCCAGCACCATCGCAACCATAAACGGAACAAGGACATACGCGCTCGCTTCGGACTTCGTTAGATTCTTCGGCTCACATCCATTTTTCTATAATTCTGCCGATAACGTGGCCATTTACGAACTTCGCGGCGGTGTAGATGAACTCAGACATGAGGTTCTGGACTATCAGACACAGACCGGAACCCCTTCCGGGTGGTATTGGGAAGACGCAACGACAAAGAAGGTTGGCTTTTACCCAGTCCCAACCGAAGCGGAAACCCTATCCTATGACTACGAAAAAGACGTGTCGGTATCTGCGGCGTCGGACACGCTGCCATTTCACACAGAAATTGAGGCACAGGCTTTTGTTGACATGGTTGTCCCGTTGTTCAAGTTACTTCTGACCCGGCAGGACACGGCCGCATTGGCGAATAATGCCTCGCACAACAACGCCAAGGCACGACTTGCCAACCTGGTGCGACCAACCAATCCTAGCACGCGGTATGGCTCCAGATACCTCTGATGAGGACTACATTCGCCGCCGGGATCAACGAAAACGGCAGTCAGTCCATTGACCAGCAGGAGTGTGCCGAAGGGAGCAACTTCGAGCTTGGCCTGAACGTAAACTATTTCAAGCCAAGGAAGGCATTCCAACACTTTGGCACGGCTCCGGTCGCCACCTCTGTTACTGGCATTCTTCAGCTAGTCAAGCGCGACCTGACAGAGACTACATTGGTCGCTGTCGGCGCAAGCATCTATACAATGTCATCCGCGCCGGTGTTCACATCGGTCGGTTCGATCACCGCCAACTCCAAGCTGCGCGACACATACTGGTCGTTGGGCGACTACCTCGTCATCACCGACATCACAAAGACCACGGTCATCAAGAAATGGGACGGGACGACCTTTTCCACACTGACGACCGGCCTTGGAACCGATCTGTATGCGAAGTACGGCGCCGTTCACAATGGCCGGGTATGGCTGTTCAACGTCAAAACGACCACCGATACGCCGCATCTGATGGTGGCAAGCAAGTTTGAAGACCCGACCGTCTATGACACGTCAGCCCGTGCGCCGCAGGTGACATCGTTCGCAACCGGCAACGAGGCGTTTTACATGCTTACCCCTGATCTGTTGCCGATCAACGGGGTGGCAGTGTTTCAGAACCAACTCATCATCTCCACCCTGCGCGGGAGACTTTTCCGCCTGACTGGAACAGATGCGAATGACTATGCGTGGACGCCGTTCTACCAAGGTTCTGCTGCAACAGGAACCGAGACGATGGTGAACATGGGCAACGATGTTGCCTTTATGAAGGAGGGAGGCTCTATTGATCTTCTGTCATCAACGCAAAACTACGGCGACGTGCGCGCCGACGATCTGACTCGATGGATGCCAGACACGGTTAGAGGATTAACTGACGCAATTTCTGTATACGACCAGTTCAATCAGAAGGTGTACTGGTTCGTCAATGATGGAACTACCGGGGAAGTTCTGGTCCTTTTCAAGGATATTTTGCCGTCAAGGCTTTCTCCCTGGTCGATATACAAAACGGCGCATGCGTCATCCTTCATTACGCAGGCCGCAAAGTACATGCTGATCCCTGGAACAACCAACTACCGGGTATTTTGGGGGGATGCAGTCGGCAACATTCACTACATGGAAGGGGCTCAAGAAGGCGATGGCTCCACACTGACGGCGATCACGACCCGCAGAAAGACCGCATTGCTCGAAGGCGATGCGATGACTAACGTGATGCTTGGAAACGTACAGTACCGCCGCCTGGCACAGGTCAATCTGGATGTATCCATAGAATTTGCCGAAGAATACAACACATCCACTGCATCCATTACCTTGAAGGGGCCGACGGGCGCAGAAACAGGAGCCGCTTACTTTGGCGGAGCCGCTTACTTTGGCGGAGCCTTCTATTTCGGATCAGGAACCGTGGGCGCGAGCCAACCAGCGGTAAGGGCATTCTCGAATGTCGGGTTCGGACGAGCTTTCACAGTGGAAACATCCATTACATCGACGAAGAACTTCCAGGTGGACTTCGTGGAGCTTGAAATTGACGCCCCGCGAGCATAGGGCGCGCCTGTTCCGCGGTAGCAAGCCATTCATCCGGCCGGCTGTGCTTGTCGCCGAAGGTGGGTTTGGCGATGACATGGGCATATTGTGGGCGGCTTACAAGGCGGGTTCCTTCCCCATGATTGCGCAAGAGCTTGAGATGGGAGACTTCGCCAAGGCCATCATCGCCATCGCCATCACGCAACATGAAATGGCGGTTGTCGAAGATGACAGCAAGACCTATCAGTCAGGAAGGGGGCCGGTGGCGATCATCGGCATCCGTTCAGATGGCTGGAGGCATGAGCCACACGTGGACTACTTCAAATGGGCAACAAAGCGTAATATCTTGCGTGTGACCATCCAGTTCTTGCAGATGGCCAGGTACTCAAAGGAAGTCGGCGTTGTGATGGTCCACAGCCCCAAGGAAACGTCCAATCTGTTCATGCGCGCCGCCAAGGACTATGGCGTGCTGAACTTCGTTGGCCGTGTTCCACATGGAACGCCCAGGGGCGATGAGTACATCTTCTCGACAATAGGGAAGAAAGAGGCGTCTAAAGAGGGCCATATAGCACTTAAGAAGGAGCGAACTGAGGTCCGCGAAGCCGCGTAATGGCTATCGACCCGCGCTATCTATCCCCGGCCTACTGGGCCTCGCTGCCGAATATAAAAGGCACCTTGCCCGGCAGTTTTGGCGATGTGAGCGCCTTCCCCTCCGAGTTCCATTACTCGATGATTCCAAACCTCCTTCGCGCGGGACCGGGTGAATTCAACGCCGCTTACGTCGCCAACGCACTACCCAAAGTAGGGGAAAAGCCTTCTTTGGAGAACATTGTGTCCGAGGCAAGGCTGCCGCTCCAACTGTCCAGCTATTTCGGCTTCAACGATTCGGATCCGGTGTTCTCCAGCCTGTCGCCCACGGCGAAGGACTATCTGAGACCATGGAACGGGCTGAGCCGGGACACCCCGGTCGAACAGTGGCCCACCCCGAGCGCCTCAACGCCGCAGTTCACGCCGCAGGACTACTCGACAATTAACGCGGCGTTCCAACCGTATCGCCAGGCCAACGATCTTTACACGCGAGAGCTGATAGCGCGCGTGCAGCGGGGCGACATCAAAGTGACCCTGCCTAAGTCTAGCCTTTTTGGAAGCATCGTGTCGGCGCTGCCGGGCATTGTCGGCGCTGTCGCAGGCGGGCCGATAGGCGGGGCCATTGGCGGGGCTATTTCCGGGAATCTATCAGGCGGCGGATTGCGGGGCATACTGACTGGCGCATTAACCGGCGGGATAGCCGGAAATGGTGGCCTTGGGTCTACAATTGGTGATATTGGCGGGCTGTTTGGAGGCTCAACAGGTGGACGTATGAACATTATCACAGATGCTTTGAGGGGATTCACGAACGCATCGTGGAATCCATTCAGTATCGGCAATATACAAGGATTGCTCCCATCCAGCATTCTGAATAGCTCATGGGGATCCGGCCTGAGCGAGTTTCTGTCCGGCGGCATCCCCGGTGCGTTGGTTGGCGGAGCGCTCAACGGTGGGCAAGGCGCGCTCTATGGCGGCCTGTTAGGCGGCGCTCTTGGCTATGGATCAAATCAGTTTGGCACAGGCGGTCCGCTTACCCTGGATGACTGGATTTCGAATGCCCTATTTGGCGGCAACAATGTCGGGGGCGCAGGCACCACCGGAGGGCCAACTGGCGGATCATCCGGCGGATCGAGCGGAACGGGTGGGTTGTTCGGCCAGGGCGGCCTTGGTGGCCTTCTTGGCGGGACAGGAGGACTATTCGGCGGAGGAAGCTCCCTGCTCGGCTTGCTGGGTGGCGCCGGGATGCTCAAGTTGCTGACCAATGAGGCAACGAAAGTGAGCGACACGCCGACCAAGATCAGCACCCCGTTTTCCAGCGTGAACAACGGCGTGGTGAGTCTGGACCCGACCATTCGCAACAGCTTCATGGAGAGCATGGGCAACTTCCGCGGCCTGTTCGACCAAGCTGGCGGCAACCAGGGCGCCTACATTCAGGCCCGTGTGAACCCGATGGAGCAGCAGTTCGCGCAACAGCGTGGGGCACTTGAGCGTAGCCTAGGCCTTCGCGGCGTAAGCGGAAGTTCGTTTGGCGATCAGTCCATGACAAACTTCGACATCGACAGTCAGAGAGCTTTGGGCGATGCTCGCGCACTGGCGACGAACGATGCCATCAGGATGCAGGGCCAGTTGAGCCAGCTACTCGGCCAAGGTGGCGAGCAGATGTTGAGGCAGGAGATTGGAGCCTTGCAGTTCGGGAATCAGAATATAGAAAATCTGCTGGCTCGTGCGAAAATCAGAAGCGACATCTTTGGTCGCGCCGCTGCCGGTGCTGCCGGCCTTCTAGGAGCCTGACATGGAACATGAATTGCACACGATGGGATTGGGCCAAGGCGGCGGATTGCGCGTCCAGGGGGATGGAGTTAGAGCACCCCAACCGGACCGCGCTGCACTGTTGCAGGCGTTGATGCAGCGGCTGGCGCCGTTACAGCAGCAGAACCCGCAGGCGTACCAGATGATTATGGCGAAGATTCAGGAAAAGATGGGCGGTGGCGGACAAGGCTTCATCGGACGGCAGGACAGGCGGATCACTAATGCACTGATGCCGCCGAACCCAATGCAAGGGCCGCAGGCACCCATGCAAGGAGCCATACCGCAGTTGGCCATGCTTCAGCAGCAGAACCCGCAGATATATCAGGCGATCATGCAGCGGCTTGGGACCGGACCGTCGCCGGTTGGCCCGGACTCGCAGTTTATGAACCGCTTCCCGAACCGCGCTCCCGCACGGTTCCCTAACCCGCTGGGTGGCCCCTGATGGGCATGCTTGACGGCCTTCTTGGCGGCATCGGGCAGGGGCTTCGGGCGGGTTCCGGGGTTCTAAACGAGCAGGTGTTCCAGAACAATGAGCAACTGCGCCAGCAGCAAATTCAGAACGCTGAAACCCGCAAGGCACAGATGTTTAAGTACGTCTGGGAAGGCATTCAGAGCGGCTCTGTGGACCCACAGAAGGGCATGCAGGCACTGGCTCAGATAGATGGTCCAGCGACCCAGCAGCTTATACAGGCACTTGGTCAGGGAGCGATACAGTCGAGTTTGGAGGCGCGGCAATTGGTTGCCAAGCAGCAGCGCGACTTACAGGAACAGGGTGCAAATGATGCGTTCGCTCAAGGGCTTGGTTTGCAGGCTGGCATTTCGCCAACTGTTGCCGGCAAGGTCTATGCGACGAAGAATAGGCCAGGATCTGCGCCAGTCCGTGTGGTGAGCGGCGATACGCCAGAGGGGCAGGCCATTGGCATCCCAAGTGGTGAGCGCGCCAGGGTAGAGCTTGATGCAAGAGGCAAGCCGACTCGTGTTCTTGGAAGGTTCGGCAGCCAGCAGTCAATCAACATTAACATGCAGCCGGTAGAAAGGGCTTGGGGGTCTGAATCTGGCAAAACGGACAGCGAATTTCGAAAAGCAGACATGATGGCTGGTCAGGCGGCTATGGATGCAGAACCAGCTCTTATGCAGATGGGCGGCTTATTAAAGTCGGGAACATCAACAGGAACACTACAGCCGCTTATTACGCAGTTGCAAGGGATTGCTGACGACGCAGGAATTGATATAAGTGCCATTTCAAAAAGACTGGGCATCGGCATGGGCGCCCTCGCCAACAAAGAGCAGTTCAATTCCCTCGCCGCAAACTTGGTCATCACGATTTCTTCAAAGTTTAAGGGTGCGCTTAACAGGAAGGAACTGCAAGTTCTTAAAGACTCACAGGCTGGCCTTGGGAAAAGTGAGAAAGGAAACAGGCTCGCATTGGCCAGCGCGCTTGCCGCAGCGAGGATAGCGCAAGAGAGAGGCGCGGAATCGGCACAGACCGACAATCATGTTACATATAGAAAAATCTTCGCGGAACGATCGCGGGGAGGCTCTGAGAAATTTGAAGCATACCGCAAAGAGTTCTACGAACAATTAGGCGACGCGCCACAGTCTGCCGCTGGATTCAAAAAAGGCCCGCCGCCACCGGCCGGTGTGTCGCCCGACGTATGGTCGGCGATGACGCCTGAAGAGCGCGCTCTATGGCGGAAATGACGCTTGACCAGCAGCGCGCCGTGGCGATGGCGCGCGCCAGATTGCGGCTTCAGGACAAGGCAACCGCCCAATCCATGCCCCCGGAAGCTCGCAGTCCTTACGAGAAACTCGCTGACATTGAGGCCGCCCGCCTGAGCGGGGCGCCTGGGCGCGATTATGAGGCTGAGCGTCTGTCTGCGATGAAAGCCGCCACAGCGGAAACAGAGCGAAGAAGCGCCCTCATACCGAGGTCAACCGCAGCTAGAGCCAAGGCCGGATTCTCGGTAGAGCCACAAGAGCGGCTGGCAATCGCAAAGACCGCTCTGGAAAAGCACTTCGGGGCGGCAGTGGATGCAGGCATAAAGGACGGGGAGATTGTCTTCCAGCATCCTGAAACAGGGGAAGTCCTTCCGTTCAATCCGCCCGGCATGGATGTATCCGACCTCGGCGCCGTCCCTGGCGCCCTGCCTGAGCTGGCAGGTGAAGCAGCAGGGGCATTTGTTAGCCCGTTCATTGGCACCGCCATAGGGTCAATTTTTGGCCAGATGGGGAAGTACGGCATTGGCCGCGCGATGGGGCTGAATCAAAATACTGAGCCAATGAGCGCTCTAGGTCAGGCTCAAGTGCCAGCAGTCTTGGCCGGTGCCGCCGCGTCAATCCCAAAGATCGCCAGCGGGATAGGACGATTCGCTGCCGCCGCTCCGGCAAAGTCGGTCATGGAAGCGTCTAAATCGGCAAATACGAGGTATTTGGACCCTGACTTGCGGGAGATTGAGGCTGTCACGGGCCGGAAATTCAATTTGACCTTGGCGCAAACGTCCGATTCACCCTTGCTTCATTCAGAGGAATCTGCGCTGGCGAGGATGGAAAAAGGGCAGCCATTGCGCGATCAGTATGATGAGCAGCAGGCCATCATAGAGCAGTTCAGGAATAGCGTATCAGCACCATTTGAAAGATCGCAACTGGACGAGATAGAGACCGGGGCAGCCGTCAAAAAGGTTGCCCGTCTTGGTCCGACGCAGGCGCTGGAGCGGGTCACCGGAGAAACGGGCGCAGCACAATCGGCCGCCGTCCGTGCCGGGGCGGGGGTGAGCCAGAAGGCGTCACCGCCGAACGATGCAGCGGCCCTGGCAAGGGAAGCGCTGCAAAAAGGCAGGGATACGCTGCAAGCTAAGTTCTCGCAGGAATATGAGGCGCTGGGCGCAGAGAATGGCGCGTTGTCAGTAAATCTTGGGAGCTTCGGCGCGGCGGGCCAGAAATGGCGTGGCATAGTAAATAAAGACCTACTTCCTTCGCTGTCCGCCGAAGACGCAAAGGTATTCGGCAATGCGGCTGACGCCAAGGGGCCTGCATCTTTAGCTACAGTTCAGCGCGATCTAGCCAGTCTGCGCGAGGAATTACGAGCCATCAAAGCCGGGCGATCCCCAAGGCGAGACGCAAAGGCTGTGCAGGAACTGCATGATGCGTTGTTGGCTGACAGGAATGCCGCCATCGACAAAGTGCCTGGATTGAAGGACAAAGTCCTTGCTATTGAATCGTCTTATCGGCAGTTCAAGACAGACATCGACCGAGGGACCATCGGGTCTGTTCTTGAGACACGCAAGAATGCCGGCTGGGCGATCCGCGACGAGCGTGTAATCCCGCAGATACTGGCCAGCCCGTCAGGCATGAAAAGTCTTGTCACTGCCCTTAAAGACCCAAAATACGGGACATTCGGAGGCGGGCTTGAGGCGATCAAAAAAGGCGTTCTCGGAGAATATGAAAGCCGGGTGCTTGATCCAACAACCAAGATTGCCGATGTTGGCCGACACGCGACCTTCATGCGCCAGAACAACGCTTCGCTCTCTATGTTGTTCGATAAACAGGAAATGGCGGCACTGAAGACCCCTGGCGCAGCATCCAGGATGTTGCAGGATAAGATTCGGCGTGAAGCCGGGGTAACAGCGCAGTTGAACAAGTCGTTCAATCTGAAGCTCGATGGGCTTGATGAGTCGGCCATTGTGGATTCTGTAGTTAAACCGGGGAACCTTGGCGACACCAGGCGGCTGATGAAGATACTGGAAGCACATCCGCCTACGCGGGAAGCTGTTCAAGCCAAGGTCACGCAGCGGCTATGGCGTGATGTGTCAACTTACGATAGAAAGACGGGCCGGCCAGAACTAGACCCGGCCAAGCTATCCGCAGCCGCGTCGGACCAAAAAACCATGCAGATGCTCAAGATAACGCATGGTCCAGAGTTTACGAGAAACGTCGGGGTCATCAGCAGGGTCATGTCTGCGGTTGATCGCTCGCCTACGCGCCTTCAAGAAGACAAAAACGTTTTGATTTCTGTGTTTAGAGTAGTCGCTCGCCCCCTCTCGCGGGAGGGCCTCGTTGTGACCGCGGCCAGGGCGTTCAGAAAAGAAGCCGCCGACAGGGTGATGGTCAACGCCTTTTCTGATCCATCGGAGATGGCAAGACTGGTTCAACTGTGGAATGCCAAGCCATCAAAAGCGGCATCTATTTTGTCTTTGTGGGGAGCCGATGCGCTCATGGAAGATTCGGAGTAACAATGGGCACTAAATACAGCACCACAGCCATCAGTGGCTACAACGCAACGCCTCCGGCCGATGATGGGTCGGTCGCCGGCTCTAACCAGCTCTTTTGGTCAACGATCAAGACCAAATTGCCGGACCCGATCAAGACGGCACTGGAGTCCATAGATACCAAGTTGGTGACGGCGGCCGATCTTGGTCCGGTAGCCAAGATAACGACCTACACAACGGTTGCTGGCGACCATGAAAAGACGCTGGAATGCAGTGGGACGTTCACCGTTTCCCTAATGACCGCCGCCTCTGCTGGGTCCGGCTATACGGTCGAGGTCAACAATCAAGGCGTCGATATCATTACGGTAAGCCGCGCGACAGGCGCCGACACGATCAACGGCACCGCTGCCGATGTAACCATTGCGGCCAAGAATAGTCTGACCTTTCGCTGCAATTCTTCTGCGAATGGTTATGACATCATCGGTGGCGCACTGCCGTGGCTGGCGGCCTCCACCAGCATTTCATCGTCTGTCACCTTGGGCGCCAACACCTTCACGGCCGACCAGACGATCCAGTCCACGGATGCTGGGGCTGGAGTTGGCCCACTGCTCGTACTGGATAGGGACAGCGCATCTCCTGCCGACAGCGACCTACTTGGAAAGGTGAAGTTTCAGGGTAACGATTCTGCTGCTTCGAATGAAGAATACGCCAACGTATATGCCAAGATCATTGATAAAACTGCTGGCACTGAGGATGCACAGCTAATAACCCAGACGGTGATTGCCGGCACTCTTGCTGATAGGCTCAAAGTTGGCGCCGGGATTGTTGTTGGCTCCGCTACTGGCGGGGACCAGGGCGCCGGGACCATCAATGCCACTGCGATCTATGATGATGGAGTATTAATAACTGCTGGCGCCGCCGCCGCTTCACAGGCCGAGATGGAGGCGGCATCGTCCAACACCGTGATGGCGACCCCTGGGCGGGTCAAGTTTGCTCCATCTGCCGCGAAGGCGTGGGTCAACTTCACCGGCACCGGTACGGTCACGATCAACGCCTCAAACAACGTGACCAGCATCACGGACAACGGGACCGGAGACTATACGGTCAACTTCACCATAGCATTCTCAAGTGCCAACTACTGCGCCGTTTATGGAGGGCAATACGTCAGCGCCAACAGCATTGCCCTTATCAACACGAAGGTAGCAACAACGCCCACGGCATCGGCCATCAATCTGTCTACAGTGGCAGCAACAGACGGGACGATTGCCGACGTAACCACCGTTCATGCCGCATTCTACGGAGACCAGTAATGAAAATAGCCTACTTACGGCCTGATGGTGGGGTGTCTGTCATCATCCCGGCCATCGCCGACATGGACGAAGTTAGAAAAGCCATCCCCGCCGACGCGGTGGCAACGCTCGAAACCAATGCGCTTCCCTCGCGCGCTTACCGGGACGCATGGACGCTATCAGGCGGGGCGGTGAAACATGACATGGCGAAGGCACGGGCGATGAAGATGGAGGAAATACGCAAGGCACGAGATGCCAGACTGGCAGCCACAGACGGCCCCTTTATGCGCGCCCAGGAGCAGGTCAAGCCGCCTGAAGTAGCCGCATTGAAGACGCAGCGGCAAGCCCTGCGCGACCTGCCTGCAACGGTTGACCTGTCCGGCATCACTAACGCCGACGCGCTATTTGCCTTCGAGCCTGTCTGGCCATGAAAAACCAGGGCAACGAGATTCTTATCCTCCTCGCCTATGCCCTGGCTGGCATATCCGGGGCCATTGGCGGCTGTGGGGCGGCTGGTCTGCGCCTGTTGCGCGGGGATGACAAAATAGCCGTGCATCTAGCCCACATGGCGGCTTACGCTATAGTTGGCCTGATCTCAGGAATCATGTTCGCGGCGTATGGGCTAGTGTTTCGGCCGGACGCACATGCGCTGTCGCAGGTCGTTCCCGGCGCCATAATCTCCGGGCTGGGTATTTGCCTTACTCTTGCGGGCACCAACGTCTCTGCCAGATGGATATTGCGCCGGCTGGGGGTTGAGGTTGAATTGACAGTGCGGCCCGTTGACGAGGGCAAGAAGTGACCACCATCCCGTTGGTATCGAAGTGGCTTGAGCGCATTCTGGGCCACGAAGGCGGCTTTAGCCTCGTCTCCGCCGACCCCGGCAACTGGACCGGCGGAACAGTCGGACACGGCACGCTTAAGGGCACGAAGTGGGGGATAGCGGCGAACACCTACCCTGACCTGGACATCAGGCACCTGACCAAAGAGCAGGCCGCCGACATCTACATACGCGACTACCTGTCCAAGTTGCAGGCTCACCTGTTAGAGGATGGCGTAGCGTTTCAATTGCTTGACTTCGCCATCAACAGCGGGCCGAAGCGAGCGATCAAGGCGCTACAATGGGCCGTCCACGCAGAGCCTGACGGCGACCTAGGGCCGGTAACACTGGCTGCCGTCGCCAAATACTCGGAGTCCGATCTTGTGATGTTGCTGATTGCGGCGCGACTGGATTTCATGGCAGACCTGCCGACGTGGCCTTCTTTTGGGCGCGGCTGGGCACATCGCCTCGCTGACAATCTGCGGTACGCCGCTGAGGATACAGAATGAAATACGTCAAGATCGCAACCCGTGGCCTGCTGTACGGCCTGGGCGTCGCCCTTGCGTGGATTGCCGACGGAGCCGAGTGGCTATCTGCCAAGGCCATGCAGGGCCGGGACCGCCTGAGATGAAATTATCAAGATTTTTGGCCGGCGCCGACTGGCAAGCCCTGCTGTTCGTGGCGCTGACCGGCTTGGCAGTCTTCTATCTGTTTCGCGTAGACCAAGACAAAAAGAGCGCGTTCAAGGTCATCCAATTCGTCAGCAACCCGGACGGGACTGGAAACAGCAGGTCACTGGCGTACGTTTGTTCGCTTCTGGTATCAACCTGGGCGATGTTCTATCTGACCACTCATAACCGCCTGGAGCAGTGGTTCTTCACCGCCTACATCGGCGTGTTTGTGGCAGCCGGGGTCATCAGCCAGGGCATTGGCGCCAAGGAGCGCACGGCCGCACTCAATGCAGACCGTCCGCTGCCTGAGCCTGTACTGCCTGAAACCACCACTACGACGGCGACAAAATGACTTTCGACATTTTTGAGGATAAGGCCGGCCAATGGCGCTGGCGTCTGATTGCCGACAGTGGCCGCATTGTGGCCGATGGCGCTGAAGGCTATACGCGCAAGGCCGATGTGGAACGCGCTGTGCATGCCGTCATCCAAGGCGTGCTCACGGTTGAGGTGGAGGTCGGCAAGTAACCCGCGGTAGCTTCGATCAAGCCACAGCACGCCGTGAAGGGGCCACCCTGAACTACGAGCAGTCGAAGATCATCAGCGCGTTTTTCGTTTCAAACTCAATGCAGGTGCGGCATGTGGAAAACACTCTTGAGCGGACCGGGACTGGCCGGAATCCTTGCGGTGGCTTTATTGCTGGGTGCCCAGTCATTGCGCCTGCGCCACGCCCAAAGCAGCCTGCTAGCCGAGCGAGCAATGGTCGTTTCGCTGCGGGCTGATAACGCCCGGCTGACCGGCGAGCTACAGAAAGGCATCGAGGACATCACCGCACAGAACAAGGCGATTCAGACCCTGCGAATTAACGCCGACGTGGTACAAACCAACGCAGATGATGCTGCGCGACGCGCGCTTGTAGCCGGCCACAAGGCGCGGGACGTGCGCAGGCCAAGCGATGCTGCCAGCCTGAATGCGCGCTTGCAGGAGCTGTTCCAATGAAACTGTACAGTCTGAAACACGGCGCCATGAAAGTCTGGCAAGTGAAGTCGTGGGCCATGCGTGGTGGTATTCTGATCTTGGCCTTGATGGTCCCCGGCTGTGCCTCGGAGCCGAAAGTAATCACACGCACGGTCCGTGTGGATGTGCCGATCATCACCAAGGCCACGGCACCGCCTGAACTTGTCGCGCGCTATCGCCCAGACCCCATGCCGATCTTCGTGGCGCCGGACGATCCGAATGCGCGTGCCTCACTGACCAAAGAGGGCATCGACGCGCTGTGGGTGATGATCGCCGACCTCGTGGCGCGTGATGCCGCGTGGCAGGCGTGGGCTACGCCTTAACTCTCGTGATATGTGAAGGTAACTTCTCGCCCTGTTTGTTTTTCATACCTGCGAATCAAATCTTCAAAGTCCGAAAACCATTCAGGACTCCTCAAATCTACAGAATCTTGACTAATCGTGGCGATCCCTGGGGAAAATGTTAGATATCCAGACAAACTGCGTTTCTTTATTTCAATCCCGTAATATGATCCATAGCCGTCTCCAAATTTAATAGCGCGTAAAGGCCGCGCCAAGTGGGAATTAAAGAATTCCCAAAGCTCACATTCTTTATTGCTATCAATTTTTACAATTTTCACATCACTTCTCCATTTTGATTGATCCACGCGCCCTAACCTCTGCCTGCTACCATCTCGCGCCGCTTCTCGCAGGCCAGATCATAGGCCGCCTCGCCATATTTCGATCCCGCGTACCGCTTGCGCTTAATCCCGGCGCTGCCTGGGCCTTCGCACCATGAGGCTACCCACGACCCGCGATCAAAGAATACGCCGACCACCCCGCTGCTATTGTTCGCCTGCGTGCGGTGAATGCGCCTAGGCGGCCACAGCGTGCCGAACAGTTCAACCGACTTCTCGGACAGCCAGATAGCCGCATGTTCCCTGGCGAAAGCCCCGAACCGTGCGTCCGAGAAATACGCCTGGATCAGCCCATCGAAGCCCAGCGACACCTTGTAGCCGGTGAAGGCCGGCCCTTCGACGCGGATGATATAGCGCGGCGCTCTCATTTCATCTCCGACCGCGACGGATCCGGCAATTCCGCGTCCCTGGCCTGTGTGGTCGCGCTGCTGGTCATCATCGAGGCCATAGATACATACCGATCAAGTTGCCAATTATAATGCCGATGATGACCGCTAACCATCCAGGGGGTGTCAGGTATATGTTTTCGTTCATCGCTGCGACTCCGGTTCATGTTTTCATGCTGCAACTGCCGCGCGGCGGCGGCTCCATTTCGGTGACATATTTCCAGAACCGCTTCAACACTGGAAAGGCGCGTGCCCACCAATCGCGATCTCGCTGTATGCGGATCGGCACCGTCCCGTGGGGTGGCCATTGGTAGTAGTCACACCAGTCACGGTCGGTTATCTCTAGCTGACCCTGAATCTGTGCCAGATGGTACGCAGGCGGCTCCAGCTTGAGCGTGACGGGGCACTTCGCCTCAACGAGTCCTCGATCATCCACCAACCCATCCGGCGTGCAGGCAAGCCAGTCATAGGCGGGATGCACGCATAGCCCAGCCGCATCAATCCAGTGCCCAGTTTCCACCTGATAATCAAAAAGAGCCTGCAACTCATTGTCCATTCCTCGCTGCATGTGGTGATTGGTTTCTACCGTTTCTAAACCTACCTTGATCCTCCACAATTTTTGAGGAGAGCAAAATGGGTTTATGCCCAGAGCGGCTCCAAAATCGGACGCAGTGAGACGACAAGCCCTGGCCGCAAACCATTCCGCTGTGCGTTGCCGGATCATGCCGCCTTTCCAGCTTTCGCCCGCACCACCAATGCCGCGTGTTCCACCGGACCGATCAACAGCTTATCTTCTTGCGGCATGGCCATCCATGTCGCCTTATACTGTTCATAACCCTCATCGGCGACGGCTTGCAGGTCGGCGAGCAGTTTCTCGCGGCGCGAGGCGATTAGCTTGGCCTTAGCCTCGGCTTCTGGATCGTCCTTCTCGTCTTTGGTTTCGCTTGGCGGCAGGTCTTCGCCAGCATAGATATACAGCCCAAGGCCGTGCAGTGCGATGGCCTTGACCAGGCACCGCTGCATGGCTGTGTTGACCGCGAACGCATCCGGGTTCGGGATAGCCTTGTTCTGGTAGTTCATCACCGGCAACTGCATGGTGCGCGCCTTGTCGAACGCGGTGACGGTACAAAACACCATCATCGTTCCGTCTGCCATGCTGACCGGCTCGGAGTACTCCCATCTGGCATTCGCATCCAGACGCAGAAGCTGATCGACCGCCCAGGCCCAGGACAGGTAACTGAGATTGCCCTTTTTCTCAACGTATTCATTGACGTTGATGGCTGCGATTTCTTCGTAAGTCATTTCGGCTCCCTCACTGCATCCACAATGGCGGCAACCGCCTGTGACATATCCCAATTCAGGTTGGCCGTCAGCATGCCGTATTCTCCTGATTGCAGTTTCCATTCGACAAGCCGCAGGCGCAGCAACGCCTGACGCAGTGGGTGATTTGCGCGCTTATCTTCCTTGACAGGAGGGGTATCCTGTCCTTCATGCTCATTTCCTTCATACTCATCTAAGACGCCTTCAAGGTAGGAGATTCTGGCTTGCATAACAGCGATCTCCTTCTCCCGGTCCCGCAGCAGGAACGCGGGAAATTTGGATTGCGGTGACATATCAGTCTCCTAGTATTGGATTGCTCGGCGCAGTTGCTCATCGACCCAGGCCGCAACGATGGCGTCTATGCGCGCATCTAATGCGAATGCCTGGGGCGGCCAGTCTTGGCCATCGTGAGTGACGCGATGATGCCGTAAAAAGAAAAGCGCCTCGGCTACTTCGTTGGCGTAGCCGCTACGTTCCAGAGCGTGTGTGAAGTCGTCGTGGTCGAACAGGACGCGATCAATCTCCCGCTCGCGGGCTTCGGCCTGTTCGTCCACTGGCGGCATCATGCTGTCAAGATGTGCCTGCGCGTCGGCAAGTTGGGATTCATAGGATTTAGTCAAGTTCCGTCTCCTTCTTTACGGGCTAGTTCCGCCATGTCGTCCAGCCCAATGTCCCCAAGAATGATCCACGCCGCATACAGCCAGCCAGAATATTGTAGCTGCTCCAACTTGTCGCCCAATCGCTTGGCGCTCTGGCGCTTGGCGACCCAGCGGGCGATGGTGTCGGCTACCTGCCGCTTATCTTGCTCGGTGATGTTCATGCTGTGTTCCTGCGGGCCGCCATGAGCGACGGCGAACCCATTGTAGGCACAGCTTTTCGGCCGTGTCAAGTAGTGCTTGCGCGCGCCCCACTTGCGCAGGATTTAGCCGCATGGTAAAAAGGCCGCCATGAAAACACAAACCGACTCCCGCGCACTGATCCGCACCTACGGCGTGAGCAAGCTGGCGCGCGCCCTGGGGGTGAACCGGCAGGCCGTCCAGCAGTGGCGCCGAGTGCCACCTATGCAGGTGCTAAAAGTCGAGCTAGCGACCGGCGTCCGGCGCGAGGTGTGGCGTCCTGATTTGTACCCGAAGGAGGGCTGAACCATGAGCATCCGCGTAAAAGACGCCGTTACGATGATCAACCCAGACACGGCGCCCGAATGATCGCCTTCCTGCTATTCCTGATTGCCGGCATGCTGATTGTGTCCAACCTGGACGCGTTCGTGGCCCTGTTATTCCTGTTGGCTGTCGGTGCTGTGGCGCTGGTGGTGATCGTGGCCATCGTCGCCCTGGGCGTGGCGATCTTTGGCGCATGAAACCATGAAATTACTACCACGACACCGCCCCGGCACTTGGTACGCCGTCGAGCGCCCTGATGGCCGCCTGAGCCGCCGTATGTTCAGCTCGCCCTATCGCGCTGCTGAACACGCGATGCGTGCCGCCCGCGTAGGCTGGTGGCCGGATTTGCTCAAGCGTGGCGTGCGGGTGGTGCCGGTGGATCACCCATGCCCTGTGTTCAGCCAGTGCCGGTAAACCCAACACCCAGACAGCAAAAAGCCCGACAAGGGGTGCCGGGCTTTTTACCGCTTGCATCCGTTGCGGACACTTGCTATTGTCGGGTTGCGTGCTCAACAAGTAGAAAGATTGTCCCAGACCCTTTTCTACTTGTCAAGTCCGCCCGGCGTGCCCGGTGAGAGTTGAGGTAGAAACATGCCTGCCGCACACAAAAGTGTTGAAAAAATGGCAGTACACCTGTCCGTTAAAAATCGCAGGCTCTGTCCCACCCCCGACACCCTGCGCCGTGGTGTTGAGCAATCAACATGCGCCAGCACGTTACGCTGGTCCGGGCAGCCGGCACGGGACACTACCCGGTAAGCGTAGCTATGACTACCACGGGAAAGGGGGGTTTGTGGGCGCAACTAAGGGGAATTTTAGATGACCGAAAGTGAAGAAATTGAGAAATTGCGCGCCGCGCTGGATCAAATAGGGAAAATTCTGGCGCGTGCTGTGAAGCGCGTTACCCGATCACGCGACAAAATTCCCTACGCTGAAATCGCCGACCTGTACCATCAAATCTTGCCGTTCGGCTCCGCCTGCCGCAAACTTACAGCCAAGCGCAAGACAGCCATCGCAGCACGCTGGAACTCCGGCGACCTGCCGGACCTGGAAACATGGCGGGAGTATTTCGAGCGGGCAGCCAAGGCCAAGGGAATACGCAACGGTATCCCTGCCCACGATGGGTTCAAGGCGTTCCAGGTGTCGATTGATTACCTGATCCGCGAGGACAGCTACGCCAAGGCGTTGGAAAACACGGGGGCGTTCAAGTGGTAGGCGAAAAGGTAGTGATCGGCGATGCCGATCTTGGGAGTGGCGCCATGAACCTTGACCACCACATACGTTTCGAGCAGAGCTTTTGGGAAGGTCCGCCCTATTTGGTCGAGGCGCTCAACCTGTTCCCGTATCGCCCCTGCCCGCGTTGTAGGCGTTCATCTGGCGCCTGGTATCGCCGGGCGTGGCGTTGCTATTACTGCTTTGTTCGGTTGGAGCCAAACGCATGACCCCTGAGCGCGTCATCATCGGCAACGCTGAGCTGTGGCACGGCATATAGCCCGCAGTTGGATGCCAATATGAAGCGATTCGACGACGCGCCGACCGTTGACCATGACGCCAAGCGCGAGCTTGCATGGCGGCAAAATGGCCGCGACCATACTGGCGCCGAAGTGGAGCAAATGCTCCGCCGCAGAGGCTCCGAGGGACTGCCGCAGGCCATGCCAACGACGATACAGGCGGCGACCGCGTGGATACTGGACTATCTGATCGACCCGCCGGCTGATGATGAGACGATCCGGCTTGTTCCCACACTGCTGGGCGTGACCTGGCTGACACCGTACCGCGATCGCGCCGTACATCTGGCGCGCAAGTTCCTGCATCTGCCTCAGGGCGAGCAGCAGGGCATCATCGCCTATCGCAAGGACGGCATTATCTGGCGCGGTGACGACGTGGAGTTTCTGGCCTTGTTGGCGGCGGAGCGGCTACGCCGAGCGTAGCGAGGATCGGCTGGAATGACTTGTTATGTTTCATAGGATAGCGCCAATGACAAAAAAAACAGCGGAAGAGACGATTAAAGCCTTCTGCGTGGTTAAGCTCGCCACGACAACATGGGCCGACAATCGCGGGCTTCACACCAAGAAAAGCATCACGTTTTTGCGCAGGAAATGCGCTGGATTTAATGTGCTTGAGGAAGAAGCTGGCGCGGTCGGTGCGGTGGATGCTGTGAATAGCATCCTCAACCTAGACGAATGCGAGGATGGGATTTACGAAGTGATTGTCTGCAATGAGACGCACAATTGGGAGTCGGGGCATGTAGATGGCTACGACCTAAAGCTGATCCCGTTTAAGGACTGAGCCGCCGCCATGCTGAGCGTGCTCGAAAGTTTGTGGAAAGCACGCACCGAACTGGATAGGCTGAAAAAGTTATAACGCCGGCCACTTTCGATGCGCAATTATCATAAGCGAATAGCGGCTTTGTGGCCGAATGGTATGGGAGAATGCAGGACATGATCGTAGTGCTGCGGGATGAGGTTGTCAGGGCGCGCAAGTCTTACGCGTGTGACGCCTGCTGGATATGGAACGACCGGGCGGTAGACGATGTGACTGCTGACGAGCGACTGATCATTCAAGCGGTGCAGGCTGACAAGTGGAGCATCAAGCCCGGAGACCTTTACAGAAAAACAATATATTTAGATGGCGGACTTAGAACTTACCGCGCCCGGCTGGACATGGACAAGCTGTGTCTGCGCTATGACCTATACGATGAGTAGCGGCTTTGTGGCCGGATGGCATGGGAGAATTGACGCATGGATATTTCAGAACTAGCCGCGCGAATCGGCGCGAATTCCGCGACTATAGCTGATTGGGAATCTCGTTACCCGGTTATGATGGGCGAAGCACGAATCGGCTTTCTGGTCCCGTGTGGGGTTGGAGAGTTTACTGTTTTTACCTACGAGGACCACCCTACGGGACTCACCTTTTTGGCTGTGGCAAAAGGCCCGCCGTGCCGGTAAATGAGGTCACAGAACCTCTGCCCTGCCCGTTTTGTGGCGCGACGAACGTATCAACTCAGGAAGGAAGCACCTTCCGGTGGGTTTTTGCCTGCTGCATCGAGTGTGGCGCACAAGCCGGCGAGGTCAGGCGTAACACACTGCTGCCGCCAACGGAATCGTGGCCGGCAGCCGAGAAAGCGGCAATCGAAGAATGGAACCGTAGATGTCCTCTCGCCTGATCCCCGCACAGAACCGCGCCCACAGCCTGGACCTTTGGCGCAATTTCCTGGAGCACTTCGAGCCGGGCAAGGAGTTGGTCGTCACGGTCGAGGAATTCGTCGAGGAGCGCAGTCCGGCACAGCGTGCATCACTATTTGGAGTGGCGTACAAGGCGTTGATGCCGCAGATCGGTCTACGTGGAGCCAAGGAGAAGGAAGACCTGCACCGTTTTTTTTGCTGCGAATACTGGGGCACCAAGATCAGCGCCCTGGGCGAGCGGATACCGCTTCGCACCACAACCACCGACGAGCAGGGCAAGCGGGACGTGATTTCGATGCGCGAACAGTTGGACTTCTATGTGTTCATCCAGCAGCGGGCGGCTACGATGGGCTACGACGTTCCGAACCCGGATAAGTTGTGGCGGATCAGGGCCGAGCGGGACGCTCAGTTCGATGCCATGACTGCGGTTGAGGGGCAGCGATGATCCACGTCTACACCGTCATCGCGCAACCTGCGACGCGCTTTGTCGATGACTGCGGTTTGAAGCCCGTCGTGATTACTCATGCCGACAATGCCCGAGTATGGTGCGGTTGCTGCGGACGGCGCCGCCTGGCGAAAAATGCCGTGGTGCATGTGTACTACGATCACCATAGCTACTGGTGCGCCCCAGGCAAGGGATGCAATGGCGAACCGGAAGTCAAGGCTAAGCGATGGCGCCAGTTTCGCAACCGCAGCTTAGCGGCCAAAGCGGCCTGGGCCAGGCGCAGAGCAGCATGAGAGGCCGGACCCCGACAGCGTCAGAACGCCTTCACATGGACCGCGTGGCGGAACTTGGCTGCTGCGTGTGTTGGATTTCCGAGGGCGTGTACAGTCCGTGTGCGATCCACCACCTCGAAGGCAAGACCAAGCCCGGGGCGCATTTCAAGGTGCTCGGACTGTGCCCGACGCACCACCAGACTGGCGGCCGTGGCGTGGCGTTGCATGCCGGGCGCGCAAAATGGGAAGAGAACTACGGCACGCAGGAGGTGCTTTTACAGTGGACACGAAAAAGGTTGATTAAATGAGCGATCTTCGACACGTTGAAGGCGTTATGACGAGCGAGGGGGTCATTCCCTTCGCCTTGACGCCTTCGGGCATTCGATGCCCTTGCCGTGTGGTCGTCGTTGACCGCGCCCCGCTGCTGCGCAAGGTGGGCAGGGATTATGTGCCGGTACCGCTGCGAAATAAGGCGGGCAAGATCGTATACGCGCTGCCGGGTGGAAAATCATGGATTCCCTGAACCAGAGTTGCGCAAGGCCAGTGACGCCAGAAGAGCTAGAACAAGGCTACGCAGTTTGTGGATGCGGGAAGTATGCGCATGTTTTCCGTGCCGCCACCTTGATGAAGCTGCCGAAGGACTACGCAGGGGAACTTTGCGGCGAGTGCTCGTGCTTGATGGTGGCGATAGAGAAACTGAGCGTGGCCGCGTCGGCTGGAATTGGTTGTTAGGTGCGGCCATGAAAGAAATTATTGGTGCAATGGTTGACGGCAGATTTCTTACAAGCGACCCGCGAGCAATCGCGGATGCCGTGGAAACGGGCCGAGTAACCGAATGGCTTGATCGGCGCAGGATGCAGTTTATGGCTGCGTGTGACCTTGGCCCGAAGTGGGGACAGTTAGCAGAGAGCAAGACGCTTTTCTGCCTAGATGACGACGGGAACCCGTTGCCTCCTAACGTCCAAGTTAAGGCGGCGCCCGCAGGGCGTCCGGCGACCGGAGGGAGCGAACCTTGAACGCTTTGTTAGAACTATGTTCGTCATGCCTGAAGATGGCTCATAAGGTAGGCTTTGAGTGCGGGGTCGCTATCTATAAAGGACTTGAGTTGAGACATCATCTGTTCCTGCGTTGGTTCAATTTTTCCGAGCGTCTTGAGTTCTTCCTCAAGAGCATGGACCTTCGCTCTGAGGCTCGCATTCTGCGCCTCAAGTTTAAAATTTACCTTGTGCGCTTTAAGCATTTCCGCCTCAAACGCAGCAATGCGAAGCTCCATGCCAGGCTTAATGCTCTTGATGTCGCTTTGCGGCTTAGGCGTCCGAGTCATGGGTATCTTCCCCTTGGTTCTAACGTCCAAGTTAAGGCGGCCGGCGTAGCCGGTCCGGCGACCGGAGGGAGCGAACCTTGAACGCAGAGTTAGGTGAGCAAGCCATGAGTTACCAGATAGCTGCGACCTTCTTGGCCAATGCTCCAAATGGTTGGCCTGCCGGTGTAGAACATTGCCGCAGAAACCAAGCGTGTTTTTTTCATTTCGTTGAGGTGAAAAGTGGCTAACTGTTCACCAATACCTACAGCTTGTGCCAATTGGTTTGCTTGTAACCCTTCCCCTGCTGAAAGAGCGACAAGCAGCCTTTCTCTCACTTCTTCGAGGTGCTGACCATGTTTCTGCACGATGTCACTTCCGAGACGCCGAAGCTGCTCTTTCAGTTGGCTGTTCTCGAATTTCAGTGCTTCGTTTTCCGCGCGCAGTGCTACTGCCTCCGCTTGCGCCGCGCCGCGCTGCTCAGACACAAGCAGCATGCGCTCACGGAGCACCGCATTAACAGGGATGCCGCTGAGCATTTCATCAATCCATGCCATGACGATCTCTCCTTGTCACCTAACGCACCAATGAGGGGCGAGCCGCTTGCGGCGAGTCCCTCTCGATTGGAGGGTTAGAACTCATGGTATGGAACCCGAGCCCGAAGGTTGCCGCAGCGCGCGACATTGGCAAGAAGTTCAGCAAGGCGCAAGTGATTGTGCTTATGATCGATCAGGACGACGGAACGCTCGAAGTCGCCAGCTACGGCAAGACGCGCGAACTGTGCGCCGATGCGAAGAAGATTGGCGACGTGGCGTTTGATGCAGTGATGGCACACCTGAGTTCTAACGCCGTTTTAACCGGCGCGGCCCAGGAGCCAACAGGAAACGGTGCGCCGTC
>ERZ1292623.388-Hain-H51-01um-R1-388-length-47781-cov-8_pt2 | contig 43673 bp, 47 predicted proteins | sample MGYA00564398_ERZ1292623 | MGnify/ENA primary metagenome ERZ1292623 (study PRJEB36523, sample SAMEA6512633) | groundwater metagenome | collected 2019-01-07 | study: AquaDiva: Metagenomics assemblies of 32 groundwater samples
GCCGATTGAGTCGGCGCCCCACTCTCACACAGTCTGTGGAAATCGGCTCAAAATTGCCGAGCAGTCCGGGCTGTTGAAAACCTCTCGCCAATCATCGTTGCCGATGCGCTCGTGTAGGACTGCCGCCATCGCGTCCTCAAGCGTAACGAAGCCAAGGTTTGATTTCTGCGCCTGTGCGAGTGTGTACTGCGCACGGCGCACTGCCGTACAGAGCTTCCAAGAATCTGGTGACAGCCATTCGTAGAGGAGGCCTGCTGCATGGAACGCTGCAGATGCTTCCATCGGCTCAAGCTCGCGACTACTAAGCGCAAGAAATCTCCTACTCATGACCCGCAATGTGTCATGGGTATCGCGTTGCTGGTGCGGCATCGCTATCGCATTCATAATCTTCTCCCCACAAGAACTCTGAGCCCAATCTACCACGCCCGCTTTCCGGTCCCGCCCTCCTGCCGTACAATACGTGCACAATGTTGGATATCCATTTCATCCGCGAGCACGCAGATCTCGTGAAGGCAGGTGCGGCCAAAAAGCACATCGAGGTCGATATCGACCGACTCCTCAAGGTAGACGAGGAGCGCAAACTCCTGCGTCAGGATCTTGATGAGAAGCGGGCAGAACAAAATCGTGCCTCAGGCGCCATCATGCGTGCCGAAGGAGGAGAGAAGGAGAAGTTGATCGAAGCTATGCAGCACCTGAAGACGGGTATGGCGGAGACTGAGGAGAAGTACAAGGCGGCTATGGAGGAGTGGCAGAAGCTCATGCTCTTGGTGCCTAACATTCCTGATATGACCGTGCCTGAAGGGGTGGATGATGCAGACAACCAAGAAGTGCGGGTGTGGGGTGAGAAGCCTGAGTTTTCGTTCACTCCTAAGGACCATGTTGCACTCATGACTGCAAACGGCATGGTGGACTTCGAACGAGGCGCTAAGGTCGCCGGGTTCCGTGGCTACTACCTCAAAGGTGACGCGGTACTGCTTGCAAACGCGCTCTCACAGCTTGCCTTGAAGCACTTCATGACCAAGGGCTTTGAACCGATGATCGTTCCTTCTCTAGTTCGTCGCGAAGCATTCATGGGAACCGGGTACCTTCCTCAAGGAGAAGATGATTTGTATAAGACGCAGGACGGTGAGTACCTTGCGGGCACCGGTGAAGTTGCCACTATGGGCTACTACCAGGACGAGGTGCTTGAAGCATCTGAGTTCCCAAAGAAGATGCTCGCGTACTCACCCTGCTTTAGGCGCGAGGCGGGAAGTCACAGTAAAGACACGAAGGGTTTGATCCGCGTGCATGAATTCTTTAAATGGGAGCAGGTGGTCCTCTGCGAAGCGTCACACACAGCCTCAGTCACGCTTCACGAGGAGCTCACTCAAAACGCTGAAGAATTCCTCCAACTTCTCAATCTCCCGTACCATGTGGTCGTGAATTGTGGAGGGGATCTCGGGCTTGGACAGGTCAAAAAGTATGACCTTGAAGCGTGGATGCCCTCGCAGCAGACCTACCGTGAGACGCACTCCTCGTCATACTTCCACGACTTCCAGACGAGGCGTTTGAATCTGCGCTATCGTGACCAGGAAGGAAAGCTACAGTTTGCGCACTCACTGAATAACACGGCCGTTGCGCTTCCACGCCTTCTCGCAGTCATTGTCGAAAACTATCAGCAGGAGGACGGCACGATCCGCGTCCCCGAAGTACTCATCCCCTATGTCGGCAAGGAAGTCATGGGACATACAGCCTAAGCGGGCAGGGTCTTCACCTGCTCCAGCAGCGCGCAGTACACGGCGCGTGGAGATGACGCGTGCCGCTGCTCCAAGAAGTGCTGCACCTCGTGCACGTAGTCGACCGGCTCCGGTTAAGGAGCGGGCGACTCGGCAGTCCCCGCTACGAACTAAACGGAAGAAGGAACGTAAGCTCGCGTGGATCGGACTACTGGTCCTCTTCTTCGTCCTTCTCGGCATCATTATCTATGTACTCTGGCTTCCGGCACTTCGTGTGCAGGCAGTAGAGGCAGAAGGTCCTGACCAGGAAGGCATTGCGGCCGTTGCGATGAAGACTCTTGAGGGGAGAATGTACGGCCTACTCCCGCGTGACTCCATTTTCTTAATCCCTGAGAAGGACATCCGTGCGGAGGTGCTCGACGCGTATCCGCAGGTCCAGGCAGTCTCTATTAGTGCCGTGGGTCTCACGACCCTTAAGGTCAAAGCGCTCACACGCACGAACGCGTTCGTGTGGTGCGGTGAATCAGTGAGTGCACCAGCATCTGTTTGTTACGAGGCAGATGCCGAGGGTCTTGTCTTTGCGGCATACCAGCCTTCTATGGCTTCAAGTACCGCAAGCTCAACCGGCACGCTTGCGCATATGCTTACCGACGATGGAAATATTTTTGTATACGGACCGCTTGAAGGAGAGGGAGACTCACCAGTCAGGAAACATGTGACCTATGCGTCTGCACTTCCAGGAGCACTTAAATTCATCAAAGCCATGCGCGGACTTGGTGCGGATATTGGTTCGGTAACGCTTCGGGGAGATGAAATTGATCTACACACCAAGGCGGACACCCGCATCACCTACGTCATCGGCAAAGAAGGGGAAGCAGCAATACTTGCCGCAACCTCGTTCCCGTCACTTGCACTCAATGATGGATCGATCGAATACATCGATCTAAGGTTCCAGAACAAGGTGTATTTAAAAAAGAGGGGAGCGGTGGAGTGAGGAAAGAGCGGCCATTGGCCGCTCCCTCAGTTCTAGTGCACTAGCGAAGGCCGTCCGAGTTCGTGCTCGAAACAAGCCGTCAGCGCGTCCTCCTTGGTATCGAAGATCCCGAGACGTAGTCCGTCTGCACGATGAACGGTGCAGTAGACGCGGCTGGGCTGTAGTTGGCTTGGATCACCGCCGGACATCTGCAGCTGTCGAATGAGTTCAATTCCTTTAGTAAAACGCAGATAGCTTGAGTCGGTGAGACCGAACGCGGCAAAGTCCTCTATGTTCATGGTGGGAGTCATGGGAGTACTCCATACTAGGATCTACGGATAAGCTTACGCTCCCTATTCCCTTCGTCAATTTCTGTTAAGGTACAACCATGGAATCGTTCTGGACAAGGCTCAGGAAGCCTTTTTTCGTACTCGCGCCGATGGCGGACGTCACTGACCCTGCCTACCGAAGACTCATTGCCGAGTATGGTGCTCCGGATGTCACCTGGACGGAGTTTGTGTCTGCTGACGGGCTGTATGCAACCAGAGAGCGGAAGGGAATGAAGGATGAGGAGAATCCACTGATGCGGGATCTTCAGTATGGAGAAGGAGAGCGTCCCATTCTCGCCCAGCTCTTTAGCTCAAACCCCGAGAGTATGAAGTATGCGGCGGGACTGTGTAAGGAACTTGGGTTTGATGGCATCGATATCAATATGGGATGCCCGGACAAGTCCATTGAGAAGCAAGGAGCAGGAGCCGCAATGATCAAGAACCCGGAGCGAGCACGAGAGGTGTATCGGGCAGCTGCATCGTCCGGTCTCCCAGTCTCCGTGAAAACTCGCATCGGATACAACCAGGAGACGATGGAGGAGTGGCTCCCGCAGATTCTCGAAGAAAAACCTGCAGCACTCACCGTTCATCTGCGCACACGCAAAGAAATGTCGAAGGTGCCTGCGCACTGGGAACTCATGGAGAAGGCTGTTGCGATACGTGATCGCATTTCTCCTGACACACTCATCATCGGAAATGGAGACGTTACGAGCATTGCAGACGCAAAAGAGAAAGCTGCAGCCACTGGAGCCGATGGCATTATGCTCGGTCGGGCAATCTTCGGAAATCCGTGGGTGTTCACCAACCGTGCATACGAGGAGATCACTCCGCAGGAAAAACTCGAGGCACTCGAGAAACTCGCACTCTATTTCTCCGAGATCACTCCTCCGAAGCACTTCCATATCTTAAAGAAACACTTCAAGGCATTTGTGCATGGTTGGGATAACGCTGCTGAGCTACGCGGAAGGCTTATGGAAACAAGTAGCTACGAGGAATTATCTGCGGAGTTGCAGCGAGCAAGAGGCTTGGTGTAGGGTGTCTTCGGGAGGTACGATCATGATCGATATGTCTGCCGTGATGGCGGAGTTCTCATTGCTTGTGGTTGCACACAACGATCCAGGAGCCCGAGACCACTTCAGGGGCCAAGTGTTTCAAGCGTGCACCGAGCCTATGCACTACGCGGCTGCCGAGGTGGTTTTCAAAAAGCTTGCTGACGACTGTCACCACCTCGGTCTCGGCGAAATCGCTGAGCTTTGGGAGGATTGTGCATGCGAAGCTCGCGCCTGCATGGGTCTGGTGCACTAATTACGCCAGCACAAAAGGCGCTCGGTCTCAGGATCGGGCGCCTACGCTTTTGGTATACTGATCGCCATGGCGCACCAGTCTCTCTATCGTACGTACCGCCCAAAGCGGTTTGAAGACATTGTCGGGCAGGATCAGGTGGTCGCTCCACTTCTTGAGCAGATCAAGGCGGAGAAGGTAGGGCATGCCTTTCTCTTTGCAGGTTCTCGTGGTCTTGGGAAGACCTCGATTGCCCGCATCTTTGCGCGGGAGCTTGGCACGAGCGATCGTGATTTGTATGAGATTGATGCCGCGTCACATAACGGTGTCGACTATATCCGTGAACTGACCGAGAACATTTACACACTTCCTTTTGAATCAAAGTTCAAGGTCTACATACTCGACGAGGCACACATGCTTTCCAAAGGTGCCTGGAATGCATTTCTGAAAACCCTTGAAGAGCCACCGGCGCACGCACTCTTTATTCTCGCGACCACGGAGCGCGAGAAGATTCCTGAGACGGTCGAGAGTCGCTGCCAGGTGTATGAGTTCAAGAAACCATCGCGCGCGATACTCGCAAAGACAGTAGCGGAAGTTGCGGAGAAGGAGGGATACACCCTCGAGCCAGCAGCTGCAGAGCTCGTGGCACTTCTGGGTGACGGGTCATACCGAGACGCCCTCTCCGTACTTGAGAAAGTGCTTGCATCAGCGCAGGGAAAGAAGATCTCGGCAGAGGACGCCGAGTGCGCAACGGGTGCGCCCAAGCACGCGCTCGTGCTTTCTCTGCTTCAGGCACTTTCTGTAAATGACACCGCTAGCGCACTCACTGCAATCCGATCTGCGGCAAGCTCAGGAGTCGATATGCAGCTCTACCTCACACTCCTTCTTGAGTCCCTACGGCACACTCTCCTCATCCGGCACGCACCTGAACTGAAAAAAGAACTTGCCGAAGAGCTCGGAGAAGACCGCTACGCAGAGCTTGCAGCACTCAACGTGTCGCATGTGGTACTCGCACGATTCCTTGATGCGGCATCCCGTATCCGTTTCTCTCCCATTCCTTCGTTACCTCTTGAACTTGCCGTCTTAGAATTAGCGGGACATGGACAACCAGACGCGCAATAAAAGGGCGGCAGGGCTTGGCCTTCTTGTACTTTTCGTAGCCTTAGCAGCGAGCGCATACCTTGCTTCCGGGAAGACAATCGATGTTGAGGCGCTTCTCGGCACTGCTTGTGATAAGCCGATCCAATACACTATCGGGACGTTTGATGAGCGGTTTGGGATCAGTCGTTCGGAGTTTAATACTGCGCTTGCCGAAGCAGCGAGCGTTTGGAACGAGGCTGCGGGGAAGACGGTGGTAACGGTAGGGACGGAGAATGCGGTTGCGGTGAATCTCGTATACAGCGAATACCAAAGGAATGCGCAGCTTGGACAATCGATCGATGCTGAGCAGCAGGCATATGAGGATAAGCGGGACGAGGTGGAGGATCTGCGAAATCAATACCAAGCGCTCCGTACTCGCTTCGCTACCGAGAAAGCAGCCTTTGATAGAACCGCAAAAGAGTACGACAAGGATGTCGCGTATTGGAATGCGCGTGGCGGAGCGCCTCCTGAGGAATACCAGAAGCTCGAACGCGAAAAGGCGCAGCTTGCAGTACAGCAGGAAGAACTAAACGAACTAGTGGCTGAAGTGAATGCAATGGCGAAGCGCATGAATACTGAGGTGGACGAGCTCAATCGCCTTGCAGCACGCACGAACGCAAAGGTGGGTGTATACAACAAACGTGCAGGTACCGACTTTGATCAAGGAACATACACTGAGGACGCAAACGGGAAACGCATCGATATCTACGAGTTCACGGATCGAATGGAGTTGAAGCGGGTGCTCGCGCATGAGTTAGGACATGCGCTTGGGTTTTTGCATGTTGAGAATCCAGAATCAATCATGTATTCCTACAACATCGGTGAGACGTTTGCGCTTTCCGAGGAGGATCGGGCAGCGCTTGCTGTGCGGTGTGGGGTTGAGTAATTCATTTTTTATTTAAGATTTTCTTAACATTGCATCATCTCGCTCTGCCTAAGCTAGATGAATGCGAGAAAAATCCATAGTAGAACAGGCAATAGAGCTCAGACGTAAAGGCAGTACCTATACAGAGATCGCAGCGATAATTCCAGTCTCAAAAGCTACGTTGTCTTACTGGCTTCGAGATATTGCAGTGCCTCCCGTATACCTAAAGAAACTGCAGGCACTGAAAAAGGTCGCCAGAGAGAAGGCTTGGGAGGCGCGTCGAACAGAGCGAATCACGCGGACTAGTGCAATTATGATGCAGGCAAGAACGGAAGTGCTCATGCTCACACGAGATCCGCTATGGCTAGTCGGACTCACCTTATATTGGGCTGAGGGTAGTAAGGAAAAATCGTGGGGACGTGGTACTCCAATTACTTTCACTAATATGGATATTGAGACAATCATCATATTCAGAAAGTGGTGTATGCGATTTCTCAAGGTAGCTCCAATGGATTTTAGCTACAATCTCTACATTCATGATATTCGTAAGGCAGAGAGTACTGATTTTGCTCGCTGGTGGGCAACGCGGCTGGCAGTGCCAGAGTCAGATATTCATCTATACTACAAACGTACTCGAGTAACACACGTTCGTCGCAATGATTCTGATGACTATCACGGAGTGTTTCGTCTTCAGGTAAGGCGCAGTGTTGATCTGAATAGGCGCATTAGTGGATGGACTCTTGGTATGATAGATTCGCTGAAATCAGTCGATGAAGAAACTGATCCAATTTAATGTCAGTAATTGGGGGATCGTCTAACGGCAGGACAGCTGGTTTTGGTCCAGTCAATCTAGGTTCGATTCCTAGTCCCCCAGCCAATAACGAAAGTTCGAGTCCAGCGCCCGCAGCACTGAAATAAGCTCTTAGGTAAGAGGTTCTGTGGGTGAGGGTATGGAACGTTAGGACTACGCTACAATCTCATCAATGATTCCAGGTGATATCGTCGTGCGTGTTGAACGGCTCGCTGGCGTGAAAGCGACCTCATGGACCAAAACGAAGGGCGGCTATAGTTCTGCTGGGAGATATATCGTTGCGTTTGAGGATGGCTCCTCTGCATTTGTGAAATGGGGGACTGATGAACTTACAGCGCGGTGGTTACGGGATGAATATCGTATCTACTCAACCCTACATGCAGACTTTATCCCTACTATGATCGCGTGGGAGGACGCAGAGCATCCCATATTGATACTTGAAGACCTCAGTGGTGGGCACTGGCCACCACCCTGGTCGGCATCCCAAGTCGAGGAAGTGCTTCGTCTACTCGAGAACGTTCGCCACACTCGCATGCCTGAGGAGTTTCCTGTGCTCACCTCTCTGGACGATGAAGGATTGAGCGGGTGGAAGACCGTCGCCGGAGACATATCAGGATTCCTTAGTCTCGGCCTCGTGTCTGAGGCGTGGCTTACGCACGCGCTGTCGATTCTTTTAAAGGCTGAGAGCGAAGCTCGATTGGAGGGAGAGTCGCTCGTGCATACGGATGTGCGAAGCGACAATATTTGTCTCATGAGCGATCGAGCCCTGCTTATCGACTGGAACTGGGCAAAGCGTGGCAATCCCATGCTTGATGTTGTGGCATGGCTTCCGAGTCTCCATGTCGAGGGCGGACCTGAGCCGTGGAGTTTTGATATACAAGAACCTGAGCTTATAGCCGCGGTCGCCGGTTTCTATGCTGCACATGCATATCAGCCTGCAAACTTCCCGGGTGCAGAGCCCATACGGCAGCTACAGTTGAGCTTACTCAAATCACTGCTCCCCTGGGCAAGCAAGGCGCTTAACTTACCTGAGCCAGATTTGTTCTAACCCCACTCAACGCCCGCAGCACTGAAATAGGCTTTTAGGTACGAGCTATTGTGACGGAGGGTGTTTGAGGTTAGAACTTTGCTACACTCAATCACATGAGAATTATTATCTTTGGCGACAGTATTGCGTGGGGCGCATGTGATGATGAAGCTGGTGGCTGGGTCACGCGACTACGCAATAAATATGCTGCAGAAGACATTAGTTTCTATAACTGTGGCATCTCTGCTGACAGCACAGACGAGCTGCTTGCCCGCTTTAAGACAGAAGCGACGGCACGTTCGGGTGGCAGAAAAGTCGCTATCCTTTTCGCTATCGGCATTAATGATTCGCAATATTCCGGTGCTCCTAGTAACACAAGAGTCAAACCGGATACGTTTATCTCAAATCTTGAGTCGCTTGTATCGCAGGCAAAAGAATTCACCGACTCGATTTTCTTTATAGGTTTGAATCAAGTTGAGGATGAGAAACTTACGCCAATACCCTGGAGTAACAAGGAGATAAACTATAGCAGCGAAAACGTTCACCAATATGACGGATTGATAAAAGAGGTTGCTGAAAAACACGGTGTGCCATTCCTGAGTATCTGGAACCTTCTTGTTGCTGCCGATCTAGAAGATGGTCTTCATCCGAACAGTGTCGGCCACGAAAAGCTTGCTGAAGCAGTTGAGAAGTTACTTAAGGCAGAAGGCGTCATTGTGTAAGCTCTAACCCCGCTCAACGTCCGCAGCCAATCTAGTTCGAAGAAGTCAGTACAAGTGCAAGCGCAATTAGGGCAGGTACCGCCTGCACTATAAACACACGCTTTGATACGGTGAACCCTGCTACAACACCAGCAATCACTACGCAGGAAAGGAAGAATATCTTCGTCTCGTAACCAACGGGATCAGTGGCCGTGAGTGACCACACTAGACCCGCTGCAAGGAATAAGTTGTATACACCCTGATTAAGCGCGAGTACGCGTGTCGCACGCGCAGTCTCCGGTGTCGTATTGAATATGCGCCTGGCACGTGGTGTCTCCCACAACACTGATTCCATAACGAATGCGAATACGTGGAAGAGGGCTATGCCTGCAATGAGTATCTCGATCACTATCATAGGTACACGATACTCCATCGGATCAAAAAATCCCTATTAACAGGCCTCCATTGCGTAATCCCCCAGAAGTTATTTGCTGTAGGGGTACTATCCCTAGATCACGTAAATGAAAAAACAATACATTATCCTCCTTGTGCTAGTCGTCATCGCACTCATTGCTGGCGCGTTCTTCATCGGACGTTCTGCGTCTGCTACTGCATGGCTGCAGCTTCAGATACACTCACTCTCGCAATTAGCTGGAGTCGGTGCTGCACATTCCAATTCCTCAGGATATGCAAAGGGTGAGATTCTCATCAAGTTCAATCCGGGCGTTGATGCCGCTAATGAGCGTGCACTCATGGCTTCCTGGAAGCTCGCCGAAAAGGAAGAGATTGGCGCGCTTCGCATCAAGATTCTCTCAGTCCCAGAAGGAAAGGAGGAACAGCTTGTCGAGGCACTCTCACACAATCCAAACGTTGAGTTCGCTGAGCTTAACCAACAGGTGATGCCTCTCGCAGTGCCAAACGATCCTCTGTATCTCAGTCAGTGGCACCTACCGGTTATTAGTGGTCCTGGCGCATGGGATGTTGCAAATGGATCAGGAGTGACGATCGCTATTCTCGACAGTGGTGTTGCAGCGACCCACCCAGATCTCGCGGCGAACATCGTTGCTGGATACAACGTGGTAAGTGCTAATGGTGACAGCTCTGACATAAAGGGCCACGGTACGGCCGTTGCAGGATCTGCTGCGGCAGTTGGTAATAACGCAACACAGATTGCGGGCGTGGCGTATGGCGCGAAGATCATGCCAATCCGTATTACAAATTCCACGGACGGGTATGCCTACAGCTCGGATATGGCAAAGGCACTTATCTATGCGATTGATCATGGTGCTAAGATCGCAAATCTTAGCTACACCGGCGTATGCACTACGGACAGCAACGTATCCATTAAGAACGCTGCTGCGTATGTCGTCAGCAAGGGAGGTCTGGTGATCTCAGCTGAGGCTAATGACGCATCGCGCATGGCGTTTGCCGAGAATCCGAATATTGTCTGTGTGAGTGCAACGGCCAAGGGGGATGTGCGAAGTGGCTTCTCAAATTACGGGACGAACGTTGATCTCTCCGCACCCGGCACCAGTATCTACACAACGAACAAGGCTGGTGGTGTTGGATTCTGGAGTGGCACCTCATTCTCTGCGCCGATTGTCGCGGGTGCTGCAGCGCTCGTTTGGAGTGCTAACCCGAGCCTCACCAACTTCCAGGTTGAGAAGATTCTTGAGAGTACAGCAACTGATATTGGTACGGCTGGATGGGATGAGTACTTCGGGTATGGACGAGTGGATGTTGCAAAGGCAGTCGCTACCGCCCTCACCACGACTCCACCATCTGACACAACTGCGCCCTCAGTCAGCATCACCGCACCAAGTGCAAACGCGACCGTGAAGGGTGTGGTGGCAGTGTCTGCGACCGCTTCAGACGCAAGTGGAGTCGCCAAGGTAGATCTTTACCGTGGCACCGTGCTTGTTGCTACTGATGCAGAGGCACCCTACACCTTCTCCTGGGATAGTACGTCGGTAGGTGATGGTGCGTACCCACTATCTGCTCGTGCAACCGACCGCAACGGAAATGTAGGGAATTCAGGTACGGTCACCGTGAATGTCGACAACATAACGGCACCGGTTGTTGCTGATACGGTTGCTCCTACAGTAAGCATTACTTCGCCTGCCGCAGGCGTGAAGATCTCAAGCAAGGGCAATACCAATGTTGTGGCCGTAGCAAGCGACGCAGTAGGGGTCACCCGCATCGATCTCTTCCTTGATGGAACACTGCTTGCAAGCTGCAGCAATACCAGTAGCTGCAGTAAGGGTCTCATGGTCAAGAAGCTTGCCGCTGGAAACCATACGGTGACCGCAACCGCACGAGATGCGGCGGGTAACGTGACAACCACCCCAGCGACGACATTCTCCAAGTAGGATTATGGGTATAAGAAAAACCAGGGACGCAGATGCGTCCCTGGTTTTTCTTATATATCCTTCCCGTTGTATTCGCTGATCGTGAGCGTATCAATAGCAACGTCATCAAGACAACGGACATTGATCATCATTTTCGGGAATGCGTCACCCTCGGCATATGACTGCGTGCCGCAGGTACTACAGAACCAGTGCTTAATTGCTTTCTTACCAAACTGATACAGGGTCTGCGCATCTGCTCCTTGGATGAGGGTGAACTTATCCTTATCAACGGCACAGAGTACGAACCCCTTCTTGTGACAGTGTGAGCAATTACAGGTAATCACCCCTTCAAGATCGGTTTCAACTTCATAGCGCACCGCCCCGCAATGGCATCCGCCGGTATAGGTCTTCATATGGCCTCCAGTATACCGGCTTTACCATGAGGAAATCGACTTTTGGTATACTGGAGGTCATGAATAAACCGCTACGAACACTCATCCTTATCGTGCTTGCGCTCGTTGTTGTAGGAGCTGGTGCCTACGTCTTCTCAACCAAGAAAGCACTCTCACCGTCAGCGCCCATGATTCCGGTGATGCAGAACGAAACTGCTAAGACCTACACAAGCGAAGAGTATGGTTTTAGTTTTGAGTATCCTGAGGGTTATGTCGTTACTGAGCGAGAAGTAGGAGACGCACATCGCGGCCACTACCAGATCATGCTCGTCGAGGAAGCAAACGCGACTCCCCCTGAAGGAGGTGAGGGACCTATCGCGGTCACCATCGATGTGTATCAAAATGACATTGATAAACAGCCAGCAATGCACTGGATCACCACGACCAATATCGCAAATATTAAACTTGGTGACGGGCAACTGAAGGAATCAACGGTCGGAGGTGAGATCGCATACATGAATACCTGGTCGGGTCTCTACGAAGGAAAGACCACCACATTCGCTCATGGCGACGACATCATTGCGGTATCCACCACCTGGATGACGCCGGACGATTCAACGCTTGATGTTGGTGAGCAGGTGCTGACGTCATTCCGCTTTGTGAGTAGTGAAGCAGTACTGCCTCAGTAAGTATGAAAAGCGCCTTTACCACGAAGATCTACGAACTCGCGCGTAGGATTCCGAAGGGGAAGGTGGCAACGTATGGGCAGCTTGCTGCTCTTGCAGGGAAACCAGGAGCTGCGCGTGCAGTGGGTTCTGCTATGCGCACTAACCCCGATATTCCAAAGACCCCCTGTCACCGCGTAGTGGCGTCTGACGGCTCTCTAACCGGATACAGCGCCGGTCAGGGTATTGCAACTAAGAAGAAGATGCTCGAAGCAGAGGGAGTGAAGTTTAAGGGCGCGAAGGTAGACCTCGCCACTTCTCAGTGGAAGGGAAGCTAGGAGAGTCCCAGGCTCTCAAGGAAGGTAGCGAGCTCCTTGCCGCTCAAACGCCTATAGGCGCCAGGCTTCAGGGGTTCAATCGCAATGTTTCCAATACGCGTGCGCTTCAAGTCAGAAACCTCATTAAAGAGCGCTACCACCATGCGGCGTACCTGATGTGACTTACCTTCAGTCAGCGCAATGCGGAACTTGTTCTCACTTAGGATGGTTACCTTGGCGGGTTTGGTGACGTATCCCTCAATATCCACTCCCTGTTCCATCTTCTCCTTGAAACTCTCGCGGAGCGGCTTCTTGGTGGTTACCTCGTACACCTTCTCGTGTTCCTGCTCGGGATTGAGGAGGCGGTCGGTGACTCGCCCGTCGTTCGTGAGTAGCAAGAGTCCACGTGATGCCTTATCAAGCCTTCCGATTGGGAAGAGCTTCAAACGACGCAGGTCATCAGGCAAGGAGGTCACCACATCACTCGTGCTCGTGGGTTCCTTGTGTGTGTCCATGCCCTTGGGTTTGTGGAAGGCGAGGTACACGTAGGTACGGGGACGCTTGATCTTCACTTCAACCGTATCGGATTCTGCGACCTTGTCTCCTATCTTTGCTTTCACCCCGTTTACGAACACAAAGCCCTTTTCAATGAGCTCATCGGCCCCGCGACGAGTCGCATGTCCCTTCTTTGCGAGATACTGGTTAATACGCATGGGGTAGGTGGTCTCCTTTGCAGGAGGTGCAGGCTTTTTGGGTGCCGCTTTCTTCTTCATAGACGTACCTTAGCGCACCTTGCCTGATTGGTATACTTGCGGCATGCAGGAGATAGAAGTGAAGTTGCGTATCAAGGATATTGAGCAGGCGCTCTCAATCCTCCGAACTGCCGGGTGCGTGTTTGGCGATCCGCTTTCTCAGGTGGATGTGGTATACGCAAAGGACAAGAGTTCGATGAAATCATTCCTTGCGAATGATCTTTTTCTTCGCATTCGTGTAAACAATGGTAACGAGATTATCTTCACGCTGAAGTACGACAATAATCGTCACAACGTTGACTTCACTAAGATCGAACATGAAGTGACGGTCAGTTCACAGGATGAGATGGAGGCCATGCTCGCGCTTCTTGGATTTGAGCGCATCGTCGAAGTGCGAAAGACTCGTTGGAAGACTATGTATAACGATTATGAGATTTGTGTCGATGAGGTCGAGGAACTCGGGTCGTTCCTGGAGATCGAGAAGCTCGTCGCTCCCGGCGTGGATGCTGCAGAAGTTCAGGAAGAACTTGTCGCAGTTCTTACGTCACTCGGGATTGATCTCTCTGGTCGTGTGAATAGGGGATATGACATTCTTAAGCTGGAGCACGAAGGGTTTGCTTAGCACTAGAGTGGCAGCTTTGATGTATCGCCGTGCAGTACCACTGGGCGCATTCCTAACATCTCTTCTTTGAATGCTGAGGTAAGCGGCAGCTCATTCAGAACGTAGATGGGCTTACCAGTGCCGTATGCATACCCCATCTCTAGGAATGTGTTTCCGCCAATGTAGTTAGGAATACCCTTCTTTTCATAGTTGGTAACTAAGATGCAGTCGCTCGCATCTATCTTTCTGAAGTGCGCGGTGATCGCCCTACCTTTCTTTTCCCATACCTCGTGATCAGGCGGAAAGGCATCAACGCCTCCGTTTCGATCGAAGAATGCACCAACGGAGGTGTCATCTCCCGCAGTTTCAAATTCAAGCTCTGGAGCGATAACTGTGTGCCCTTCGTTCTCAAGCTGTGTCTTGAGAGCGCTAAATTGATCGTAGAACGCCATTGAGGAACAGATACATATCTTCATAGTATTAGAAATTATGTCAGCAGCACCTTATGTTTAAAACCAGATTAACACTATCGGAAAGGGTACCGCCATACAGGTTGCGTGGCGGCTTCTGTCGCACGTATACTCCCTACTATGGAACCTGTTCCCGGCATCTACCACCATTTCAAAGATCCGACCAAGCACTACGAAGTGCTCGGCATCGCTTTCCACACCGAGACCGAGGAAGATATGGTCGTGTATCGGCCACTTTACGAGTGCGACAAGGAGTTGTTTGTGCGTCCCAAAGCTATGTTCCTCGAGGAAGTGGATAAACCTGAGATTCCGTACAAGGGACCCCGCTTTGTCTTCATAAAAAGCACATCAGTAGAGGAGTAAGAGTAAGGGTACCAGCCTCGTCTGGTACCTACCGTTCTATTACGAGCGGTTTTCACCTTTGATTCTATGAACACCATTAGCATTACTTCAATCGGGGCGATCGTGCTCGGGCTTCTCGCTGCCATTGCAGTTGCGTTTCCGGTATCGGCTCAGGTACTCGATGTAGGTGTATCGCTTGATGCAGATACGAGTGTCTCAACCGACACTGTACAGGTTGACGCTACAACGACTACGCAGACTGAAACAACACAGCAGAAGAAGAGTGAACCGTTCACTATTCTTCGTAGCTCACTGACTGCAGGGAGTGACACAAGCGCATCTCCAAAAAATTCTGCATCTGTATCAACTGACGAAGATCTCTCGGCATACACCACCGCAGCCCTTCGTGCGGACGAGAACATCGATGCGGTGACCTATGGCGACAGTAATGTTGAGGTTGCCTACTACGAGCAGGGACGCCTCCTTGGCTTATTCCCTGTCACCATGAAGGCAACTGCCAAGGTAGCGGCAGATGGTGCAGTCGCGGTATCCTATCCTTGGTACCGGTTCCTTGTCGCCACTGACACGAATGCTGACGTAGAGTCTCAAATCCAGGCTCGCGTTGACGCATGGCGCACCGGTGCAGCTGTTGATGCAGGCTTCACCGCATCAACTAAGGCTGCGCTTATGGACGAGATCCGTACGGCGCTCAAGACTTCTGCAACTGCAGATGCTTCCGTCCGCTAAGCACGGACACCCCTAACGGAACGGCCCGTTTGACGGGTCGTTCTTGTTGTATTCGTGTAAGAGGGGCAGGGGCCAGTACGTCAGAACCTATGGACCACGAGGACGCAACCACTTACTTTCTAGAAACCTACGATGCATACGGAAGCGATATTTACCGCTTCTGTGTCTTGAAGGTGTCGAGTCGGGAAGTGGCTGAGGACATCACCCAGGAGGTATTTATGCGCTTCTGGCAGGCCGTGCGGGAGGGAACCGAGTTCAAGAACGCTCGCGCACTTCTGTACACGATTGCCCGCAACCTCGTTATTGACTGGTATCGCAAGAAGAAGGAGTCGTCTTTGGATAACCTGCAGGAGCAGGGCATCGACTTTGGCGGCGAGGACTTCAAGAAGATCACCGAGTTTGCAGAGCATGAGGAGGTACTCCGGGTTATCAAGGAACTCGATGAGCCGTCTCGCGAGGCGCTCATGCTCCGGTTCGTTGATGGACTCTCTCCTCGTGACATTGCTGATATGTCGGGAGAGACTCCGAACGCGATCTCGGTGCGTATCAATCGCGCAATCAAGAAAGTGCAGCAGGAATTACATACATGAATCATCGCATCACCAATTTCATACGCGATCTAAGGGGCGTCACGCTTCAAGATCAATCTTTCAGTCGCATTCGCGCGAGTCTTTCGCAGTACGCGGATATGCATCCCGTCATCACTGCAGCCCCGACACTTTCACCGTATCTCGTTTTCTTCCGTACCCGTAGCACGCTTTACGCAGGAGCACTCGTATTGTTCGTGATTGTCTCGGGAAGTGGGGTAGTTGGCGGTGCTGAGAAAGCGATCCCGGGAGACGCGCTTTATTCAGTCAAGATCAATGTGAACGAAAAGGTGGCAGAATCGTTTGCCGACACAACGCATGAGAAGGCAGAGCTCTCTGCAAAGCTCGCAACGCGTCGCGCTGACGAGGCACTCACCCTCCTCGCTGCAGGAAAGCTCGACGAGGACACTGCCACCTATCTCGAAGGTGAACTCGCTACTCATGTCGAGGAATCGAATCAGGCAGCAACCGCACTTGAGATTGAGGGAGATGTCGCAGGATCGCTTGCGGTGCGCACTGAGCTTGGAGAGGATCTTGCGGAGCGTGCGGCAGCGTTTGAGCCTGCAACACCTGATGCAGTTGCAGATGCCCCGGCAGCAACGATGATGATGAAAGCTGCGATTGCTCCCGAGTCTGAATCGGTTCCGCCCGCAGATCCGACTGCGTTTATGGCAGGCGCGCTTCGTATTCAGGCAGACAAGGTAGCGGAAGCCCGCAACCATACTGCAGCGGCACTTCTTCCAGGTATTGGTGCACAGGTGGATCTTGCTGCTTTGAACGCTAATCAGCCCGCTGCTGATGTCCCTCAGGTAGATATTGCTGCGACAGCTACACTCATGCTCGATGCTGCAACAACCACCGAAGAAGTGGAGGAGGTGCAGACAAAGCAGGCTCCGCTTCCAGGGAATGCGTGGCCCACAGAGCGATCGCTCTGGCTCAACCAGGGACGCTAAGGCGTGGTAGGATGCCCTCATGTTTTGGGCAGATAGAATCGCCAAGGATATAGAAGAGAAACTAGGGGGAGCGGGACGACCGCTTCTTATTCGTGACGAGAAGACACTCTCGGGACGCGTGCATATTGGCTCTATGCGCGGTGTGGCGATACATGGCCTCCTTGGAGAGGTGCTCTCTGAGTACAACGTTGCTAACGAGTATCGCTATGAGTTCAATGACTTTGACGATTTCGATAAGGTGCCGGGATACCTCGATGCAGAGGTCTTCACTGAGCATCTGGGGAAACCGCTGTATCTCGTGCCTTCACCCGAAGAAGGATTTGATAACTATGCAGAATATTTTGGAGACGAACTCGCTCGTGTAATCCGAAAAGCAGGATTTACCCCTACCTATTACCGCGCCACCGAGCTCTATCGTTCAGGCGCGATGGACCCATACGTCAAGATGGCTATCGAAGAAGCAGCTGCTATCCGTCGTATACAAAAAGAAGTATCCGGCTCTCAGAAGACTGACGAGTGGCTTCCGATTTCGGTCGTGTGTGAGCAGTGCGGAAAGATAAAGACAACCCGTGCTTCTGATTTTGATGGTGCGACGGTTGCGTATGTCTGCGATCAGGCTCCGTACGGTGCGGTGCCGTGTGGCCACGAGGGGCGTATTGCTCCCTTTGGCGGCAATGCCAAGCTTCTTTGGAAGGCTGAGTGGGCAGCGAAGTGGTCTGCAGTTGGCGTCGATGTTGAAGGTGCGGGTAAGGACCATTCAACCAAGGGTGGCTCACGCGATGTGGCGAATCATATTTCACGAGAGGTCTTCAAGCGTGAGTCTCCGTATGATGTGCCGTACGAATTCTTCCTTGTAGGAGGAAAGAAGATGTCCTCATCAAAGGGAAGTGGTTCTTCTGCAAAGGAGATGAGTGATCTCTTCCCAGCACCCATCTTCCGTCTCGTGCTTATCGGCAAGGATCTTAATCAGCAGATTGAGGTAGATCCCCAGGGTGACTCAGTGCCGCGCATGTACGATTGGTACGACGAGCTTGCAGAGAGCGTACGTAATGGTGTGGCAGACGATTTCACCCGTCTCTACGCACTCTGTCAGTTGCCAGCGCAGCGGGCAGAACTATCTGCACCCTGGCAGATGCGCTTCTCGCAGGTAGCAACCATCGTTCAGATGCCGCACCTCTCTCTTCTTCAGGAGGCTGAGAGCGCGAAGGGAAGTCCGCTCACCGAGGAAGAGCAGACGATGCTTGATGAGCGCGCTTCCTACGCACGTTTCTGGCTTACTACCTACGCTCCTGAGTCGTACCGCTACGAGCTTCAGGACGCGCTTCCGGAGGTCACCCTTTCAGAGGAACAGAAGAAAGCACTTTCCCTGCTTGCTGAGTTCTTTAGCCAAGAGCGTTCAGGAGAAGAAGTGCAGCATCGCCTCTATGAATTGAAGGAGGAAGTACCGATTGCTCCGAAGGAGCTATTTACCGCCCTCTACCGTATCTTCCTTAATCGCGATTCAGGACCGAAGGCGGGATGGTTTTTGTCCGTGCTTCCGCTTGAGTTTGTAGCTACACGCTTGAAAGAAGCGGCGGCCTAATCCGTCGCAGAGTGTTCATCATCCCTAAAGGACCACTACCGTATGGTAGTGGTCTATGGGTTTTCTAAAAGTAGGCGCGTTCGCGCTTTTTGCGTTTGGTATCGCGCTCTATTCGTTAGTGCAGAAACCGGCAGAACCAAAGGTCGCTGTCCCCCAGGTGGCGAGTGCGTCGCTTGCGCCAGTGCCCGTTTCTGTATCGGTGGAGGGTACGATTGTGTTTGATAACGCACCGGCCTCTGATGTGCAGCCCTATGTGCGCTACAGTCAGGACGGTACGTCGCCGAAGACGAAGCGGCTAGTGTTGCCTACTCAGTACGCATGCATGCAGGGAGATATTCCCTGCTCGGCCCCACTGGGCGTGTCCCATCCATTTAAAGAGGGAGATAGGGTGCGCATCGAGGGCACGGCTGACGCTGATCTTCTCTACGTGCATAGCATCCAGATTAACCGGTAACCTGCGTGCTATACTCCGCCGCATATGGCATGGCGACACCATCGCATCTGGATCATAGCGGTTCTCCTTATCTCAGGAATTGCACTTGCGTGGCTGATTGCGCAGACACCTGCACCTGCCGCTCCGGTGGTAGAACCAGTTGCGACTACGACTCCTGACCTTGTTGGTCAGTCGATCTACACGAATGGGGAGTATGGGTTTGCGATGGTGTATCCCGCGTCAGCTGCGGTTGAGGATCTTCCGCGGGCATGGCGTGCCAATGCGCCCCTTGAGTCCAAGGGTACTCCTATCGTTACCATCACGACCTATACCGTGCCAGATGAACAGGTGGTTACCCGCGCACTCACATCGGTTTCAATTGGTGCAAGCACTGATCCGGTCGATATGTCGACCTGTGAACGGATAACTCCTGATCGAGGTGAGACGCAACGTGCAGATGAAACTTTTGGTGGCGCAACCTGGAAGGTCTTCGCGTACCAGGAAGCAGATATGCAGCTTTCGGTACAGGGTGTCTCCTATCGCACGCTACGCGATGGTACCTGCTATGCACTTGAAACATACCGCCTCCTTAAAGGCTATAAGGAAGAGGGGATTAACGTCGATGAGGTAACGAGGATTGATGCGGAATACGCGAAGCTCGATGAGATCGTGAAGAGCTTCTCGTTTGCGCGATAGGTATGCGCAGTAGCCTCTACATCCGCAATGTCATCTTTGGCATTGAAGACAGTCTTGCTGCAACGGTGGGACTTCTTTCAGGTATTGCGGCTGAGTCCGTGCCGCATGAGACGATTCTCCTGACGGGGTTTGTGTACGTGTTTGTTGAAGCGTTTTCGATGGGTATCGGAAGTTTTCTCTCGGAGGAGTCGGTGCAGGACAATCAGGGGAAGCGGACGGTTGCGAGTGTTGACGCGGCGCTTGGCGGACTCGCGATGTTTGTTTCCTGCGTGGTGGCGGGCTTTGTGCCGGTTCTTCCGTACCTGCTGCTTCCGTCCAGTGCCGCCCTTCCTGCTTCTATAGTCGTCTCACTGCTGGTGCTCTCACTGGTTGGATATGTGCATGGACGCTTGGTTGGGAAGTCGGTGCTCCCTCGCATGATGCGGATGGTGTTGCTTGGTGGCACGGCTATCTTGGTGGGTGTCGTGGTCGGGAAGATCTTCGGGATGTAGTTCTTCATCAGACGTTTATACGGCTGAGGTATGCTTAGGGGGTTAGTCCTAACGCAACCATATGTCGCTTATCATTCACTGGATTGTCTCGGCGATTGCGATCATTATCGCCGCCTACCTTATCCCGGGCATCAACGTGACGCTTATAGGCGCCCTGGTGCTTGCGGTCGTGCTCGGTCTTATCAACGCGTTCCTGCGACCGCTGATCAATCTGATCACGCTTCCGTTGAACGTCGTGACCCTCGGACTGTTCTCGCTTGTGGTGAATGCGCTCCTAGTCATGCTTGCAGCGATGGTCGTCCCTGACTTCACCGTTGACGGCTTCTGGCCAGCATTCTTCTTCTCGATTGTGGTGTCGCTGATCTCGGCACTCTTTGGGATGTGGAAGAAGTAGAAGGTTGTATATTTCTCAAAACAGCCGCCCTTATTGGCGGCTGTTTTCGTTGGGTGCTATAGTCCGGCCGGAATACTGTGCAGAGTCGCTAACACTCTAAAAGATTGAAGGAGACTACGGATGATTGAAATCATCGATCAAGGCAAAACCAAGGACATCGAACGGCTTAGGACACCGTTCGAACCTCGTCAGGTCCGCATGCACAACAAGGACGACACGACGGCCGCCGACGGCGCTCGTCGTGAGAAGATCGATGGCAAGGCGGCGATAACCACCCGAACGACCGCGAACTTCTTCACGCTCCTGAAGGCATGCGGTTTCAACGTCGCATATCTAAATCAGGATGGTCCGACGACCATTACTGCCTACGAGCTCACCATGATCAAGCTCGAGGTGGTGACTCGCGGTCTTGCTTGGGGTTCACATCTTGAGCGGCATCAGAAGGCAAAGCAGGGAGATCCTTTTGATCCTCCGCGGGTCGACTTCTTTCTCAAGACGAAGGGACTCACCTGGCAGGGCAAAAATCGGAACTACGCACTTCTCTGTGACGATCCGTACATGGAGATCGGCGATCGTGATGTCTACCTCTATCACGCTCACGAGCCGTATGTGAGGGGGACCTACTTCCTGCGGCTTAGTCTCGATGAGGCATTCCCCATCCCTGGAACGCGCGAGCTCCTGCCGGTGATAGCGGAGACCAATCGCGCGGTCTACGAGACTCTGAATTACGCGTTTGGCCTGCTCGGAGAGCTTCTTGGTGTCGTCATTACCTTTCCGGACATGAAGGCCGAATACGGCTTCGATAGCCTTGGCCAACTCTGGATGGGAGATGATCTGAACGCCGAATCCTGCCGTCTGTATATTAATGGCGAGCATGCCAGCAAGCAGGGCTTCCGCGAAAATGCACCTGCGGAGCTCGCCAGGCTGCAGCTGGCTCGTGCAGCTGACCTTACCGATCACTTCGCTGAAGTCACCGACGAGGTGCGTGCATGGGTCAATGAGCGGTACCTGTTCTGTTCGTCCGGCAAATTTCCGGCTTCTCGTATCTAAATCAAGATGCTCAACTCGGCGGCGCGAAAGCGTCGCCGTTTCTTTTTATCCCATCAGTCAGATACCGTGCCGTATCCCATCCCGTATACTAATCAGTAATGGAGGGCCCTATTCGTCCAATCACCTCACCCGAGGAGGAACTCGCGTATCTGCGTGCGGCTGTCGCTGCTAAGGAAGAGGAACTTTCACGTATACAGGAATCACGTCCTCGTGAGGAGATCGCGCAGGAGCGGATCGTGCATCATCGCGAGAACCCACAGCACCTCGCAGAAGGGTACGCACTCCCTGAGTCCGAGGTCGCTGCGCTAACGCTCAACCTCGATCCTGAGCAAAATGACGAGACCATGGAGGAGCTTCGCGGGATCATGGAAACCAAAGGGGTGCGTAACGCACTCTCAGTACTCGAGAAGCTCCAGAGCCCGCATCTTGAGGATGATTTCCATCGCTTCCTTGTGCAGTACCTTCTTGAGGGTATGCCCATTCAAGGATTTAAAGAGAACGAGCCCGAGTGGAAAGCATTGCACATGACGCTGTACGAAGTCGCACTCCCGGAAGCGAGTGGGACTGACGAGGAGAAGAATCGCACAAAGCCTCTGAAGGAGCTCATCTCCTCTATGGAGCAGTTCTATTCGGGCATGCTCTCACTTGAGCATGCACATAAGGGCGAGCCACCGTATTTCACGCTTGAACTTGCAGTACCGGTCAACGCTCCGCACCTCATGTTCTATGCTGCGGTTCCTAATACTCGCAAGGACCTTTTCGAGAAGCAGTTGCTCGCAATCTTCCCAAACGCACTCATTAGCGTGCAGCCAAACGACTACAACATCTTTGTTGAAGGAGGTGCCGCTATTGGTTCCTACGCAACCCTCGCTGACAAACCGATTCTCCCTTTGAAGGACTATGCAGACTTTGATTACGATCCGCTCAACTCACTTTTGAATGCGTTCGAGAAGATAGCGCATGAGGGGGAAGGTGCTTCACTCCAGATATTGCTTAAGCCCGCCGGTAACCACTACATCGAGTACTACCGCAAAGTGCTCCACGCACTTCGCGAAGGACAGCCCCGTGCAAAAGCATTTGCACTCCCCGAGACATTCGTAGGGGACCTTGCACGTGAGAGCGTGAAGATATTCCAGAGTAGCAAGGCAAATCAGTACGATGCGGCCAAGGCTGATCAGGGAGCGATTGAGGCGGTGGAGAAGAAGATCGCGTCGCCGGTCTTGCTCGCGAACATTCGGCTCGTGGTTTCAAGCGCGGATCAGCATCGTGCTACACAGATTCTCTCTGAACTTGAAGCATCCTTTAATCAGTTCGAGAATACTAAGGGGAATCGCATAGGCTTCAAGCGAGCAGAGCGTGGTGAGGCGAAGAAACTGTTTAGGAATTTCACGTTCCGTCTTTTTTCGGAGAGCACCAAATTGCCGCTCTCGCTTAAAGAGGTGACGACAATGTATCACTTCCCACCAAAGGGAATTGAGTCCTCGCCACACCTCAAGCAGTCGCGGTTTGCGACTGCGGCCGCGCCGCTTGATCTGCCGCCATCAGGCATCTTGCTTGGTACCAATACCTTCCGTGGATCTATCGCAGAAGTAAGGCTTTCTCCTGAGGATCGTATGCGACACCTCTATGTCATTGGTCAGACGGGTACGGGAAAGACTTCGTTTATGAAAACCCTGATTGAGCAGGACATTAAGGCAGGCAATGGCGTCTGCTTCATCGATCCGCACGGTAACGACATTCTCGATATTTTGGCGTCAGTGCCACCCGAGCGATATGAGGACGTTATCTACTTTGATCCGGCCTATCTTGATCGACCGTTTGGATTGAACCTTCTTGAGTACGATCCGGCGCATCCGGAGCAGAAGACGTTTATCGTGAATGAGATGCTCGCCATCTTCCGTAGGCTCTATGGTGACGTGCCGGAATCCATGGGCCCTGCCTTCGAGCAGTACTTCCGTAACGCAACCCTGCTTGTTATGGAGGATCCGGAGAGTGGTTCCACGCTCATGGATATTGGTCGGGTGCTTTCGAACAAGGCATTCCGTGATCAGAAGCTTGCAAAGAGCATGAACCCGATCGTGAATCAGTTCTGGACAGAGATTGCGACACAGGCAGAAGGTGAGGCGTCACTTGCGAACATCGTGCCGTACATCACGAACAAGTTTGATGACTTCACGGCAAACGACTTTATGCGTCCGATCATCGGTCAGCAGGAGTCATCGTTTAAGTTCAGGGAGGTGATCGATAGCAAGAAGATTCTCTTGGTGAATCTCTCGAAGGGACGCTTGGGGGAGCGTAATGCGAATCTGCTCGGACTTATCTTGGTGGGTAAGTTGTTTATGGCAGCGCTTTCGAGGGCGGACAACCCGAGGGGTGAGTTCGCACCGTTCTATCTCTACATCGACGAGTTCCAGAACATCACCACCGATTCAATTCCAGGCATTCTCTCTGAAGCTCGTAAGTACAAGCTCTCGCTTACGATCGCGCACCAGTTCCTCGCGCAGGTGGATGAGAAGATTAGAAGTGCGGTGTTTGGTAACGTCGGAAGCATGACCGTGTTTAGAGTGGGTGAGGAGGACGGGGAGTTCTTTGCGAAACAGTTCGCTCCAGTATTCTCAGCACTTGATTTCGTGAACATCGAAAACTACAACGCCTATGCGCGTATTCTCGCAAACGGTGTACCGCAGAAGCCATTCAACTTTAAAACACTACCTCCGCCTGCGGGGAATCAGAATCAGATTGATGACCTTAGACAGTTGTCGTACCTCACCTACGGCAGGGACCGTGGTACTGTTGAGTCAACCATTAGAAGTCGCTATCTTTCATAACTATGGAGGGACCTCGCCAATCGCCGAACAAACAGCGCAGGCTGCAGAAACTTGCGGAACGCGCTGCAAGTTATGAAACCGAATCCGATCCTGTTGTGGAGACGGTGGCTGCGGTCGAATCCGAAACAGAGGATGTCCCTGAAGTCGATTCTGGACCCACGCCGTCTGAAGAAAAAAAGCCGCGTGTGCGTAAGGAAAAACTCCAGAAAGGAGTATTGAATGCAAGTGCGGAACGTTCCGCTCTTGCTGGGATACAGGCGGAGCGCATCGCTGCTGGAGCTGATCCGGCTCTCTACGATCAGTTGGTTGAGACGCTTGATGCCTATGAGTTGATAACTGATGAGGTAGAGCGGAAAATTCTCGCCGAAACGTATCCAAAAATGAAGGAAGCTTTTCTTACCACCTCAATCCCAGCAGCTCCACAAACGGATCCGGACGAGAAGTCAGCGAGGAAGCGACCTCGACGCGGCCAAGATTTACTGAGCGCTGAACAAGGCCTCGTGAATAAGACCAAGGAGCAGGCGCGTCAGCAGTACTTAGCCTTCGCGAAAGAGATACGCCGTCGCGGTATTGAGCCGAATATGGATATTCCTACGCAGTGGAAGCCGGTATATCGGGCATACAACGGGATGCGTCGCGCGCTCACTGCATATAACGAATCGGATCAGACAGATTCAGATGGTGATCAGGACCTCATCGACCAATACTACGATCATCTCGAAGCATTTAATGCGGCTTCTTCGGTAGCACGTGCCGCAGTTGATCGAATACTTACAGAACGCTCGGCCGAAGCCGAAGCGCGCGCACTTGCACCGCTCCCAGAGGCGCTTGCCGCCTATGGCGATATAGATACGACAGCCGGAGAGCGGAGAAGCATGAAAGAGCCGCTTAAGAAAAGCCTAGAAGAAGTGTTTGAATACGATGAAAGTAGTGCGTTCCTTGGTGTGGAGGATTCAGATGGGGAAGAGGTTACGCCTACGGCTGCTCCAAGCATGTCTCCTGGTAAGCAGCAGGCAGCTGAAGCATCCGAATCGCCAGCATCAGAAGAACCAGAGCGAGTCACTCCCTTTGATCACGAAGGGACACCTGCAGAGGCGATCGATGCAGATTTTGAACATATTAGCCCGCCTCCAAATCCAATGGATCTCAGTGACGGTAAACCAATCGTCATGCTCAACTCGGTCCTTGATCGACAGGCGATGGGAGGAAGAAAGCCGAAGACGCCACGCATATACCCAGGCATGATTACTCCGGCGGGAGTAACTCCTGCTACGGTTATTGAGCGTCAAGAGAAGAAAGAGAAGCAGGAGAGGCAGAAGAAGTTCTGGAGTCGCGTGCTTCCACCGGCACTCGTTGGTATTGCTGCGGCGCTCTTCCTCGCAAATAACAAGGGAGATACGACCAAGAGTACTGAATCGGTTAAGAAAGGTGAGCGCACACCTGCAGCTTCAATGCAGCCGGGAGCTGCTGTCACCTCTCCTGATCTTTCCTCGGTAATTGTTCCGGCAGGAACTCTGACAGAGCGTATGGCGGCGTCACTTCCAGACTGGGCGGGTGTGGACATGTCTGCACGATCAGAGACTTCAACTCCTCCATCTGAAGCTGTTGAAGAAGTAGCATCAGCCCAGGCCGTGGAAGCGCCCGCAGAGCGTGTCACCGTGGCTCCCAAGGTACGCAGGCATCCAAGTGTTACTCCAGATCAGTTCAGGAAGTGGAACATAACCTTCAATCTCTGGATGCATGCACACTACCCGAAGGGATATGTTGCAAGTGAAGCAGAGAAGGTGCGAAAGGAGATGGTGAAGGAGCTTAACTATCCGTATGGTACGCGCAAGATAGTTAAGGTGCCGCAGGCAGCCTCATCAAGACCCGTATCGCCTCAAGCAGAAGTAGCACCGCAACAGACCACACCGACACCCCTCTCTGAGGATGGTGAAACTCGAACTACCTTTACAGTGACAGATTCAAATCAGGCGCTTAGTCAGGAGGATGTCACCAAAGCTATGCGAGAGGCCATTGAGCGTGGGCCGTAGTAGGGCTAGTGCTATACTTTCTCTGACACAGCCAACGGCCGCTGTCGCTTACTAAATCAACATTTGAGTCTATGAATGTCACGGGTACAGGTATCGCGGTCGGGCTCGCCGTCGTGATCGCGCTCGGGTTCCTCTATTTCGGTCCCTCGCTCTTCATGCCGTATGCGGCTAGTGAGCCCGTCGCCCTTGATCAGACCGTAACTAGCAGTATGCAAGAACCAATTATTGAACCAGGTCAGCCACTACCAACCGAACTCGTTGCTCGCGACACCGTCGTCGGTACAGGAGCAGAGGCAACCGCTGGTTCGCAAGTAACCGTGAACTATGTCGGCATGCTGCCAGACGGTACCGTCTTTGACGCGTCCGCGCGTCACGGTCAGCCGTTCTCCTTTACGCTCGGTGCAGGTCAGGTCATCTCTGGCTGGGATCAGGGTGTTGCTGGTATGAAAGTGGGCGGCAAGCGTCAGCTCGTTATTCCTCCAGATCTTGCGTACGGCGCAGCCGGAGCAGGCGGCGTTATTCCTCCAAACGCAACACTTATCTTTGAAGTGGAGCTTCTTGGCGTACAGTAATCAAAAGGAAAAAGAAAAACCGCCGGGCGCTTTGCATCGAGATGATGCGAAGCGTCCGGCGGTCGCCGTTAGTGCGGCTACTTTTTCCACCAGGCCGTGGCAGGTGCTGCCTGCGTTTGGACGGGCGGTGCCTGCTGCTCTCCTGGGGGAGGCGCAGAGGGCGTGTTGTTCACCGGGGTGAGAAGGATCTGCTTGCCGTACTTGGTGACGTAGCCACGGAACAGCGGACAATACTCCTTCATGTGTCGATGGTAGATGCGCTCTGAGGCCAGGAAGACCTTCATCCCGCTCACCTGCAGACGCGCGCCGGCGAGGTAGTTCCGGTCGAGCCGGCCCTGCCATCGTTCGTTGCCCAGCTGCTTGACGCCGCGGATGACACCACCGGCCCCGTAGTAGGTGCCGATGGGTCCGCCGGTTACGGTGCCAATGGCGACTTGCGTGCCAGCGTCAGCGACCGTGAGCAGTCCCTGCCAGGTTTGGTGCTTCGGTTGATCCTTGCGGATCTTCCGAGTGTCCTGCTCATGGCCGCTGGTTTCAGCATCGAGCGCGGCGATCATGCCGGTGAGCTCGTCGATGTCTTGGCACTCGCCGAGGCTGGCATCGACGATTTCCTGGACACCGCTTGCGCCGTGCGTCGCGAAGAATGCGGCCGCGACCTCCGGATTACGCATATCGACGTATTCCGGCCTTCCGGTGGGCGTCTTCGCCCCCGGCGGGTGTAGGATGGGCGGGCCCTTATACTGGAAGGTGGTGGTCTGCTGCGGGCCTGCATCCTGGGCGAATGCCGGAACCGGCAGGCCTTGGATCGCGAGCGACAGGGCAGCCCCCGCGCCCACCAGATACTTGGTCTTGGACATAGGGAACTCCCCACGGTTTGAGTTGACTGGAAGAGCACATCTCCAAAATGGATAGAACTCCTAACAACAGTATATACCCTTAGTTTATAATTTGTCAATATATATGAAGAACCTAGACAGCCAAGGAGAAGAGTGAGCTTGCTGTTGAGGATACGTACGGATACCTTAAGAGAACATGAAGCCCATCAGTTTTAGTATTGAGAAGCGGACCGGCCGTGCCCGGACCGGGGTGATTAGCACCCCGCATGGGCTTGTTCAGACTCCGGCCTTTGTGCCAGTTGCCACCAAAGCGAACGTGAAGGGGATTCTCCCATCTGCTCTGAAGGATCTTGGCGCTCAGGTAGCGCTCGCCAACACCTATCACCTCTACTTGCAGCCAGGAGAGCAGTTGGTGAGGGAGGCTGGAGGATTGAATCCCTTTATGAACTGGGAGGGGCCAACCATGACCGACTCCGGAGGGTTCCAGGTGTTCTCACTTGGTGCTGCCTTTGGTCGCACGATTACGAAGATTGCTAAGGGCGACGAGAATGCGCGTGATCAGGGAGTCGCGGTATATGACGAACAGGTGCAGAGTCAGCATGGGCAGCTGGCGGTGATCGATGAGGAGGGAGTCACCTTCACCTCACACCTTGACGGCTCTCTTCATCGCTTCACTCCTGAGCGCTCGGTTGAGATCCAGCATGCGCTTGGCGCTGATATGTTCTTCGCCTTTGATGAGTGCACGTCACCAACCGCTGACTATGACTATCAGAAAGACGCCATGCGTCGTACGCATAAGTGGGCAGAGCGGTCGCTTAAGGCGCATAGGCAGAATCTTGAGGCGAACAAGAAACAAGGTATCTTCGGCATCATCCAGGGTGGCAGGTATGAGGATCTTCGAGAGGAATCGGCAAAGGAGATCGCGTCGATGGACTTTGATGGATTTGGGATCGGTGGGTCGTTTAGCAAAGAAGATATGATGGGTGCAGTACAGGCAGCGGTGCAGTATCTGCCGGAAGAGAAGCCGCGACATTTCTTAGGTATTGGGGAGCCAGGAGATCTGCTCCTTGGTATTGCGGAGGGTATGGACACCTTTGATTGTGTAGCGGCAACCCGTCTTGGGCGCCACGGAACCATCTATACGATGCAGGGACCTATTACACTCACGAACGAGAGGTTTAAGAATGACTTCACAGCACTTGATCCGGAGTGTTTGATTGCCGGTACCGAAGGATTTACCAGAGGGTATGTGTCACATCTCCTGCGTTCAGGAGAGATGCTCGGGCAGATTATTGCTTCCATGTACAATCTTGGATTCATCATCAGACTGGTTGGTGGGGCAAGAGAGGCGCTCCAGGAGGGGAGGTATGAGGAGTATCGGGAAGGATTTGTTCGGGCGTATTACGGATAAATGCAGAGCGACCAGCCATGCGGCTGGTCGCTGTAGAGTACGTTCACGGTCTTGTTCGAGCTCCGCGATTCACGCGGCTATAGTCCGAGAAGAGGTATAGCCTCGTGCGAATCTTGCGCGCAGGCGCAATATATCGCTCGATCAGTCGCCACTCGCCCCTTCTCGTACTGCGGCTTGAAAGTGCTCGAGCAAGACCGATGAGGCCCTGATCTCCTTCGATGGCCAACCAGTAGAGCCATCGGCGCTCACTGGATCGATGGTGTCTGGTGATGGGAACCTGTAGTTCATATCCCTCACCGCTATAGTTTTCGATAAAGAGTCGACGAGGTGCGAGTGCCATATGGCCGTACCCGACACCTCTATGTCGTGGGTGGTGGTGAAGACGTCGAAGTGCCGGGCTTTGTCTGAAGGCGAGCTGCAGACGCAGCGGAACTGCTTTTCTCATCGCGGTGCTCCAAATGGTTCTTGCGGCACTGTAGCGAATACTGGCAAGAATGTGAAGCGTATACATCGGGGAGTAGGGTGTGGCATGGCGTCGTGTTCACCCAATTGAACGGTCGAATATGCTATCGTCTTCACACATGGCGAACTTCAAGCTCCACACCCCCTTCCCGCCAGCAGGTGATCAGCCCAAAGCCATTGAAACCCTCACGGAGGGCCTGAATCAGGGTATGCGGCACCAGACGCTGCTTGGGGTGACGGGATCAGGAAAGACGTATACAGCGGCGAACGTGATCGCAAACTTTGATAAACCAACACTGGTCTTGGCACACAACAAGACGCTCGCTGCTCAGCTCGCGCAGGAGTATCGGGAGTTCTTCCCCGAGAACGCGGTGCACTACTTCGTTTCCTACTACGATTACTACCAGCCAGAAGCCTATATCGCGCACTCAGATACCTATATCGAGAAAGAGGCGCAGATTAACGCAGAGATTGATCGACTGCGACATGCAGCGACGCAAGCGCTCCTGACGCGTAAGGATGTGATCATTGTCGGATCGGTATCGGTAATCTACGGTCTTGGGTCTCCCGAGCAGTACGAGAAGCATCATGTGAAGCTCGTAGTGGGTGCTGAGGAGAATCGCTCTGCGCTTATCCGTAAGTTGATTGGCATCTATTTCGAGCGCACGAACGCGGACCTTGAGCCTGGACTCATTCGCGCGGTCGGGAATGCGGTTGAGCTCATCCCTACGAGCGAACGCGCAATCTACCGCATCACCTTTGATGGGGATGTGATCGCGCGTATTGAGGTGCTTGATCCCGTGTCTCGTGCAAAGACTGCCGAGCCTGATTCAGTGTTTATTTTCCCAGCAAAGCACTTTGTGACCGGTGAGGATGACCGGAATCGAGCGATTGAAGACATTAAACGAGAGCTTGATGAGCGGCTTGCGGTGTTAAAGCGCGAAGAGAAGGTGCTTGAGCATGAACGCTTGAAGCGTCGTACGCTCCATGATCTCGCCATGATCCGCGAGGTTGGGTACACGGGTGGCATTGAGAACTACTCAAGGCACTTTGATGGCCGTTCGCCCGGAGAGCCACCCCATACCCTTCTTTCGTATTTCCCGCACAAGAAGGATGGGAGCCCTGACTTTCTCACCGTCATCGATGAGTCGCACGTCACCATTCCGCAGATTGGCGGTATGTTCGCGGGAGACCGTTCTCGCAAGGATATTTTGATCGAACACGGCTTCAGGCTCCCGTCCGCGCGTGATAACCGTCCGCTCACCTTTGATGAGTTCGATAGGCGCGTGGGTCAGTGTATCTACACCTCAGCGACTCCTGGTCCTTATGAAAAGGAGCATTCAGTGGCTCCGGGTGGTCAGGTGGCGGAGCAGATCATTCGCCCAACCGGACTCATTGATCCGGAACTTATCGTCCGTCCTATCGTTGAGACCGGAGACTATAAGGGTCAGGTAGCTGACTTCATTGCAGAATCGATACAGGTCATAGCAGGTGGCGGGCGCGTACTTGCAACCACACTCACCAAGCAGATGGCAGAAGACCTCGCCGAGTTCCTTCGCGAGCGAAAGGTGAAGGCGGAGTATCTCCACTCTGACATTAAGACCATTGAGCGGATTGAGATCTTGACTGCCTTTCGTAAGGGGGAGTTCGATATTCTCGTGGGTGTGAACCTACTTCGTGAGGGACTCGATCTCCCTGAGGTGGAGTTGGTGGGTATCCTCGATGCCGACAAGGAAGGGTTCCTTCGCTCCGAGACCTCACTCATTCAGACGATTGGTCGCGCCGCTCGCAACATTCTCGGTCGGGTCATTCTGTATGCAGATGTGATGACCGGATCCATGGAGCGTGCGATTGGGGAAACTAATCGTCGCCGCACCATTCAGCTCGCGTACAACGAGAAGCATGGCATCACCCCAATCACCATCAAAAAGGAGATCAAGGATATCGCCGCTTCCATGCGTACCGAGCACCAAAAGACTGTGGCAGGGCTCCTGGTGCTTGATCAGAAACTCTTCGAAGAAGATCCCGAGACCTTCCTCAAGGAGAAGAGGAAGCAGATGGCGGACGCGGTTGAGGCGCTTGATTTCGAGACTGCCGCCATCCTCCGTGACGAGATATATACCCTGGAAGGGAAGGAGGCCCCTAAAAAGCCTTCGCGCAGGAAGCGCAGGTAGTGCATGCTAGGATAGCTTCATGAGTCTCCGGACGCTCATCGTCCTCAATATTTTGGGGGCACTGTTGCTCTCGATTGCCTCAATGGCAGCGGCCTATTTCTTTATGCACGATCAGTTGATCGCGCTCTTTCCAAACGCAGCACAGGCCAAAGCAATCGAGACACTTCAGCTCCTTCTGATTCAGTATGCCGCCATTACGGCTGCGGCAAGTACGGTCATCACAGGAATCTGCTTTCTGGTTCTCTCTCGGTATCTGATTCGTCCCTTGCAGGCCATGGTGCGGGGTATTGAGGCCTTCGCTGATCGTAGTGAACGTATCGATCTCACTGAATTTGCGCACGCACCAAAGGAGGTAGCGGAGCTTGCTCGGGTCTTTAACGACTTCACGATAAAGGTGGAGGACGCACATGCGCGTGACGTGGAGGTGTCGCGCATGAAATCAGACTTTATCTCAACAGCTGCGCACCAGTTTCGTACACCGCTGACGGGTATTCGCTGGGCACTCGAGGCTCTTGAAAAGGAGACGCTCACCGAGAGCCAGATGGCACTGGTGACAAGCGCGAAGGATAAGAGTCATCAGCTCGTGAATATTGTGGGAACGCTGCTTGATATCTCAGCGATCGAGTCCGGGAAGCATAAGTACACGTTTGCGCCGGTTGATATTGAGGCACTCACCCATGCGGTAGCAAAAGACTTCGGTGAGCTTGCTGAGCGCACGAAGGTCTCTCTCTTTTACGTACCCCCAGAGAATCCACTACCGCTTGCACGCGCTGACGCTGAACAGGTCAAGTGGATATTGAATAATATTATCGAGAACGCGGTGCGGTATACACCACCGGGTGGTTCAGTCCGGGTGATGCTCGAATCAGGCGTTGATCGTGTCTTCGTGCATGTACGCGACACGGGTATTGGTATTAAGCCTGAGGATCGTGGAAACATTTTTGAACGCTTCTATCGCGCTGAGAATGCAGTTGCCAAAGAGAACGGCGGAAACGGCCTTGGGCTCTATATCGCCCGCACGATTGCGACCGATCACGGCGGAGACCTGAATTTTGAGCCAAATAAAGAGGGTCCGGGTACTACCTTTACCCTCTCGCTCCCGGTCGTTAGCTAGTGCTATACTTCCTTCATGTCAGACACGAAATTCATTCTGGTCGTTGAGGACGATCCGGTCTTGAAGAACCTTCTTGGCCACACCTTCGCGGGTAAATACCAGACCTTGTACGCCTCAGACGGTAACGAGGCAATTGCTCTCTTTGAGAATAACAAGCCAGCGGTGGTACTCCTTGACCTCATGCTTCCAACGATGGATGGGTTTGCGGTTCTTGAGAATATTCGAAGTCGCACCGATGAATTGAAGAATGTTCCGGTGATCATCGTCTCCAACCTTGGACAGCAGAAGGATATGGAGAAGGCGAAGGCGCTTGGCGCAAACGACTATTTGGTAAAGGCAGAAGTCGCCGTTGAAGAGATCGTGGCGAAGATTGAGGCGCAGATTGCAGAGAAGCCGGCTGCGTAATTGGTAAAGAGGTACGCAAAAGAAAGACCGCTGGGGTAACCAGACGGTCTTGAAAGGTCAGAATCTTTACCTCCCAGCTTTTTCAGCTGCGATCAGCTCGACTAACGGATAAAGACGCTGAGAGAGGAAGCGGTCAACAGCTTCAGAACCACCGTCCAGAAACAGTGCTCCTGCAACGGCTTCAACTAAATCGGCCGTTGTTTTTGCACTCAATACCTGGTTGGGAAGCTTTGTAACCAAGAACCGATCCAATTCCATTGCGGTCCCGACCATACTCAGTACCTCGTTTGAGAGTGCCCGCTGCATGACTTGCGTATAGAAGTGCTCGTTCCGATCCGGGTACTTCATATGCATGAATGCGCAGACGGCTAGTCCCACAACTTTGTCACCGAGATGTTCCAGCTTCTCATTCGATTGGATAACCACCTTATTTTTCAGTGCATAGTGGCAAGATTTATGAATAAACGCTTGCGCAAGCAGGGCTCTCCTCTTGAAGTCGGAACGTAGAAGCGTCTCAAGGTCGTCCAGAGTATCTTCATCAATGAACTGAAGGCAGACCAGTGTCGACTGCGGTAGTGGATTATTGTCGTCCGTCGGACTATCCAATTGCACCTCCTTGTTTCAACTTCTGATTTAATAACAACAAATGCTAAATATGTCAATTCTATGCTGTTGCCGGTAAAATTAGTGATTTCGCTGTTCAGCAATCCTTAACCATAAATGCTATAGTCATACCGTACCGGTCCCGCCAAGGATCGGGACATTTGCGTAATGTCGTCCAAAAAGAAACCAGCACACGATCAGGCGAAAGGCGAGGATTGGATCCGCGTGAAGGGTGCACGTACCCATAACCTGAAGAACATCTCCACCGAGTTCCCTCGAGGAGCGATGACGGTGGTCACGGGACTCTCTGGCTCAGGGAAGTCTTCGTTTGCGTTTGATACCGTGTTTGCTGAAGGTCAGCGTCGATACGTGGAGTCTCTCTCAGCGTATGCTCGTCAGTTCTTGAATCAGATGCAGAAGCCGGATGTGGATGAGATCACGGGTCTCTCACCGGCTATTTCCATAGATCAGAAGTCGAGATCGAATAATCCAAGATCCACGGTCGCTACCGTTACAGAGATCTATGACTATCTTCGCGTTCTCTACGCACGCGCCGGTCAGCCGTACTGTGTGAATCATGATGTGCCGATCAGCAAACTCTCCAAGGAAGAAATGATCCATCTAATCATGGGTCGCGTGTCCGAGCGCACTAAGGGTGCAGATAAGCAGGTGATGGGAGTGGCTGTAGATCGCTCACAGGTGACGATCTTGGCACCGGTGGTGGTTGGCCGCAAGGGTGAGTACTACCAGCTTCTTTACGATCTTCTCGGGAAGGGCTTTGAGCGCGTGGTGGTCGACGGGAAGATGCAGTCACTTCGTGAGAAGATCGTGCTTGATCGCAACAAGCGACACGACATCGATGCGGTCGTGGACGCAATCTTCGTGTCTGAGTTCAATAAGAACCCTGATGCAGCCCGTGAGCGCCTGTCAGAAGCGCTTGAGATTGCACTGAAGGAATCAGACGGACTCGTGAAGATCGGACACGCTGACGGGACTAACGAGACTCTGTCTGCGAGATTTATCTGCCCTGACGATGGGATGTCATTCCCTGAGGTGGAGCCGCGCCTTTTCTCGTTCAATAGCCCATACGGAGCCTGTCCGAACTGTAACGGTCTTGGGACCGAGTCCTTGTTCTCCGACAAGGTTTGTCCCGTCTGTGAAGGGAAGCGTCTTCGTCCAGAAGCACTTCGCGTGTATCTCACCGGAAAGAAGGAGAAGGGACTCGGCAAGAATATTGTCGACTTCACCAACTTCTCAATTCAGGAGGCTAAGGACTTCATGGATCATATGGAATTGTCCGAGATGCGGATGGAGATTGCGCGTCCTATCATTCGTGAGATCACCTCACGACTTGAGTTCATGCTCAACGTGGGTCTTGATTACCTCACCTTGAACCGCTCTGCAGCGACGCTGTCGGGCGGTGAGGCACAGCGCATTCGCCTCGCCTCACAGCTTGGTACGGGGCTCGTGGGTGCACTCTACGTGCTTGATGAACCCACGATCGGACTCCATCAGCGTGATAACGATCGTCTGATCCAGACACTGCTTTCGCTTAAGGAGCTTGGGAACACGATTCTGGTGGTGGAGCATGACGAGGACACTATCTATGCTGCCGACTATCTGATTGATATTGGGCCGGGTGCGGGCACGCATGGCGGCGAGGTGATTGTATCGGGATGGCTTGATGATTTGCTCACCGCACCAAAAAACGATTCAGGTTCCGTCACGCTCTCGTATCTGCGGGATGAGACGCGTCTTGAGCTCCCGGAGGAGCGCAGAACCTCTGAGAAAGGTGCCATCAAGGTGCGTGGCGCAACGCTGCACAACCTAAAGAATCAGAACATTGATGTGCCGCTTGGAAAGCTCGTATGCATTACGGGTGTCTCGGGCTCTGGAAAGTCCACTTTCCTCTACGATATTTTGCATAAGAATGTGGCGGCGCGGTTCGCAAAGCGTGAAAGCAAGCCCGAGCATGTCGCTTCTATTACCGGCACTGAGTACGTCGGTCGTGTGGTACTTATCGATCAGTCGGCGATTGGGCGAACGCCTCGCTCGAACCCAGCAACATACACGGGCGCCTGGACGCATATTCGTGATCTCTTCTCGTCAACTTCTGAGGCGCGTGCGCGTGGCTGGAAGCCAGGACGCTTCTCATTCAATGTCGCCGGTGGACGCTGTGAGGCCTGTCAGGGTAACGGGATGATTGCGGTGGAGATGCACTTCCTCCCAACGGTGTATGTGACCTGTGACGTATGTAACGGTACGCGATTCATGCGCGAGACCCTTGAGGTTACCTATCGCGGCAAGAACATCTATGAGGTGCTGCAGATGACCGTTGAAGAGGCAGAGGTGTTCTTCAAGGATATTCCGGCAGTGGCGGATCGTCTGACGACACTTAACTCCACTGGTCTCCAGTACCTGACCTTGGGTCAGTCGGCAACGACTCTGTCTGGAGGTGAGGCGCAGCGCGTGAAGATCGCATCTGAGCTCTATCGTCCGATTACCATGAAGACCCTGTATCTGCTTGATGAGCCGACCGTGGGTCTGCACTACGAAGACGTGCGTAAGCTTATCGAGATTCTCCAGGAGCTCGTGCGACGCGGCAACACAGTCGTGGTGATTGAGCATAACCTCGATGTCATCAAGTCTGCAGACTATTTAATCGACTTTGGTCCGGAGGGAGGCACGGGAGGCGGGAAGGTGGTTGCAAAGGGAACCCCAGAAGAGGTGGCAGAGGTAGAAACTTCACACACGGGCGTGTATCTCGCGAAGATGCTCAAAAAGCAAAAGAGGAAGTAGGGGCCAGGTATACTTATTTACAGAAGGTCCCCCCACTGCGAGGAATAATCGCATGTGCTTCGAAGAACTACCCGAAGAACTTGCTGAGGCGTGTCGGCCATTTGGCACCCAGTCAGATCTGCTTCAGGAGGTGCGACGACGACGTACTGATCTACCTCCGGTTGACCTAAAGCTCTTTGAGCAGCTCTATGCTGAAGCATTGGACTGTCCGGTCACCGATCTGAATGAAAGCGATCATGACAAGATCGTAATCGACCACCTTAACTTTGTCGTGACCGGAGATCCCCCTATCTACGTTGCACGACAGCTCGTATCATCGAGTACTCACGGGTCCGTCTAGGCGGACTCGTTCTCGTTATATATAGTAAAACCGCTATGCAGCGCGAGGCACTCAAGAAATACGACCTTCCCGACTGTCCGGGTGTGTATCTGTTTACCTTAGGTAAAGGGAAGGCAAAGAAGATTCTCTATGTAGGAAAGGCGACCTCGCTGCGTGATCGCGTGCGTTCCTACTTTGATATTGATCTCATGGCGACCCGCGGTCCGCGGATTGTGGACATGGTCACAAGAGCTGATGGACTCATGCACGAAACCACTCCGACCGTGCTTGAAGCACTCGTGCGTGAGGCTGCGCTTATTCGTCTCCACGAGCCCCCGGCTAATGCGATGGGTAAGGACGATAAGACGTTTCTGTATGCCGTCATCACCGACGAGGAGATTCCGCGCGTGCTCGCAATACGTGGTGCGGAGATTGATTTCAAGAACAAGACGGCAGGGACCCTGAAATTAAAGGATATACATGGTCCCTTTCCGTCCGGGTATCAGCTTCGAGAGGGACTACGCTTGATCCGGAAGATCTTCCCGTTTTTCGATACACCAAAGCCGGTCGGTCAGGGAAGTAAGTTTGTTAAAGGGAAGGTGGAGTTCAATCGTCAGATTGGTCAGTATCCACGGGATCTGAATAAGAAGGGATACATGCGTTCGATTAGAAACGTATCGCTCTTTCTCTCAGGACGAGTGAAGACGCTTCGCCTCACCCTTGCTCGGGATATGAAGCAGGCGGCTAAAGAAGAGCGCTTTGAAGATGCTGACTACATCAAGCGGCAGCTCTTTGCGCTCGATCACATCCAGGATGTTTCTCTCATCAAAGAAGATAGAGAGGATCGCATGACGGGGCCGCGTATTGAGGCGTATGACACGGCGCATATCTCAGGCACCAATGCGATTGGGGTGATGACGGTCGTTGAGAGTGGAATGCCGGTTAAGGCTGATTACCGCACCTTCAAAATTAAGGGGGTGAGCGGGAAGACGCTGAATAACGATATTGCGTCCTTGAAGGAACTTTTGAATCGCCGTCTCCCGCATACTGAGTGGCCGTACCCCAAAGCGATCGTGGTGGATGGTGGAAAGACACATAAGAAGGCGGCTGAAGAGGTGCTGTCTGAGGCGGGGGTGTTCATTCCCGTCGTCGCAGTCGTTAAAGACGAGAAGCACCGTCCTCGAGAGGTGCTCGGAAGTCTTCGGGCAGGTATCTCAGATGCCGATGCGGTTTTGGTGAATTCGGAAGCGCATAGGTTCTCGCTTGCGGCGCACAGGAAGGCGAGGAGTCGAGCGATGCGGAAGATTTGAGTAGTGTGGTATAATTGCGACATGAAGCACGGAACATTCCCCATCATTCTTCAGAAGGAACAGGAAGGCGGTTACACCGTTGTGAATCCTGCGCTTGAGGGCTGTTATAGTCAGGGCGACACAATTGAAGAGGCACTTGAGAATATCAAGGAAGCTACACTTCTGTGTCTTGAAGACGAGACCTCTTCTGTTGAGAAGAAGGATGTGAGTCTACATTTGGTTACGGTATAGGGCGTATGCCGAAGCTCCCGAAATTATCCGGTGAGGAGCTTATACGAATACTCGAGCGAAGTGGGTATCAGTGCGTACGAACGAGAGGAAGTCACGTTCGACTGTATCCACCCGAAGGATCACGTTTAAAGAAGGTCACCGTACCGCTCCATAAGGAACTAAAGACAGGTACCCTTGCCAGTATCATGAGAGACGCAAATCTCTCGATTGAGGAGTTGTCATAGGGCGGTAGGCGTTGCCGCTTGCTATACTCATCCTATATGCGCGGCACCATCGTAGGAGTGCTCAGGGGCGGACCTTCAAGCGAACACGAGGTATCGCTTCGAAGTGGACACACTATGCTTCGGCATCTTCCGGAGGAGCGGTACACCGCCCGTGATATTTACATAGACAAGCAGGGGGTGTGGCACGAGCGGGGTATGGCATCATCTCCCGATCGCATCCTACCAACCCTAGATGTGGCTATGGTGGCGCTCCATGGGGCGTATGGACAGGATGGTGAGGTGCAGAAGCTGCTCGAGCGCTATGGAGTGAAATACACGGGTTCTGACCCTTGGGGCTGTCATGTGTCTGCACATAAGATGATGGCGAAGAAGCATGCGGAGGATGTGGGACTTCTGACCCCCACCTTCCGGTACATTGATCGTGTCGAGAACATCGACGAGATCGTGCTTGACGTGACCCGCTCCTTCCATCAGCCGGTGGTGGTGAAGCCAATTGATGCGGGGTCGTCAGTCGGGGTGTCGGTGGTAGGAGGCTATGCGCCCGTACATTTAGCGGTTACCAATCTCTTTCTCGCGGGCACCAAGGGTGTCCTTATCGAGGAGCTCATCAAAGGTGTTGAGGCGACGGTAGGAGTGGTTGAAGGACTACGTGGGGAGGAGCTGTATGCGCTTCCTCCGGTCGAGATTCTCCCCTCTGATACCTTTTTCTCATATGACGCAAAGTATTCAGGAGCGAGCAAGGAGATCTGCCCAGGACGCTTTGCGCGGCCAGTGAGTGACGCCTTGATGGATGCAGCGAGAAGAGCACATGAGGCGCTTGGACTCCGGCACTATTCTCGCTCTGACTTTATCGTCTCCCCGAAGGGTATCTACTATCTAGAAACGAATAACGCTGCAGCGGTGGGGATGACTGACGAGTCTTTGTTCCCGAAGGCACTCGCCTCAGTGGGAGTGACATTGCCCGAGTTTCTGGAGCATATCGTTGAACGGGCGCAGCGCTAATCATGGACGATCTCTCAAAGAAAAAGTGTAAGCCGTGCGAGGATGACAGTTTTCCTGCGTTTACCAAGGAGCAGGCAACGGACATGATGGAGCATATTCCTGAGTGGGTGCTTTCAGACGATGGGAGAAGGATCACCCGTCACTTTCCTTTCAAGGACTTCAAATCAGCACTCGCTTTTGCGAATCAGATAGGGGAATTGGCAGAGAGTGAGTGGCACCATCCGGACCTGATTGTTGCTTGGGGGCGGGTGGAGGCCTTGCTCACCACCCACTCGGTAAAGGGCCTTACGGAGAATGACTTTATTATGGCCGCAAAAATAGACTTGTTAGAGAAATAGGGAGCATGGTATAACAGGGTCTACGGGCCGTTAGCTCAGTTGGTAGAGCATCTCATTTGCAATGAGAGGGTCGCAGGTTCGAATCCTGTACGGTCCACATCGGAAGAGTCAACAGCCGCAAAGCCCTCAAAAAGCCTTGCGGCTGTTGGCGTTTCAGCGGTTCGATAGCCCTCATTCTTGTTGTAGAAGGAATGACTCCTTAGGGAAAAAGGCCGCCCACTCTCGAAAGAGGGACGGCCTTGTTGAGGATCGTTTGCGGATTATGCCGCTTGCGACTCGTGCTGGGTCATGAAGTTGCCGAGAGCAACGAGCACACCCTTCAGTTCGTCCGACGCGTCGTCGGTGGGGCTGTCGGTGCGCGGGTCGAAGTTCTCGTCGATGACCATGCACAGGAAACCCGCGTTGAGTGCGGGCAGGTTGTAGCAGGGTCCTTCGATGTCTTTGGCGTTGTCGCGGAGCCAGGCCAGGAATTGGTCCTGCATGCCCTGACCGACGACGAGCGGCGTGCACTCGTCCCACTTGCCGAGCACCTGGGGAAGACCGATGACGAGTTGCTCACTCGTGACGAGGTCGTTCATCCAGGGGATGACCGTGGTTTCGAGAGCTTTGACGCGCTCCTTCTGGGGAACGGTAAAGAGTTCGAACTTCTTCATGCGTGCACCTCCAATGTGCAGTTGAAATCAGGTTTTAGTATACTACATTTGGTAGTACTATGTCAAGTGAAACTATTGTCCTCACCCCTCTTGCAGAAATCGAGGATTTGCTTGCTAGTATTTAATTATGAAGAACCTGGATGACCTACTGAAGACTAAAGCTGCTCAAGCGGAAACTGAGAAGAAATTAAAGGCCCAAGAGGAAGAACGTACTGCTCGGGAGAATGTTAAGGGTAGTATTTCAAGTCTTGAGACTTCAAAGAAGCAGCTATCAGTAGTCAAAGAAAGTCTTTCAATGGAAAAGGAGGGTCGCGGTAAAGCGACTCGTCGTAAACAGTCGGCTGAATCAAAGATTGATTCAAAGGTCGGAGACTTGGAGAAGTATGGGATCAGCAAAGACGAGCTGCTTACAAATCCTGAATACTCCGAGCTTGAAGAAGTTGAAGAAGTTAAGGGGGCAAATGAAGAAGCGGAAATATTTAGCAGTCCAAGTGTCGAAAACGATGCACTTAAGGCAAAGCTTGAATCCCTAGGAGTTGAGGTACCTGAGAATGCAAGTGAGAGCGATATTGAATCACTCGTTAGCGAGCGGATGAATTCTATAGATAAAGAATTGGTTTTAAAAAGAATTGAAATCCCTGGCGAGAAAGAGAAGATCGTTGATGAGATTCTTGCAGAAAAGAACCTTCTTACTGATTCAAGTTTGAACAGTTTTAATACTGTAAGAAATGTTCCTGCTGGCTACAACAACGGTCTGGTGGGGTCTAGTGCGAAAGAAGCGTATCAACATTTCGATTCCAAGCTTTCTCGAATTCCTCTTGTTCAAGAATATCCTGAGCTGAAGCAGGCTGTGATGGAAAAGATTGCTCGTCAAATCGTCTTGAAAGAAGAGAAAGCAAAAACAGAGAAGGTCGTAGCAGAAAGAGCAAGGCATGAGGAGGGAGTTCAGAAATATGGATGGTCTCGACAGAATGGTCCTCAACAAACTGATTACGAACGATACGAAATGTATCAGAGTAATAATGCTTATTACGAAAAACAAGCGGAGGAAGCAGGCGTATCACTTGAAGAGTTAATGGAGAAAGACGAAAGGGTTCGGTCTGGTGTTATCTCAAATCGGTCAAATATTCAGTCGTATGAAAGTAAAGTGTTTCGTCCAGCAAAACAGCTGGGTGAATATGTTGCTGCCAAAGCGGAGTTAGAGACTGCTCCCCGTCCATCTTACGGTGAAGACTCGCGCACCCTCGGCGAAGCCGTTGAACGTCTAACAACAGGAGTGAGCAAGCTCGTTAAATTCCCTAACAATTTGCAAGTTCAATTTGATGACGACTACTCCGGGAGTAGCTACTCTCGTGGTGAGGTAAGTTTTCTAATCCCGTCTGAACTTGAAAGGAGGGAGGGCCTTTATGAAAACATGAGGACAGCAAAGACCGAAGTCGAAACTTTAGAAAACGAGTATCGTGCTCTTGGGAATAAGCCAACGGGCATGTTTAGTGGGGGTGCCCAAAAGAAATGGGACGCAGACACGACAGCATTGAGGTCAAAAATTGAGGCAAAAGCGAAAGAAGTTGAAAGACTCCAAAGAGAAGCTGGCAGTATAGACGTTCGAGTTAGTCTAGGGGCTTTAGGCGAAGACGTGCTTGATACCCTAAGGAAAAATCCAGATACTACAATCGGAGACATTGGAGCCCTACTTAGAGACAGGGCTACTGAAATACAGCAGAAAGTTGCTAAGTCCAAGGAACTTGAAACCTCCTATTCTTCAAAGCAAGACAGAGTAAAAAAACTAGAAGAAAGCCGACTCGAAGTCTCAGCATACTAGTCAAGAATCCTCTACGAACTAGATGGTTTGTAGATTTATCCATATATTGACGACACGGCCTTCTCGTTGGTCAGTCGTATATGGATGAGTTGTTAGTCAAAATTGGTAAACAAATAATCGGTATCAGTAAGAGTAGCTTTTCATTGACGAACGAACGCAATAAACCGCCCCGAAGGGCGGTTTATTGATGAAATTTCTGCTGTCCTACGGATTAGCTATCACATTGAGTCTCCATGGATTGCTCCACCAACTCTCATTACCTTTTGAATCCACTGCCTTTACATGCCAGTAATAGGTTCCAGGAGGTGTTCCGGGAGTTGGCTTCTCAGACACAGAGAGACCGGACTCGCTCCATGTAGGGGTCTGGAACGAACCGTCCTCGTTAAACGTCTTGCTGAGAGAGGATTCATACGCATAAGTCACATCACCAAATGCGCTTGTTACATCAGACCAGTCGATTGACTCCTGCTCTGCGGTTGTGCGAGTAGCACCATTCTTAGGTGAGAGGTGCTCTGGCGCCTCAAGGCAATGCCTGTACCAGACGATAACGTACTTGTCCTGTGTGAACTTTGAGTGCTTTGCCCAGGTCATCTCGCTTGGGCCATTTGCCTCTGCTTCTGCGAGAGAGTCACCTACTGAGTACCCTTCAAGACGGTAGTCCTTGCCCGTGCGGCAGCTGCCCGATACTAGTGCATCGTCACTCTTGTCCCAGGAGATAACCGCTTGAGTAGCGTAAGTACCGCCCGTGTCCATATCGCTTGTCACTGCCTGGTATGGCTCGTTCGTGTTGAAGCCGACAGGCCCAAGCGCGTAGCTGCCACTACCCTTACCAATATTCTTCGCGTTCCAGTAGGAGACCATAGGGAACGAGTCGC
>ERZ1292623.480-Hain-H51-01um-R1-480-length-43598-cov-7_pt1 | contig 43598 bp, 43 predicted proteins | sample MGYA00564398_ERZ1292623 | MGnify/ENA primary metagenome ERZ1292623 (study PRJEB36523, sample SAMEA6512633) | groundwater metagenome | collected 2019-01-07 | study: AquaDiva: Metagenomics assemblies of 32 groundwater samples
TAATGGCAACATTAAGAATACTCACAAAGAGGAGTAGTGTAACTGAATATACAGCTAATGACATCCAACTTCTCGATTATAATCCATATCCAAAACTTAAGAACCCAACACCTATGTTTGGCGGTTTATTCTGATAATATCCTTATACACAGCCAAAACAGCATTATAAAAAACAGAGTCTTTTAATGTAGCAGAAGTATTATTATTAGTAATGATGGTATCTGCAATCTGAACACACTTTTCAACTTGTTGACCGCCAGAAGGTTCACCAATACCCATATCCCTATTATCAGCATTTCTAAACTCTTCAATTGATAAAATAGACTTATCACTACTTAATGCACGTTTAACCACACGATCATAACGTACTTGAAAATCAGCAATAACAGCAATTAAGTAAAAGTAACCACTTTTTTTAAGCACCTCAACCTCAGCAGGATTCCGAATACCATCAATAATCACAACACCAGAAGAAACATTTTCTGGTAACATCTTTAAAACTAATTCAGCAAGACCCCCATGACCAAAGTCAACTCTTAAATTATTACCCAGATCCTGAAGATTATTACGAGTCGGTTCAATACCACGTTTACTAGCTTCAGCACGAACAGCATCAGACAAAGAAAGAGAATAAAATGTTACACCTGCTTCCATGAAACAATCTACAACAGTAGTCTTACCAGAACCAAGATAACCAGTCAAGCCGATCTTAATCATTATATCAAAAAAAAATTTAATCTTTTAAAAAGATATAGATTATTTATAATAATACTCCCCTTTCTTTTTTTGAAGAACATCCAACTGAGAATTAGGCTTATTAATTCTTGGACGATTAGTTTCAGAATCCTGACGATATGTTATATCAAGCATCTTCAAAACCTTATTCATACCTGAACGCTTATCCACAGGAGAAGAAACAAAACCACTCTTGCCGCAAACACCACCAAAAACAAGCATGGAATCAGCAACGTAATCAACAAACTGAACATCATGATCAACAATCAAAGCAGAAACCTCATTACGCTGAACAAACTCTTTAATAACCTCTGCAACTTTCAAACGATCTTCAACATCAATAAAAGCTGACGGCTCATCAAAAGCAAAAACTTCAGCATTTCTAGATAAACAAGCAGCAACCTGAACCTTTTGCAGCTCACCACCGGACAGAGTGCTTAAACGTGACAACAACAATGGTTTAAGATTTAATTTTTCAAGAATATTATGCTTATACCATCCAGAAGAAAATTTAACACCAGCAATAGCCTGCAAGTATTCTTGAACAATTTGTTCATCAGCTTCTAAATACTGAGGTTTATAAGAAATACTTAAATCTGGAACCTTACCAGAATCAGAATGCTCAACACCAGCTAATAATTTTAAGAATGTACTTTTACCTAAACCATTTTGCCCCATAACAGCAAGCACCTCGCCACTGTTAACAAAACCAGGTTCAACATCTAAAGTAAACCCTTCAAATATTTTCTTTAAATAAGGATACTCAAATAAAACGGTCTGTCTTTCTCTTTTAGGAAGCGGAACAGAAAACTTAATACCATAATCACGGAAACGAACATTATCATCCGGCAAATAACCATCAAGATACTCATTAATCCCCCGCTTAACAGATTTACTCTGAGCAACAACACCATAAGCAACCTGTTCACCATAAGCAACCTGGATCTCATCACTAACATAATCAAGAGTGGCAAGATCATGCTCAACAACTATCACAGAAGAGTTACTTGCAATATTACGGATAAGCTTTGCAACCTGAACACGCTGAGAAATATCAAGAAAAGAAGCTGGCTCGTCAAGTAATAAAATATCAAACTTTTTAACAACAGCCGCAGCAATAGCTAATCTCTGCAATTCACCGCCAGATAACTTGTTTATATCTCTGTTCTTAACTAGCTCCATATTTAAGATATGAAGAACATCGTCACCTTTACCAGTTTCATCAACCTTCTTTATTAATTCGTTAACAGTTCCTTTTACTGTCTTGGGAAGAAGTTCAACTCGCTGAGGTTTATAAGAGATTTTAATTCTTTGGTCGTACAATTTACGAAAATGATCTCCTAATGCAACATGAGCAAATTTATTTATTACACTCTCCTGATTTGGTTTTGATTTATAATCACCAAGATTTGGGATAATATCACCAGAAAGAATCTGCAACGCTGTAGACTTACCAATACCATTCCTGCCTAACAAACCAACAACAGCATTCTTTTTTGGAACAGGCAAAGTAAATAATTCAAATAAATTTCTTCCATACCGATGCACTGGATCAGTTTGCAGCCTTTCAGGAAGATTGATAATCTTAATTGCATCAAACGGACAACGGACACAAATACCACAACCGATACATAACTCTTCATCAATTATTACCTTTTTATCAACATCACTAGGGTAAATACAATCTTGGCTGTTCCTATTAACAGGACATGCACCGATACACCAGTAATTACCACATTTAGACGGAGCGCACTTATCACGCTCAACAATAGCAAGACGTTTAACCATGAGCTATTAATAAAAAAAAGAATTTTTAAGCGTTTGTGCTATGAAAATGAAGCTAAAAACTCTTCTTCATAAAACTGCATTTTTCCTGGTATGATCAACACTTGAGGATAAACTTCTAATTCTTTGGATAATAACTCCCCCATTTTACCAGCAATTATTCTCTCATTATTACTGCCTAAAGCACCACATATTACTGCAATCTTGTTTGCTAACGTTTTATCCATTCTTAACAAGTAGCTTATTGCATCTTTAAAATTCATGAACTTTCCATCCTTCAGATCTAATAAGAATAAAGTGTGCAGATTATTATTTTGTAATAGAACATTATAAGGCTCCTTAACGTTATGATTATCAAATGGTATGCTTGTTACCTTCCCAAAATTATACATGGATAATCCTGTTACACTAACTGCTGTAAACACACTTGATCCATGTATCACCTGATAACTTATTTTGTGCTCCTTACATTCTTGCAATAATGCTATATGAGTTGTGGCACATAAGGCATGCCCTTGAATCAAGATACCAATATTATTTTTTTTAGCTTTACTAATTAATTTTTTTGAATAATCTTCAACGTCTTTTCTGGATAGTTTAGTGATCTTTTTTCCAAGTAATTTTTCAAGTTCTTTTACTGACTTACAATAACCGGTATAACCTTCTAAGTATAGCTTTGAGCATTTTTTAGCAGTTTCTTTTGCTTTAATACTCATGTCAATTGGTTCAGACAGACCGAGGCTTATTAGGTATAACATGTTATTTGAGATAAGATTAATCCAGCAACCAAAGCATTAATATGTATTTCGTATGGAACAAACAAGATAGCTACTGGCAATAAATACAAAAAAAAGTTAAGCAGAGCTTGTTTTTTTAACATCTTCCTACGATGGCGGTAAAGGTTCATAGTTCCATCAGGAAGCCCATGAAGAAATATTAATGATGCAATAAGTACAATGACACCGGCTAAAATAGCAGTTACACTTGCTAATCCTAAGTAAAAGTATTTCAGTTTAACAAACCTCCCAATAAAAATCCCGGCAATAAACTGTATTATGTCAATTACAAAAACTTTAGTCGGTAGTAAAAATAATATAAATGCTATCAGTATGAGCAATACCTGTTGTAATACCTTAAAGTACTTCTCTCCAGCTTTTAATTCTTCCCAGCTATAATGCGCTATCAAAAACCCAATTAATAATCCAGTAAATGCAAAAATATGAATTATTATATTTATGATCATGCTTTAACAAAGTATATTTTCTTTTAAATATTTTGCTAGAACATTTATTTTGAATGAAAATTGTTATATATTACTATTATATTATAAATGCTATGAGTATAAGAGCTTTAATAACCGGTTTATCCCTTAGTCTTATTTTGAATAACCAAGCTATGTCTAACCAATTTCAATCAGTAGTACCATTACGTATCCCGGATAATGTTGGTGAAGTACATGGCGCTCATACCTGGAGATCACATCCAGTGCTAGAAGTGCGCGGAAGTATTGAGTATAAACCATTATTAGATGTATTAGAAAGAGTACCAGATGAATATCAAGATCTAACAAACGCTTATCGGGGGGAGGTTGTTCTATTCAAGGGATTACTCACTGAAAACAAAGAGCTTAGACAGCTGCGTGGAAAAAACGTGCCAGGTATTTATCCACCTGTTCCTTATGATAGCTTAAATGGACTTTATGATCCTAAGACCAAAAAGGCATTCGTAAGCAATAGATTTCAATCACAACCAGAAGCTAAAGGATCAACACCGCTACATGAATACGGTCACTTAGTAGATGATGCTTTAGGCCATATCTTTTTTGGAGAAAAAAAACTATTATCCAACACAATTTTTTTTGATGAGGTTTATCAAAAGTACAAGAACCAGCTACCCCCTGGTCTTTATAATAGACACGAATTCTTTGCAGAAATGTTCTCAAGGTTTTATTTCACAACTGAGTCAAGAGACACACTTAAAGTTATCTGTTCAGAAGCTTTTTCATATTTTGAAAACCTTGAAAGAAGTGTGGTCTTTGGTGTAAGAAGCGTAAAAAAAAGATAAGCATCTTTAATTATTCAGTTTTGTTTTTATTAAACCATAAAACATTCCTAATGATAGCATAAATTTAATTCATAAATATTCAAGCCCTAACCCCTTAAAAGAATCATGCCACACAGCAAGCAAAACAATTATATAGTCCAACTACCCTGTTATAAAACATAATATTAAAGGAGGGGATGTAATGATCTTTGAAGTTAATACGTTTCTCGACCCACTTGTGGTGTTATGGAACACACTTATTTCTATTGTCCCAACCATGATATACGCATTAGTTATTGGTGTTGTAGGCTATATTATTGCATATTTTTTAGGGCATGTTGTTCGTGTTGGATTATCAAAGGCACGTTTAGATCATAAAGTAGAATCTGCTAAAGTCAGTAAAGCAATAGGACATGTTAGACTATCCAGCTTGTTTGGTGAACTAACCAAATGGTTTGTTTTCATCATATTCCTTCAAGCTTCTGTAAGCATATTAAACCTTGGAACAGTATCCGACATTTTAGGGCAATTTGTATTATGGCTCCCTAACTTAATAGCTGCAATACTAGTCTTGATATTTGGACTGCTATTCGCACACTTTGTTAGCCATCAAATCACAACACACACAAAGACCAAAGGAGCTGATTCTATCGCTAATGTTATGAGATGGATTATCATAATTATTGCTGTAGTTATCGGTCTTGGGCAGATTGGATTAAGAACTAATTTCCTTGAACATTTAATCTTGCTAGTTGCTGGAGCATTAGCTGTAGGACTTGCACTTGCAGTTGGATTAAGCTTTGGACTTGGAAACAAAAGAGAAGCAAACAGATTATTACAGAAGTTTTTAAAGAACTTCTAATTTATTTTTTATAAACTATTCAGTGATTAGATAATATTAAATATTATTTCGGTATAACAATCAGAAAAAAAATTGTGAGGTGAATTTCATGGCAGCCAAAAGAAGGAAACGAACTGAAGCTTCTTCAAAAAGAAGAAGCTAAACTAAGCATAACTTAAGTTGAGCACTTCCTTTTATTTTAATTATTTCAAAAACCTTATTAATAATAGAATAGTAATAAGCTTATGTTGTATGATACACCATCAGTGATTTCGGGGGTAATTTTTAGCATATTCAGATGAAATATCATTCACTCCAAGAAAATAAAGTACTTAATGAACTAAAAACCTCAAAGAACGGGTTAGACTATGCTACAATAAACAACAGAATAAAAAAGTACGGTCTTAATATATTACCAGAAAAAAAACAAATAAGCCCCTTTAGTATATTCTTAAAGCAGTTTAAGAGCGCTCTTGTGCTAATTCTTATTGCAGCTGCTATCATAAGCATGCTTATCGGAGAATTACTTGACGCGCTTATAATCTTCATTATTCTAATACTAAACGCACTGTTAGGATTCATACAAGAATACAAAGCAGAAAAAGGTATACAGGCACTTAAAAAACTAACAAGCAGCAAAGTAAAAGTATTACGAAACGGAGAACAATCAATAATTGAATCTAAATACCTTGTACCAGGAGATATAACAATACTTGAGAGCGGCTTAAACATCCCAGCTGATATGCGGCTTATTGAGCTATACGAACTTGAAATAAATGAATCAACACTAACAGGAGAATCAACACTAATAAAAAAGAAACTTGGAGCACTACCATCAAAAACTGCTATTGCTGATCAGAAAAATATGGTTTTTTCTGGAACCACAGTATCAAATGGCAGAGGCATGGGAGTTGTTACAGCAACTGCTTCTAGCACTGAACTTGGTAAAATTTCAGATATGATCGAACAATGTGAAGATGCACCCACACCATTACAATTACAACTAAAAAAACTTGGAAGACTGCTTGGTATTTTAACTATCATTATTGCATTTATTGTTTTTCTTGGAGGCATATTCAAAGGATTTAGCTTTGGTACAATACTCATAACCTCCATAGCCATAGCAGTGGCTGCAATACCTGAAGGGCTTCCAGCAATAGTGACAATAGGATTAGCTCTAGGAGCACAGAGGATGATTAAACATAAAGTCCTGATTAGAAACCTTCCAAGTGTTGAAACCTTAGGAGATACTTCTGTGATCTGCGCTGATAAAACTGGCACATTAACCAAAAACCAAATGGAAGTAGAACGATTATTTGTAGACAACCAGATTATAACCATAAACAATAAAAAATTTTCTTCTACACCAAGAGATCTTGATACTTTATTAAAGATCGGTGCTGCTTGTAATAATGCTGTTTTTCAAAGAAATGAACTTATTGGTGACCCAACAGAAGGAGCCCTGATAACTTCTGCTGCAATAAAAGGCATTAATTCAAAAAATAATCAACGCATAGGAGAAATCCCATTCAGTTCTGAACGTAAATGCATGTCCACAATCCATAGGCTAGAAAATAACAAAGTGATATACATGAAAGGAGCCACATCAGTTGTTCTAAACAAATGCACCAAGATAATAATAAACGGACATATTACAAACTTAGATAATCCAACAAGAAAGAAGATTCTTTTACAAGATGCAAATTTCTCCAAAGATGCATTACGTGTTTTGGGATTTGCATATGGAATCGTTAAAGAAAAACCAAAAGAAGAAAATCTAATCTTTGTAGGGCTACAAGGAATGCATGACCCACCAAGAAATGAAGTTAAAAAATCACTAGCAATCTGCAAAAAAGCTGGAATCAAAGTTATCATGATAACAGGCGACCATCAGAACACCGCTATTGCAATTGGAAAGGAACTTGGACTAAGCGGGGGGGTAATGACCGGTGAAGAACTAGATAACACCACGGACTTAAGCAGGGTAGTTGACAACATTACTATCTTTGCCAGAGTGAACCCCTCACATAAGCTAAAGATTGTTGACGCATTAAAATCTAAAAATTATGTTGTTGCTATGACCGGCGACGGAGTTAATGACGCACCAGCACTAAAAGAAGCAGATATAGGCATCGCAATGGGCTTATCAGGAACTGATGTTGCTAAAGATGCTAGTGATATGATCCTATTAGATGATAATTTTTCAAGCATTGTTTCTGCTGTCAGCGAAGGACGCAGCATCTACCATAACATAGTTAGCTTTGTTGGATACTTATTAAGCAGCAACATAGGAGAAGTTCTAACCTTATTTATCGGAATCTTACTAGCTATCCCATTACCATTATTGGCTATTCAAATCTTATGGATTAACCTTATCACTGACGGCCTACCTGCATTAGCACTAAGCGTAAACCCAGCTGATCATGCCTACATGACAAAAAAACCACGCAGCAAGGACAGCAAGATAATCCCAAGAGCACGGTTTATCAAAATGTTATTAATCGGTGCTATCATGGCTGGCGGAACACTTAGCCTGTTCATATTTGGATTAAATACTAACAGTTGGACACCAGGTTCAGTTGATAATAGATATGTTTACGCTTTAACCATCTCTTTTACTGCGCTAGTTGTTTACCAGCTGTTTAATGTTTTAAACTATGCAAGCGAACCAAGATCATTGTTTAACAGAAATAGCTTTAAGAATAAATGGTTATGGTTAGCAATTGCTTCAAGCTTATCACTCCAAATATTAGTCATTTACTCTCCTTTATCTTCATATTTTATGGTTACACCATTATCACTTGGAATGTGGGCTTTAATCATTTTAGCTTCTTCAAGCGTGCTTTGGTTTGGCGAATTATGTAAGAAATTTTTTCCTGAAAGCTAATCTTCCTTATCTTTTTGAAACTTCTTTAATTTTGTAAGAAACTTATGCGACACAGCTATAGGCTCAGGCATCTTATGCGGCGGGATTATTAATGTTTTTATTAATGTGATGGAAGTGTCCAATCCTATCTTATGCCCTGGACTGATAAATATCGGATTACTTACCTTCTTAGTTACAAGCAATTTACCACGCGGTTCTCCCTGCACAACCACAGTATCATTTTGTAAACTACCACACAACATAGCTTTTGCCACGCCTATTGTAGGAATGTCAAGTTCTAAACCGACATGGGATGCAATACCTATCCTTCTTGGGTGTAATATACCATCACCTTTTACTAGGAGTAAGTCTGGCTTATGCTCTAATTTCTTGAACGCTTCTATTATAGCTGAGCCTTCATTATAAAAACTATACCCAGGATTATATCTCTGCGTTATATCTGTTGTTGCATATTTTTTTTCAATTTCTTGAAGTTGAGGATATGTAAAAACTGATATAACTGCCATTACGCCTTTACCAACAATTATCTGATCTGTACCACCAACAGTGGTAAGCTTTTCTGGATTGAGCTCATTTGTTGTACTCACCTTCTTAGCAAGACCAAGCTGCTCTTTTTTTAATTCTTCCATTAAGTTAAACATGAACTTCTTATTTTTTAAAGTTATCTTTTAGAACCTATGTAGATGATACTTAAAATATACCCTATAATAGCCATAATAAAAGCAAAAAACTGAATTATACCAATATCATTAGGATATGATCCGTTAAAAGACCCAGAAAGACCTAACAGGGTTAAGCCAATAATTAAAAGAGCTAACAATCCAATTACATTATACGTTTGTATTATCGCTTTATACATTATGACTTCCTATAAGGTATATCTGCAAAAGCCACCATTAATAAAGGTTATTGTTAATGATACCATGTTTGCGGTCGGAAGAACCCTCCAAGAACTGGTATCTGTTCAAATTGTAAGAGAGTCTTAGGACGTTATCAGGAGCTTATGAATGAGGAGATCAACAAGTCATTACAGTGGTTTATGAACAGTGTAGTAACAAACCCAGCACTCTTGTCTCGTTTCAAAGAGTTTGAGACGGTGATAAAATAGAATAGTTACCTCTCAGAAGAATTGATATTGATAAATAAAAAATAAATAGTCCCCCCCTGAAGAGCACTATCCATCGCAGCAGGCTGAAGAGCTATTAAACCTAGACACTCCATTAACTTTCTTCATCACAAAAGTTTGTTGATGAAGTAACTGGGACAAGAAAAAAAGTAAGAGAAGATATAAATAAGGTTTATTATTGATAAAGTGCGTTTACAGCGCGAAGCATTCCTTCTCGATTCAGATCAGGGTTATTCACTACGGCAACTATTTGATCACGTGTAGGTCGTATATCGCGTACCACAAGGAAACACCCCTCAGGGAGGATGTAGTCGTAGCCGTCGAGGCCATAATAATCGTCGCTCACGAACGACAAGCGCCCCTTTGCGATTAAACCAAACGGTGCGTTATGGATTCGATGGTAACTTCCAACAGATGTCCATCCTTCTCCACCATCTTCTTTCTCTCCGAAAAACATTTTTGCAAGCGCTTCGCGGTATTCTGGTGAGCCAGTAATCATAAGGACTCGGTCGTCTTTCATGAATTGGTCATAGGATAATTGAGTAGACTCATTGATGCCTGGGCGGTCTGTATCTAAGAGAGTGAAAATAGTGTAAGGTGTTCCTGCTTTTGGAACGTCTCCGTTACGCGCTTCTTCGAGGTGTACTCGTTGGACGGATGTTCCTTGGTAGGCGCCTTTTCCAATTGCGTTCCATTCTTCATGAGATATTAACATAAATCCGTAATCATCTTGTTTAGGGAATGCTCTTGCAAGTCCTTCGCTTGTTGCTAAACTTCCTGTTGAGTGCCATGTTTCGTATGAACGTTGTCCGTTTCGTTGTCCGTGGTATTCTCCGGTAATGGTGTCAAGCAAGTTTGGACGTATTGCGGCACGAATTTTTGGGTTTTGTGTAAGAGCAGTAATTCCTAAAGGCATGTCTGCAACACGCAAACTGTGATCTGTGGAGAGTGTTTCTGCTTCTGTTCGTGCTTTAACGTAAGATGAAGAATTGTGTGCTACTGCTGCATCAAGAATTGATATGTCTCGATAAATAAGTTGTGCCATGAAAGGAGTGGTGCAGAAGAGATATTTAAACCTTAGTACTTATAACTAATAAATACAGTATTATATTGTACATTACAAGCAATCTTCTATGAATACGGATATTCCAGTAGAGGATGTGTATGAGCAACTATGTTCATTAAAGAATTTAGAAGCAGCGTTTGAGAAAGCACGACGGGGAAAAACACTCAAACCGTATGTTATTGAGTTCGAAAAACATCTGAAAGAAAACCTTCTTCAGTTGCGTAGCGAATTATTGATGCAAACGTATCATCCACAACCATTGAAAGTTTTCATTCTTCATGATCCAAAGACCAGAAAGATTAGCAAATCAGAATTTCGAGACTTTGTTCATGATCAAACAAAGATCTGTGTATTACCAGAAGAAGAAAAGCGACGATTTATGTCTTGGGAAGAGTTCAATAAATTTTAAATACAAGGGCGCTTATATTAAAGCATAAACTACCACATGGAGGAATGTAGTAAGGACACAGTATATATAGCGCAGAAGTGAGGGTTAAAACGCCGAGAGCAGGATTTGAACCTGCATATCCGTAAGGAAACGGGATCTTCGCAAGATTAACCCATAGCAATCATACGCTCATTAAAAATGATCCGCGCAATACCAGGTTATGCGATCTCGGCATAACAAAGATACTTCAATAATCCTTTTTAAGTATTTCTGATAATATTGTGTTGGAAGCCTTAGCAAACTTTCTTTGTATCACTACTAATTTACCAATCTTTTAAATAAAATGAACACCACCAATCATAAATATTAATTTTGTTCTAATTTTATACGCTTTATTTAATGGTAGAACCATCAAAGGTAGCAAACCGTAAGCTTTATAAAAAGTTACAATTAGTAGAGCCAAAATGAGGCGATATCAAACCATTAAAAAAAACATTGGAAACATAGTTGCAATAGCATTAGCAAGTGTACTAGCATCAAGTCCAGCAAAAGCAGGGATAACACAAATTGATAAACCTAATCAATACACACCCGGATACACAACCTTTGACGCACAAGGTGGAACAAATGTTTCAAAAAATCCAATACCAATAGATCTTTTTGGCAGAGTAAGCGCCACTGTTGATTATGAATTAGGCAATATTTGGCATTCAGCTCTTGGTGGTATCTCAATTCCGTTGAGAAACAGCGGAGTTTCGCTTATAGGACAAGGTCAAACAGTTACAGGAACAGACCCAGTAATAAAGTTCGGGATTAAATACGAAAAATCTGGACCTTTAGGTTATTTATACCTCTCACCAACAATCTGCGCAGTGGGCGATAAGTCATTTAACTTGTCATTTAATGCCGTCCGCAATTTTCCTTTAACAAAAGAAATTAGTCTCAGCACAATGCTAGAATCCGGAGGCGCTTTAAGCTTAGAAGATGGAATGTTTACTGGGGCATACCAACTGATTCGCATTGGCTATAGTTTTGGAGACTTATTTATGGAAGCAAAAGCAACAATTTCTGAATCACTAACAGATAGGGGTTTAGAAACAGATACCCGCTATGATTGGTTATTAAATCTGAAATTCTGACAACACTTCTTAAATAATTATTACCTGCCTAACAACGATAAGCGATAGTTTTAAAAGTAATCTTCTGAGCATTTATAGCATAGCAGGGTAGGACAGCTAGGAGTGTCCGTCACTAATTAAAAATTAGCGGAATGGGCTCATAGGCTGGATAAATGTTTAACATATCCGGGCTGAGACACCCGAAAATCTAGTATTGTATACTGGGTCGGTTGGGTCGAAGGTTCAAATCCTTCCCCTGCTAGTTTCTTTTGTTATAACCGAACTATTCAAAACCAACCAATAACCAATAATACAAAGCTTACAACAATCAGTAAACCCCATATTTTTTTATCCCACTCATAAACTTTTTTCCCGTCAAATATTGCAAACGGTAACAAATTAAACACTGCGAGCATGGCATTTACTACAAACCCATAATAAAATAGATCATGCAACACACCTTCTCCTTTTACCAAAATAAAACCAGGCAAAAACAAAAGTGATAGCAAAATATTGGTACATGGCCCTGCTGCGCTTATTATACCGCTTTGTCTTTTCTTAATATGCCCATTTATCATAACAGCACCAGGAGCTGCAAATATAAAACCAAAGAATGACATTATAATCGCTAAGATCAGCATAAAATCAAAACTTCTAAATTCTGCCCAGCAATGATATTTTTGAGCGAAATACTTATGTGCTAATTCATGCAAAATAAATGCAACACCCACTGTTATCGCAGCAATTATAACATTCTGGAAGAATTGCACATCTGTTATGTTGTCGCTAAGCACTATCCCAAAAGCTATGCTTATTGCTATCCATCCTTTGAATAAATCTTTTTTTTCCCTGTCCGAAAACTTCATGAAAATAATGTGGGCATACTGTTTTTAATATTTACCTAATGCATCAAGTAACACTTATAAACCATAACTGTTATTCTGCCATATGGTATTTGACAAGCTTATCAGATGGCTGATTTATATCACGATATTCTGTATGATTCTATTCTTCTTCTGGATGCTTTTGTTTAAACAAGATTATTTATTCGCTGTTGTAGCACTATTATTAATCATTGTAGCTTGCATTCCTTTAATTCTTAACCTTAAGTTTAAAGAAAAAGTTCCTTTAGAATTACATGGACTTTGGATGTTAATGATTAGTTTTCATTTCTTTGCTGCAATGCTTGATCTTTATTCGAATCCAAAATCTTTTTTCACTGATGATTTTAATCATTTGTTCGGTGGCGTGGTGCTTACTACTATCGGATTCTTCATGCTTCTAGCACTAGATAATTATAAAGAACACAAATTATCCATCCCGCTTATTGGAATTTTTGCCTTTACTTTTGCTGTAACACTCGGGGTTATATGGGAAGTTATTGAATTCTCATTAGACAATGTTTTCAGACTTGAAACACAAGCTGGATTTATGTTTCATAATGGCGACTTAATTTGGTCATTTAGCAGAGATACAATGATAGACTTAATTGAAGATTCTTCTTCAGCTGCTATAACCAGCTTTTTGCTTGTACACTTTTCAAGGAAAGTTCCAAAAGAAAAACTTGAACATTATGCTGGTCCTCTAAGACAATATCTGGCATAGTTTTATATAGACTTACTCTAAATGAGGATTATGGGATTGATCTGTGGTATTGATGATAGCGGAAGTGAATAAGCAGGAAACTATTATTCTCCGAAAGGTCCTGTCATCGGTCCTATGGTGCTAGCTGGTGTTGTATTTGAAGAATCAGAATTAAAATATTTAGAAACTACTGATATCAAAGACTCTAAGTTATTATCCAAGAAAAAACGCGAAGAATTGTTTAAGTTCATAACAAAAAACTGTAAACGATATGACATACAAATTGTCTCGCCTAAAGCAATTGATGACAAGGAAAAAAATGGACTTAACTTAAATGACCTTGAAGCAATGAAATGCGCTGAGATTATTAATGTCCTTAGCCCAGACAAAGCTATTATTGATTGCCCATCTAACAATATCAAGGCTTGGAGCAATACAGTTAAAAAATATCTAACAAATAAATGCGAGATAATTGCTGAACATAAAGCAGACTTAAACCATAAAATCTGCGGAGCGGCATCTATTCTTGCAAAATGTACTCGTGATAACGAAATAGCAAAAATACAATCTAAGATTAAAACACCGATAGGTTCCGGATACCCATCTGATCCCGTTACAAAAAAATTCATTCAAGAAAATCATGATAAATACCAAGATATATTTCGCAAATCTTGGGCTACGTACAAGAAAATAGCCGATCAAAAAAATCAGGGTTTATTGGAAGATTATTAAACATATATCTCAGCATATAAACAAATAAAAAGTAAGCTAATTCTTAATTTATATGAATGTAAAATATATAGAGATTGACGGGATAGATTTTTGCGGAAAAACAACACAAGTTGAACTTGCATACCAATTTATGAGACATAATCTTGGGCTTAAAGTATGGAAAACACAACAACCTACAAAATTTTCATTAGCTAGCCAACAAATTGACGAAATATTAAGCACTAGTAAGAACCCACGTGAACATGCAAAAGAACTTACTGATCTATTTATAGCAGATAGAATTTCTAGTCTACGCCAAACCGGATTATATCTAGCAGACGGAGTGTCAGTTGTTTGCTCAAGAGGACGACTATCAACATATGCATACCAAACAGCTCAAGGTATTGAGTTTGATTATATTCGTGGACTGCATGATAACCTGCTTGAACCAAATCTTACTATAATTCTTGATTTACCCGTTAATGCTGCTTTAGCTAGAAAAGCTGCCGCAAAAAGAACAAGAGTAGATGTTTTTGAAAAAGATAAGAAATTTCTTGCGCAAGTTAAAACAAATTATGATAACCTTAGGAAAATGCTAAACGATGATACAATTATTACCATCAATGGACATAGATCTATCGAACTAATTAGACGCGATATCCAAGCTAAGCTAGAAAAACTTTTTGGACATTAATCACAATGTTTAAAAATACTTATAAATTATTTTAAGTGAATGGCTACAATAAAAGCATTACGCCTTAGAGGGTTTAAATCCTTTCCAAAACAAGTAGAAATACCGTTTGGAGATGGATATAATATAGTTATTGGGCCGAACGGTTCTGGCAAAAGCTGTAGTTATAATACCATAATTACTTTATCTGATGGGCAAGAAATAAAAATTGGGGACCTTGTTGAAGAAAAATTAAAAACTGGTTGGCTCCACAGAGAATTAGATGATGGTGTTCATTGTCGTAGTAAACAGCCTGTAGAAGTATTGTCTCTTAATCCTTGGTCAATGAAAGAAGAGGGGATGTATGTTTCTCAGTTTATTAAACGTGAAGGTGAACCTTACCTTTTTGAGATTACAACCAACACAGGCAAAAAAGTAAGAACAACTGGCTGCCATCCAGTTATTGTTTTCAAAGATGGACAAGTCACAAGTTCTTTAGTAAAAAATTTAAAAGAAGGGAGTTTAATTGCATCTCCGAGAGTAATCCACACAAATGGTTTAGAAAATGAAAAAAATTTTGCTCGCTTATTCGGATATTTAGTAGGAGACGGATATCTTAGAACTGATAGCATACAATTTGGGAACAATACCAAAGAAATTATTGATGATGTTAAAGACTTAATGAAGAAGTTATTTAATGCAACACCATATGAAAGCAATGGAAAGAATAATTATACCAAGCTTATTTATCGGCAAAAAAATGTTAGAAAGAACGTCCTTGATTTAATAAGAAACAACGAAGAAAAATATACAACAGAACATAAATACATACCTAATCATTTCTTAAACAAAGACATTGAGACCATAACACACTTACTTGCAGGTTTATTTGATACTGATGGCCATATAAACAAGAAAAACCCGATAATTGAATTCACAACAAAAAATGAGAGATTAGCAAACCAAATCCAACAATTATTGCTCCGCATTGGGATTATAGCCCGTAAAAAGAAACGGATGTGTTCTGCTACAAATACCGTTAATAAAATAAAAAGACCATATTATTATCTTTATATTGAGTCTCAAGAAAATTTATGTAGGTTTTATATCAATATTCCATTACGTTGTAAGTATAAGAAAGAGCGCCTAGAAAAACATATTAAAAATAAGATAGTGTCTAATATGAATATTGATGTTTTACCAAGAGAAACTAATTTATTGATTAGGAAAGCAGTTGAGCTTCTTGGTATTAATGTTAAGTCATTTAAAAAAAAAATCCCTAGACTTGCAGCATACATGGAGAATCGTTGTAGCCCTACACGAGAAGGTCTTAAAATTGTACTGCTAATTTTAACCGATAAGCTTTTACAGATCAAAGAGGCCGGATTAGAATTACACCGAGACCAGTTTAATCTTGTTCAAACTATGGATCAATTAAACATTTCAGGTGCTTCAGCAAGTAAAGCTATTAATTTAAACAAGCAAATTATTCGTGATTGTTGGGCTACCGGCAAGTTCACACCAACATCAAGAAATCTTAATAATTTTTTTAATTTTATTAGTTCTGCTATAGAATCTAGGCTAATAGAATTACAAGTTATTATGAACACTTTACATCATCTAGCTCATTCAGATATTTTCTGGGATAGAATTACTTCAATTAATAATGTTCCTGGAGAAAAATATGTATATGATCTTACCATACCAAAGAACCATAATTTCATAGGGGACGGCATCTTCGTTCATAATTCCAACATCATGGATGCTTTCACATTTGTATTAGGCAAGACGTCTGCTAAGGCTATGCGCGCTGAAAAATCTGCAAGTCTTATATTTCATGGTGGAAAAAAAGGAAGCCCTGCAAAGGACGCGCAAGTAGACATTATTTTTGATAACACTAGCAAAAGCTTTCCATTGAAAGAAAAAGAAATAAGAATATCCCGCCTTGTTAAAGGCACAGGACAGTCTACTTACAAAATTAATGAAGATACAGTTACTAAACAACAAGTTCTTGAATTATTAAGCTCTGCTAAGATCGATCCCGACGGGCATAACATCATCCTACAGGGGGATATTGTTAGATTCATGGAGATGCGCCCCAACGACAGGCGTGAACTAATTGAAGAAATTGCTGGGATTTCTGTTTACGAAGACAAGAAAGATAAAGCTATGAACGAACTAACAAAAGTTGACACAAAGTTGAACGAAGCTAAGATCATTTTGACTGAGAGAGATGTTTATATGAAAGAATTAAAAAAAGAATGTGATCAAGCAAGAAAATACAGGGAGTTGGAAAGTAACATCAAGAGCAATAAGGCTACTTACATAAATATTCAGATCAAAGCTAGAACTGAAAAAAAAGAAGAGTTTGATAAAAAGATTAATGATTACAATGAACGTATTAAAAAAATTAATACTAATATATCCGAACTAAAAAATAAACTCTCTGAAAAAAGAAGCGAGCTCGATCAGGTTAATGCCACTGTAGAAGCAAGAGGCGAGATCGAACAGAAAAAACTACACCACGATATTGAAGAACTAAAAACTAATTTTGCAGTCAAAGAATCACGTTTAAATGTTTGTAATTCAGAAATAACTAAAATCAATTCCCGCAAAAAACAATTATTACAAAGTTTAGACTCAATTAAGTCAAAGATTTCTTCTTTAAAGAATCAAAAAGAAACAATTCTAAACGAAGAGGCTAAACTAAAAGAAGAAGGAAAATATTTAGAAGCAAATATCAAAAGCTTCCGCGAAAAACACAATCTTGGTGATGAAATCAACAGTCTGGACCTAATTGATAATAAAATTGACAATTTACAAACAGGGATAACAAAGCTGCAAGAAAACCGGCAAGATATAACCAGAAAGATCGATACATTAAATTTTCAGCTCTCTAAAACAAATGAGTCACATAATAAGAACGATATTGAAAACATTAAAAATCTTAAGATTAAATTTAAAGATATTACATCAAACTTATCAAAAAGTTTAAATGAAAATTCTTCCCTGACTATACAATTATCAAACTCAAGAAGAAAACTATTTGAAATCGATGAAAACCTTCAAAAAACCTCACTGAAACAAAACTCTTTTAATGATTTTTCTGGCATGGATCTAACAATTAAAAAACTTATTGACTTAAAGATTAACGGAGTTCATGGTCCGGTATTTTCGCTTGGTAAAGTACCAAGTAAATACTCAATGGCATTAAGTGTAGCTGCTGGCCCAAGACTAAAGAGTATTGTAGTGGACAGCGATGTAACTGCATCAAAATGCATACAAATACTTAAGGAAAAGAAGCTTGGAGTTATCACATTCCTGCCACTAAACAAGCTTAAAGTACGCGCTCCTGACACTCACACTGAACAATTAAAAAACAATGAAGGAGTTCTTGGAAAGGCCAATGAATTAGTGGAATTTAACAAAAAATATAGCAGTGTTTTTTCTTATGTGTTCGGAGATACACTTGTTATTGACTCTATCGCAACAGGAAGAAAAATAGGGGTTGGCAGAGCAAGGATGGTAACACTTGATGGTGACCTATTAGAAACATCAGGTGCTATGGTCGGAGGATTCAGAAGAAAATCAGCTATCGGTGGTTTTAAGGAAAAAGATCTTGAAGCAGATCTTGTCAAACTTGAAGAAGAACTGACCAAGACTAAAAAATTAGTTGATGCATTAGAGAATAACTTGGAATTAAATAATGAAGCTATAAGAAGATTACGCGAAGAAAAGTCGCTGTTAGAAGCAGAAATTTTAAAGTTTGAACGTGCCTTTGGAGTTAATGATATTGATGAAGTCTATAAAAAACAAAAAGCCTTAAAATCTGAATTACAAGACCTTGAAAAATCCCAGAAAAATATTTCTCAAGAAATTAATCAAAATATTCAAGAACTTAGCAAACTAAAAAAGCTGCGTGATAATGCTAAAGAAGCATTAAAAGATTCTTCTGTTTCAAACACTTTTGAAAAATTCGATGAAAAACGGCGCGATATTCATGAAAAATTAGTTCAACGCGCGGCTACGTTAAAAAACATATCACAACAGGTGTCTGACATGTATGAACCAGAGCTTGAAAAAACAAAGAAGATTATTGACAGTTCTGAAAAAGAGCTTATTGCTTTCACAAATGAATCTTCACACTTAGAAGCTGAGCTAAAGAACTCTAAAGGTATGTTAAAAGAAAAAGAATTAGCTGAAAAAAAATTCTATGATGACTTTAAAGGAATATTCCAAAAAAGAAACAAACTAAATGAATCTTTGTTAAAGATGGAACAGCAGGTTATTCAAGAAAATGATCACGTTAGAGAGATAGAACACAAAGCTCAAACAATTGACATAGACAGAGCAAAAATTAAAGCTGAAATTGCAGGTCTTGAAGAAGAGTTTAAAGATTTTAAAGATGAAAAATTACGGCGTGGTCTAAGCTTAGAACAGTTACGCAGTGAGATTAATAAATTTGAACATTTAATGCAAAATATAGGGTCTGTTAATCTTAGGGCCCTTGAAGTATTTGAAACCGCTGAAAAAGAATATAATGTAATTCTAGATAAAGCTAGCAAATTAAATTTAGAAAAAGATGATGTGTTACGCATGATGTCAGAAATAGACTCTCAGAAAAAGGATTTATTTATGAAAACATTTAAGGTTCTTCATAAAAATTTTAAGAATATTTTTTCTAATCTTTCTACTAAAGGAGAAGCTCATTTAATAGTAGAAGACGAAGATAATATATTTGAAACCGGAGTTGATATCCAGGTTCATATTACTGGAAGTAAATACCTCGATATAAAAAGTTTATCAGGCGGAGAAAAGACCATGGCTGCATTAGCATTTATTTTTGCTATACAAGATATGGAACCAGCTGCGTTTTATCTATTGGATGAAGTTGATGCTGCACTTGACAAGAAGAACTCTGAACTGTTATCTAAACTGATTAAAAAATACTCTTCCGGAGCACAATACATCGTTGTATCACACAATGACACAATTATCAATGAAGCTGACCAGATATACGGTATTTCTATGCAAGATGCTGTGAGCAAAATTGTTAGTTTAAAACTTTGATTACATTAAAACATATGGTGGTATAAACTCATACCTAATACACTACCAGTATATACGCTTGCCATTTCTTCCAGCTCTTGTTTTCTTGAATCAATATGACCGAAAAGAATTATTTGAAGAGTTGCTATCATAGGAAGAACAGTAGAATATGCAAACATCTCTATATTTGTATCAATATCCCCGCGGCCATATGCTGCTAAAAATCCGCATACAATCCCGCCAGCAAAATAAGCTTTTGTCCATGTATTCATTGTATATCCACACCTGTTCTATAACAGATTACATAAGCTCATAGTGTTACATGCAGTGTCACATATACTCATGCCTAACACACTACCAGTATACGTAGCTGCCATTCGTTCAATGAGCTCTTTTCTTGAAACAATTTGGCCTAAAAATTTTCTTGGAACAAATTTGTTTATCAAAAACACTTGAAACCAAAGTACTAAAGGGAACGCAGCAGAATACTCAAAGATCTCTATATTTGTGTCAATAGCATAACCTCCAAGATCACTAGTCCCATAAGCTGTTGCAAAACCACATGCCACCCCACCCGCAAAATAAGCTTTTGTCCATAAATCCATTTTGTCCATAAATCCATTTTGTCCATAAATCCATGTTATATGATACTATCTTGTATTTAATGTTATTAAAAAAAGAAGGAGGGTAAAAACCCCCAACTAAATTTTTGGATAGTAGTAATAACTCTGTCCTTCACCAGTACCAAGCTCTTCGTCGCCCCTCATTCTTGAAAAGGCTACTATCAAGCCAAGTATGATCAAGACTACTACTAAAACAACCACTCCAATTATTAGTGCTTGCTTTAAGTCGCCGTCAAAACCACTACCTTCATTGTCATCTACAGCTACAACTGCTTCAACAGTAGTTGTTAAGCTGATTTCGCTTACTATTTCAGTTCCGCTCTTTACACGTAATGTAAATGAATGTCTACCTTCTGTTGCTCCCTCTTGTGGAGTTATGTAAACAACAACCTCGCCATTACTCTCTGCTGGTATTGTTACAAAAGCCGGTACTACTGAAGAATCTGCAAAAATTTGTTCTCCTTCAGTTTCAACAGTGAATAGTTTACTTTCCATTCCTAGGTTTGCAATCATTACACGATATGCTGCTTCTTTTCCAATACCAGTTGTTTTACTGGTAGAGTCTGTGCTTACAATAACTTTATCTGCTGGTTCTTGTGGTACAGTAGTATCCTGCTCCATGCCTTTAACAGATATTAGTTCTGTATAGCTTATAGTGTTATGCCCCCTGTTGAATTCTAGTGTAACAACAAGCTCATAACTTCCAGTTGCTGCATTATCAGGAATGCTTAATAGAAGTTCATCACTTGACATACTGTCTTCTTCGTCTTCGTTATCTACTTCTGCTGCTGCCAACTCATCAATGTATGTTCTTTCACTTACACCAAGTGTTGGTATGCTTACAGTTACCTTAACGTCTTCTTCTTTCTTAAAACCAAGATTTTCTGCTCTTACTGTTACAAAAACAGGTCTTCCTGCTTCTACAACACTAGACGGTCTTACAATTACATCTTGAAAGACAACACTATGCCTTGGTTCTTTGATACGAAGTAAAAATGATGCTGTATCTTCTTCGTTATCATCATATAGTTTTACTCTTAAGGTATATGACTCTTCTACTTCAAGGTCGTCTGGTATTGCTAGGCGTAATACTTTTCTGTATTTTACTCCTGGCTCTACTTCAAATACCTCTGTTGCTGCTTCTACATCGTCGTGTTCATAACCACCGATATATGCTTTAACTCTGACATCATCAGACCCTGCACCTTCACCGGTTAAAAACACTTCAATTATTGCGTCTTGACCTCTTTCTACAAAAACTGGTTCAGATTCTGATGCTGATAATTCATCAACAAAAACTGATCCTAGTTTAAAGTTTGTTTCATCTGCTGAAACAGCACTTATCCCAGCCAATAATACTAAAGTTGCGATAAACACTGTTATTAGCTTATTCTTCATGGTTAAACCCTCCTTATGGTTCATTATGAACATTATGTTGCCATTCAATAGTTATGACCCATATATAAACCTTGCGGTGGTTACTATATGGGGGTTAAAACACCTCAAAACTAAGGTATTTTTGAACGCTTGCATCACCGGATACTGCAGATACTTTTATGGTGTAAACACCACGTTTGATATCTGCAGGAACCTTCAATGAGATTACCTTCCAAGCCTCATCCTTCTGATCAAGTCTAACACTTTGTAATCTTTCAATAACTCCTTCTTCCAGTATAACACCAGTTAATAAAACAGATTCAATTCTTGTTCCAGTATTCTTAACTTTTACATAAACATTTATGGTATCGCCAGGCAATACAAGATCATTCTCAATAAAAGCACTTTTAATGCTAAGCTCATGTTTGTCACATCTACTGACTAAGATTTTATCAGTCAAAATAAGCACAGCTCCTTCAGCATCTTTTACTGTAACCTTTATAGTATACTCACCGATCTTATGATAAACATGTGTTGGCTTAAATCCTTCAACAAAGTCGCTTCCATCCCCGAAATCCCATAAAGCTTTGACAATCTTACTATCCTTGTCTAACACATCAATAGAGTATTGTTTTAATCCATCAAGACATGCTTGAGCAACATCAATTGTTCCAGTTGGTGCATCATTTACCGGTTTTACTGTAATATCGAAGGTATCCTTGACAACGGATGAACCATCTTCTACAGCAACAGTTATAGCACTAACTCCAGGTCCTTCTAAGCCTATGCAATGAACAAAATGATCTCCCCTTATACCACAGTTGATTACTTCAATATCACTTTGGCTAATAATTGTGTATACCAAACCAATTAAAGAAACTGTTCCATCAATAGTATAATCCCATAAATCTAATAGAGGATTATCAATAGAATCTTCTTCTACAGTCTGATCTGGCACACTTAACTGCGGAGCCGCATAACAGTATAATAACTCATCTATTTCACCATCGCAATCATCATCAAGCTCATTACATACCTCAGTGCTTGGACTAACCTCACCAGCACATTCCCCGAAATCACCCCAGTAACCAGGCTCCTCACAAACACGAGTTCTGATACCCTGCTCACAAACACCAGTAGACCTACCGCATAGTTCACTTTCAATATCACCTGCAAGGCATTCAGTAGGCAAAGGATCTACTATTATATCAAACGTGTCTATCTCAGTTGATACTTCATCATTGACGCTTACTGTTAATGTGCTAATTCCAAATTTACCTGGCTGCGTGAAACAATTAATAAAGTTTCCATTAACTAATGCACAGTCTACAATTTCAGGATTACTTTCTGCTTCAATGGCGTAGGATAAATCAGAACGTAATGCTTCTGAAACAGTCCAATCAAATAAGTTCACAAAATGAAGATGGTACCCAGAATCCTGTTCTAAATGAAAATCAGGAACATTTAATTCTAGTTCTATTCCACAGATTAAACTTTCATCTGTTTCCCCATCGCAATCATCATCAAGCTCATTACATACCTCGGTGCTTGGACCAACCTCACCAACACATTCTCCAAAATCACCCCAGTAACCAGGCTCCTCACAAACACGAGTTCTTACACCCTGCTCACAAACACCAATAGAACTACCACAGAGTTCACCATTTATTTCTCCAGGGATACATTCTTGTTCTGTGCCAGTAATCCCATAACCAATTACTGTAAATGACCCACCAACCGATACAAATGTGATATGATTCACATCTGATTCAAGCAGATTTGTTAATTGGAATCTATCGTAATGTACTGTATCATCATGACATTGCATACAATCCCCCTCGCTTGAACAATCATAACCAAGGTTACATGCTGCATCATTTGTTCTACCAATATAACGCCCGTTTAAGTATAAATCAGCCCTTTCATTCGAGAAAGTACCACCACCAAAGTTAGTAGTAGCCACCACTAGTTCTGGGCTTATCAAATTTGATGAAACTGTAAATTCTGAGGTGTAAATAGTTTCTCCTAATACTGAATGGGGAGATCTAATACTGCAACCACCTATACCAAAACTTGATGCTGCATCAGAATAACATGAACCATGAATGCCAAAGCTCCTAAATGTTTCACTGTTACATGCTGTATCCGGTTCTCCTGCGTCATTACCGCATATTCCATCAGCCCCTAAATTTGCTTGTTCATAAAGCCTTACCTCTTGAGTATATGCTAAGGCTGCATTACTAAGTAATAATGTAAATAATAATAGTAATAATAGTGATTTTAACTTCATTTTATTGAAATCCTCCAAATTTTATCCCTTCACAGTAATATCGTTATATTTAAATCTTTCTATTGTTACCACCATTTAGTAAGATTTAATAACCACCAAACCGATTATTTCACTTAGCCCGATAAACAGAAGGTTTAAAAAAGGCTGCAGCAACGAAACTTAATCCTATCAGGACACGGAGGAAAAATGACAGAAAATGAAGTAAAAACTCAATCTGGAATAGCATACAATAAAAGTGATGCTAACACTGAGAAAAAAGAAACAATTACACTATCAAAGCTTAGCTTATGGAAATCAATTGCAGGTGTACTAGTTGTATTACTAGCCATATCTGTATGGACTGGAGGCTTTAATACTGGAAATGATGATAAATCACCAACGGGGGCAGTTGTAGGAACACCAACGCCTGGAACAGCGCCTACAGTAGTTGAAGTAAGCGAGGACGATGATGCCGCTACCGGAGACTCAGACGCACCAATAACAATTATTGAATTTAGTGATTATCAATGCCCATTCTGTGGAAGATTTTACACTGAAACATTACCACAAATAAAAGCACAATACATAGACACTGGAAAAGCTAGGCTAGTATTTAGAGATCTACCATTAAGCTTCCACCCCAGCGCAAAACCAGCTGCAGAAGCAGCAGAATGCGCACGCGACCAAGGGGACGATGAAGTTTACTTCAAGTATCATGATAAGCTATTTGAAAACGTAGCCGCATGGACTAGTAATGGTAAACCAACATTTGTAAGCTATGCATCAGAACTAGGTCTTAACACAGAAGAGTTCACAAAATGCATAGACAATGGGAAGTTTAGCAGTGAAGTTGATGAAGACGCAAGAGACGCAAGCGCTTCCGGCGCAAGCGGTACACCAACCTTCTTTATCAACGGACAAAAAGTTGTTGGAGCCCAGCCATTTGCTGCATTTAAAGCGGTTATAGATGCTCAATTAAGCTGAGCATATCCTTTTATTTTTGAAACGAAATATTTATAGCCTAATGTTTACTAGCAAACTTTATGAACGATTACTCATCAAAACACCAACAATCAGCTGATGAGTTCAAGACACGTGAACATCAACGGGAAGAAGAAAGAACTAAACTGAATACGTCAAAATCCAAGAAAAAAAAGATTATGATCTTAACCATATTTTTAGTTGTATCACTCATGGGAGCGGGTATTTTTTTATTAAAATCAAGTAATTCTGGCCCTGGAGAATTTGATAGCCTTGCAGAATGTATCACTAATTCAGGTACAATAATGTATGGAACTGATTGGTGCCCGCACTGTGCTAATCAAAAAGCTTCTTTTGGGAAAAGTTTTAGGTTAATTAATTATGTAAACTGCGATAAAGACAAGATTAAATGTGACGCTGCAGACGTCAAAGGATACCCAACATGGACATTCAGCGACGGATCAGTAGTTTCTGGTGAACAGACCTTAGAAACCCTTGCTAAAATGAGCAATTGTGAATTCTCTAATGAAACCAAATAAAATTAGCAATAAATGTTGAATAAAATTTACAAAATTACCATAGCAAAGTTGATATACAAGCCAAGAAATACAAAGAGTTATAAATTAAGGTTATAGCAAATTTTCATGGTAAATAATTATAGCAAAAAGTTTGTAAGAATAATCTCAGCATTAACCATGTGCGGAGCAATAGGCGGAGCTACATTAAGATGGCATACTGAAATAGAAAGAGGCAGAAGTATCCCTTTAGCTTTTTCAGAAATACATCAAATCGAAACAGCTTATCAAGTTGGACCAATAACAAAATTCCTTGGAAGGTTAAACGATGCTTACATGAAAATTGTTGAAAGTTCTAATGTTGCATCACACACTGATGATTATAAGTCCTTCCATCATGCATTCCAAGATGGTCTAAGAAAGCGTATGAGCGGGCGGGAGAAAAAAAATAAGGGATACCATTATGATTTATCAGATCATCTTGAAGATATACCGGCATTAGCTGATGAAGTTCATGAGTTGCTTAATCCTTGGGTTACTGCAGTTAATAGAATTAAAATTGTTAATCAACAATTAAATGCTTCATGGAGCTCAAAACATGATAAGACTACCAGCTCAGACCTAGAGTGCTCAACTGATATAGATGGTAACATAAGTTGTACCACCACAACTGAATGTGATTATGTTGATAGTTATTTTTATTTTGATAGAAACCATGGAATAAGAGCACAAGAAACTCTTCAGGACTTACTTGATAAAAATTTAAACATAGTTCCTTCAGAAGAGATCAGAACTGCAACTGTAGTACAAGCAGAAAACCAAGCAGCAATTGAATCGACTAAAGATGGCGGTAAAAAATTGACTCAAAATGAATTATTACACACGGTCAATATTTGGAAAACAGGATCAACTTATGAACAAGAAAAAGATGGCGTTATCATATCATGGAGTAATATACCTTACCACTTAGAAGAGCTAAGCAAAGCTAACACTACGGCTACTCAGATACATCATAACCGATCACACGCTTGTATTAACTGGAGTGGCCCTGAAGAGTATAAAACATTCCAGTCTACTCTTGCAAATGGTACTGATTTAGCCACATCTATTGAAAATGTTTTGAGGGGAATTGATGTTGCAAGAACTACATTACCAGAACTTAGAGTTGAAATTGATAAGTATACCAATTTAGACCCGGAAAGTAAAGAAGCCGATAAGTCTTATGATAAGATCATGAGTTTAGCACGTTTAGCTTATGAATCTAATTTCAGAGGTGGGCATGACACCCACAAGTTTAGGTGGCATCGAGTCGCTATTGACGGATTGGTGGGCGGTTTATTCGCAGGCCTAATTGGTTTTGGAGCAAGAAAAATCCTGAAGCATAACAGATAAATTAACTGTTCTTTTACTTAGATATATTGAATAAAACTTACAAAATCATTAAAAACAGTGTTTAATCTTTAAAATCATAAAAAAGGAGGTTAATTAAATGTTGAACAGTTTTGGGAAAAAACATGGCGATAAACTATACGCAGTAGCTAGGTTTATTGTTGGGGCATTATTCTTTCAGCATGGTGCTCAAAAGATTTTTGGTTTATTAGGCGGGAGCAAAGTAGGGTTAGCAAGTTTTATAGGCGTTGCAGGTATTATCGAATTGGTTGCTGGAATTGCAATAGCAGCAGGGATATTTACCAGATTAGCTGCAGGAATTGCTGCATCAGAAATGTTGGTAGCTTTTTTTAAAGCGCACTTTAAGTTTTCTGGAGGATTAGCCGGATGGGTGCCTATTATGAACGGCGGTGAATTAGCACTATTGTTTTTAGCAGCCTTCTTAGTGATACTAGCATATGGTGCCGGAAAATGCAGCCTTGAAAAAACCTTTAAATAATAATTTTTTATTTTTTTATAATAAGTACTTTTAATAGATTAAATTATCACTTGTAAGTAGCGAAACGTTTATAAAGTATAAAAATACGCCAGTATAATGATGTTAGCACAAAACGTTGAAGAAAATATTGTAGTATCCTTTGAAAACGTTAAAAAGGATGTTTTAGTGTTACAAAACGAAATTGGAAGACTCAATATCTTGCTAAAAAAGAGCAATAAAGAAGTTAGCAATCTAAGAGAGTACCAACACATCACAAACAAATTGCAAAAATCAATTAAAACTTCTCATAGTGCTGAATTATTAAAAATTAATACTATTAAAAGAAAAAAAGACGTGATCATAGCCTCAAAAGAGGGATCAAAAGCTCATACAAAAAGCTGTCCTTTTGCAAAAAACATTAAAAACAAAATAGAATTTAAAACAAAAGCTTCAGCTTTCAAGAATGGCTTCAAAGCCTGCAAATGTTTACAGTAAGTTTTTATCTAAATAAAATTATTTAAAACACATGAATTTAGAAAAAATTGCTATCTATGTTTTACCTATATTTTTATTATTGTTATTTTTACATCTAACAGCATTTGACGCATCTTTTTATAGGCAAGAAGCATTGAAACTTTATACATATAAACAAATACAAGAAGTAAACATAAGCTCAGAATTATTGATTAACCATCTTAAAGGAGAAATAGACTTAGCTGATTATTTCACTGAAAAAGAAAATATTCATCTCGATGATGTAAAAAAATTGTTAAAAATAAATAAGCTGATAATCATTGCGCTCGGAATAATAATATCATCCGCATCACTTTCACTTATAATCAAAAAAAGATTCATAAGCTTATGTGGTTATATTACTAACTCATCATTAATCTCTATTGCTTTCTATCTAATCCTAATCATAATCATTATAAGCTGGTTTGAAATTTCTTTTGTAAAGTTTCATGAAATTCTCTTCACAAATGATTTTTGGCTTCTTGATCAAAACAGTTTGTTAATCACACTTTTCCCGCAAAGATTTTTTGAAGACGCAGCAATTAGAATCATAAAAAACAGTGTAATAACCTCAGTGGTAATAGCATTATTTATGATTATATTAAAATTATCAAACAAAAATTTTAAATAGCCTTGGTTAATATCAAAATACATGCCAAAAAATGTTATAGTTTATTCAACAGAAAACTGCCCGTGGTGCCATAAAGTAAAAGATTTTCTCAAATCAAAAAATATAAAATTTAAAGACGTCCGAGTTGACGAAGATGAAAAAGCAGCAAAAGAGATGATTGATAAGAGCGGTCAGATGGGGGTGCCAGTTATAGACATTAACGGAGAGATCATAATTGGATTTGATAAACCTGCATTAGAAAAGGCTTTGGCATAACTATTTAAGATATCATTTCTACAAACATTATATGGATAAAATCCTAAAAGAGGTATTACAAGTTATAAAACCAACAGAGAAAGAAATTAATTCAATGAATGATGTTAGTAATTTTATTCTTAAAAAAATTAAGATCCCATATGCAATACCTTTTCTTGGCGGATCTGGTGCAAAAAATACTTGGTTAAAAAACAGCCATGATATTGACATCTACATTCGCTTTTCAAAAAACAAGTATGCTGGAAAAGATATCAGCAAGATCTTAAAAAAACATTTAGAAAAAAAATTTAAAATCTCAACACTGCATGGATCTCGTGATTATTATCAAGCAACAATTAATGATTTCACAATTGAGTTTATCCCGTTATTTAATATTAATAAAGCAACAGAAGCAGATAACATCACTGACATATCTCCATTACACACAGCTTATGTAAACAAGTATAAAAAATACGATGATATACGCTTGTTCAAAGCTTTCTGCAAGGCTAACAATGTTTATGGTGCTGAATCTTACATCCAAGGACTTAGCGGATATGTTTGTGAAATACTAATTATCAACTATGGCTCATTTAAAAACAGTATTAAGAATATCAGCAAATGGAAAGCTAGAACAGAGATTGGAAATAAATCAAAGATTAAAGAATTAAATTCAGAAAAAGTTCAGTCCCCTTTAGTTTTACTGGATCCAGTTGACCACTTCCGCAATGCGGCGGCAGCTATTAGCAAAGAAAAATATGAGCTATTACGCTCTGCTTGTAAAAGTTTTGTCAGAAAACCATCAAAAAGTTTATTCGTTAAACAAGAAATTAACTTGGAATACATTAACAAGAAATATCATAATAAGAAAGTTTTGCAATACAAAATAATCCCGCTTGATGCTAAAAAAGATGTTGCCGGAGCAAAATTGAGAAGGGGAGTAGAATATTTAGAGGCTAAATTAAAAGAACAAGAGTTTGAAGTTGAAAAAACATATTGGAACTTTGATAAAACATCAGATCTATTCTTAGTTATGAACCCAAAGACATTACATTACTTAAAAAAACATTTAGGCCCTCCAAAGGAAAATAAAGCTGCTATTGAAGCATTTAAGAAAAAGTGGAAGGATTATCATGTAAGCTCAAATAGTAAAAGAGTTTTTGTTGAAATACCCAGAAAGTTTCAACTACCTGAAGAATTAATCACGCATTTAATAAGATCTGATAAAGTTTTAAAGCAGTTTATGAAGACGATACGAACTGCTTAATTAAGAAATTTTTGAATCTTTCGATACTACAAGATATTCAGGAAAACAGAAACATTTATAAGTTAGTAAAAACTAACTATTTTTGAATTCTGGTGAAAATTCAATGTCAGGATACGAACAAAGGAAAACAGGAACAACAATAGTCGGAATAGTAGCCAAAGATGGTATTGTGATCGCATCGGATCGTAGGGTTACTGCCGGTGGAAGATTTGTAGTAAAAAAGGATTTTGTAAAACAAGAAAAAATTCTTGATCACTTACTGCTAGCAGTAGCTGGAAGCGTATCAGATGTACAGTTAAACATTAAGTTACTTAAAGCTCAACTAAAATTATTACACGTAAGACGAGGAAGACCAGCCACCACGGAAGAAGCAGTAAACTTGCTGGCTAATATGCAATATGGTAGTCTAAGGAGATCATTTGTGATACCAGCAATAGCAGTATTCATTATCGGCGGATACGATCAAGAAAAGGGACCGCAACTATTTGAAACCGGACCGGACGGATCACTAAGTGAACATAAAGATTATACAACTGAAGGATCAGGCATGATGTATGCAACTGGTGTGCTTGAAGCAGGATACAAAAATGGTATTAGCATCCCAGAAGCAATAAAACTAGGTATAGCCGCTGTTAAAGCAGCCATAGAGCGTGACACTGCATCTGGAAATGGTATAAATGTTTCTACTATAACCAAGAATGGTGTGGAAACAGTATACGAAGCAGTAATACGCATGACAGCAGAATAACTCAATTCTAGCATAAAAACACAATGACGAATATATTAGATGAAATAACAAAACAAGTAAAAGATAGCAAGGAAAATATCTCTGATATAGTTTTTGAAGGAGCAAATATAATCATCTACACCAAAAACAAGGAATTTTTCCTTAAGGGTAATAATGTAATCATGGATATAGTTAATACTATCAAGAAGAGAGTAGAGCTTAGACCAGACCCAAGCATAACCATGAGCCAAGAAAAAGCTGAGAAAATGATCCGTGAATTAATCCCAAGTGAAGCAGGCATATCAAATATTATTTTTGACCAACAAAGATCCCAAGTAATTATTGAAGCTGAAAAACCAGGGCTTGCAATTGGCAAGCAAGGTGAACTATTACGCAGCTTAAGAGAAAATATTCTTTGGGTTCCATTTGTTCAACGTGCTCCATCAATACGTTCTAAGATCATGGAAAATATCCGTTATGTACTTTATGAGAACTCTGACTTTAGAAGAAAATTTTTGCATAAAGTTGGAAAAAGAATTTACGATGACTGGAAGCACGGTGAAAGAAAGACCGGATGGGTACGTGTCAGTTTTCTTGGAGCAAGTAGATTTGTAGGACGTTCTTGCTTCCTGTTACAAACACCAGAAAGTAAAATAATGATAGACTGCGGCATAGACCCTTCAAAAAACCAAACAGAGCGTTACCCGATGCTTGAAGCTCCAGAGTTTAACATCCAAGATCTTGATGCGGTAGTAATCTCACATTCACATATTGATCACATAGCTTTAGTCCCATATCTATACAAAATGGGTTATACTGGTCCTGTTTATTGCACCGCACCAGTAAGAGATGTTGGAGCATTGTTAATGCTTGATACTATAAGCATTGCAGAAAAAGATGGGGATAAAGTACTATATTCCAGCACGGACATAAAAGATTTTGTTAAACACACAATATGCTTAGATTACGAAGAAGTAACTGACATAACCCCAGATGTACGTTTAACATTTTTTAATGCTGGCCATACACTGGGCAGCGCGTTAGTCCATTTTAATATTGGAAATGGTTATCATAATTATTTATACACTGGGGACTTTTTATACGAAAATACAAACCTATTACAGGCTGCTGTAACTAGATTTCCCCGCTTAGAAACTGTCATGATGGAGAGTACTTATGGTTCTAAAGATGATCTTGGTCAACCAAGAGAAATCGCTGAAGAAAAATTAATTAAAATTATTAAGGAAACATATGAATCAGGTGGAAAAGTTCTAATGCCAGTGCTTGGCGTGGGCAGAAGCCAGGAAATGATGCTTATTATTGAAAAATCTATAAGACTCGGCAAACTACCCAAAATGCCAGTTTACGTCCAAGGTATGGTGTGGGACATTACGGCTATTCACACTGCGTACCCAGATTTTTTTAATCCAACTATCAAAAGAAATATCTTTCACAAAGATCAAAACCCATTAATGTCTGATATCTTCAAAAAAGTTACTGGCCGCAAAGAACAGCAAGAAATTATTGACAGCAGTGAGCCATGTATCATAATAGCAACATCTGGAATGATGGAAGGAGGAGCTATAACTGAATACTTTAAACAGTTATCAAGCAATCCAAAACATAGCTTGATACTTTCATGCTACCAAGCTAATGGTACTTTAGGAAGAAAATTACAAGAAGGGAATACTGAAATAAATGTTGGTACAGCTGACCGCGTTGAAATGATACCAATCAGACTAAAAATTCACACAATGGTTGGTTTTTCCGGGCATAGCAGCAGACAACAACTAATGAACTGGGTTAGAAACCTTGATCCGCGCCCTAAAAAGATTATTATTATTCATGGTGAACAAAGTAAGACCTTGGACTTAGCAAGCAGCATTCACAAACAGTTTGGTATAGAAACTACTGCCCCGCGTTTATTAGACACTATCAGATTGAAATAAGATCTAACATCTTACACGTGTTACATACATCTTTGCTTGACGGCTCATCACATTTAGTGCATGAATTTGCTTTTTTTCCAGAGTAAGTTTTTAATAAAGATGGTAATAACTCTAAGAAAGAACTTATAATACCATATTTTGTGCCAGGATATTTCATCTCAATATCATTTAACATATTTCTAACAACTTCCCTATACGCCCCAGCAGTGTTTGGGCATTCATTAAATTTTACAGGAAATTTTTTAAGAAACGCATACGTTGCTACCTCTTTTTCGCTCATAAAATACAACGGTTTTATACGCGGTATAAACCTAGAGTCTACCACTAAAGAAGTTTTTGGACCAAGCCTAATTGATTTTTCATTGTTTCCTTTTAAGTAATTCATCATAACACTTTGGGCTTCATCATCTAAGTTATGCCCAGTAGCCAGCTTGTCTAACTTTAATTCCCTTGCCTTTCTGTTAAGTAAACTCCTTCTTAACACCCCGCAAATACTACAAGCTTTAATATCAACTTTTTTAAGAGCCTCATCTAAGCTGATACCAAACTCATCTTTAAATGAAACAATTTCAAGTGTTATGTTTTCCATCTTGCAGTAATCTTTCAGATCGTCTAATATCCTATACCCAGCTATACCCTCATCTATTGCTATTGCTGTCAACCAGATATTTTTGTACTTTTTTTGCAGCTTTGTTAGAATGCTTAACACACTTAGGCTATCCTTACCACCAGAAACAGCTACTCCGATTCTTTCATTATCTTCAATAAGCCCGTATTTCTTAATTGTTTTTAAAACCTTCTTTTCAAAATATCTGATAAAACAGTTTTTACATAAAGATTTATCACTATTAGAAAGCTCAATTACCGGTTCTTCAACACAATTTTTACATGCCATAAAATCTTTATTATTTATTAGTTCCATTAAGCTACAATAAAGCTTAAATATTCTCCGCAGAGAATAACAGCATGGCTAAAAACCTAGAATACAAAGATGAAAGAGGTAACACTTTATATGGATTTTCTCAGACTGGGCTTGATCGCACCAACGCAAAATTAAACGATGTTACATTAGCCTTAAAGATTTTAATTATACTGTCCATCGTGTTCTTAATAAGCGCAGTATTATTCATTGGCTGGCTTGCATACCATGATGTGCTTACAAGGCTGATATACGGATTTTAACCACCGCTTATAACACTTAATAACTTAATTTCATCACCATCTTTTATTATTGCATTTTTTGTTACTAACACCCCGTTTAATGCTATTAATACTGTTTCAGGATTTACCTCTGTTTTTTTTAAAAGCTCAGTTAAATTATCTGCTTCTACCATACTCTTTATGTTTTTCCGTTCAATAAATACCGAAACACTGGGCATGTTTAACTCCATCTTTAATCAGCAAATCAATATTAATATTCCCCTCTTCTTTCTTTACTGCTATATCTGAAGTTCCAGTAGCCGGATGTTTTGGGCCTAATTGGTCACACACTTCTGGACCTGAACAAAGATTATATAATCCAAGTTCACGAGATTTCTTTATGATTAAATCTTTATCCCACGCCAATAACGGTCTTATAACCATCATGCTTGTTGCGTTACTTAGTACACTTAAATTTTTTAATGTTTGACTTGAGACTTGCCCAAGACTTTCTCCAGTTACAATGATATCACATTCATATTTCTTAGCCAATTCAGAAGCTATCCTATACATTAATCTCTTTGATAAAATAAAATATAACCTCGGATCACATTTTTTTGTTAGTTCTGCAAACATCTCACCAGACTGAATAACATATAACCTTTTTATCCCAAGTTTTTTGCATATTAGCTTAGTCTTCTCTTCAGGCGCATTATCCGTGAAAGGCTCTATAGAAAAATGTACACCTATTAATTCAACATTTTTTTCAAGTAATACTGCTGAAGCTACAGCCGAATCAAACCCACCAGATATTAAAGATACTGCTTTCATGAAAACACTTTCCTGCCTATATCCTCCAACTGTTGCATTGGCAGATCATCTTTTACTATCAGCTCCCCATGTCCATGCACTATCACCTCATGTCCATTAACTTTTATTACTACAACTAACGGTGTGTCTATTGTCACAGAAAATTTTTGGCGTATACTTTCAAGATTGACAACTTTCTTTTCCGATTTAATAGACCATCCACCGCGTTCTTTACATCTCTTAATCAGTATTTCCATGTTTTCAACTTGCTTTCCTGTACATACCGGGCATTCATTGTTCTTACCTACTTTCAAAAATAAAAACTCATTGGTAGCAAGATTAACCCTTAAAAAATCTTTTTGTACCGGAAGATCCAGCAATATATTCATAGCTTGCTGAACCTGTAAACTTGCTATTACACTTGAGGTCATATTTGTCATTCCAGCAGTTGAGCATGTTTCAAGTTTTCCCAGTTCCGGGTATATACACCTTAAACAAACATCCTTCACAACAAACAACGACCCTTTTTGTTTTATGGCAGCACCATGAACCAGGGGGATATTATTTTTTTTACAGAAATCATTTAACAAAAATCTCGTTGCGAAATTATCTGTGCAATCCAGCACGACATCCGCGTTTATTAATTCAACATTATCAGTATTAACCTCCAAAGGAAACGCGCTTATGCTTATGTTGCTATTTGCACTAATAAGATGCTCTGATGCCTGTATAGCTTTAAGTTTGTTCAAATCGCTTTCTGTGTACAATGCTTGCGACGATAAATTTGATTCTTCTATAATATCAGGATCAAATAATTTTAAATGAATACCATTTCTTGCAAGTAATGAAGCTGCGTGAGTACCCAATGCTCCAAGCCCCACTATACTAACTATTTTAGTCCTTAAGGCATCTGTGTTCCCTAATGCTTTTTCAAGTCTTGAATACCTCATACATTTTGTTAGCCAACAGTCTTTAAAAAACATTTGATAAAATTTAAATAGAAGCAACTCACTACTTAGTTTATGAAAAAGGTGATGATCATTTGTTTTATATTTACTGTCTTACTGAGCTTTAATGTATATGCTTTTGTTATAGACTTTAGCGGATCACCATTACTACCGCATAGATTTCCAGCTGATGGGGATAATCTTTTATTGCCATTTAATTCACCAATAACCGGAACTGCTGTTTGCGACCTTGAAGTTTCTACCGGAGATTTAGGCGGGCGTATTTGTTCTGGCGCTCCAAGTTACGGCCCTACACCCCAGCCTAGCTTCTGCGGATTAGCTGCAACATCATCAATGCCCGTACCATCATCAGTTAATAACGCACCACAAGATCAAGAAAAAACAAGAGTTTTCATAAACAACAAGTACATCGGAGATACAATAGACGGAGCATGCAATAATTGGGGAGAGTATAAATTAGGATGGTTATGGAATAGCCAGACTAGCACAGAATATGAATGCCCTTTGGCTGTCAAAACATATAACTGCCCATCAGGATTCAGAAACCAGTATGAATGCGCAAGCGAGGGGCTAATAACCTCAATATTTGATCTAGATTTTGTTGAATTAACCTCACAAAACACAATTAGATTCTACGCGCCTACTGGACTCCCATTTGATGCAGATTCCCACACACTTGAATCATTAACACTTAATTGTGAAGAGTGTGTATTCAAAACTTGTGAAACAGATTATCAAGGCATGTGCGGTACATTTGATAATGGCTGCAGAGGGACAATAACTTGTACATGCGACAGCGGGGAATGTACTAACGGAATGTGCATAAGCGATGAATGCAGGGCATGCGATTCAACAACATGCGAGATCATTCCAGCTAATGAAGCATGTGGCGGTGAAACATTGTACTGCAATGGCGCAGTTGACTGTAATACACATGTACCACCAGTAGTTTACCCAAACTGCGCTGTTGATATCAGCAATGGATGCGGGCTAAATAACTTAAACTGCCAATGCATGCCTGGTGAACATTGCAGTGTAAGCTCTGGAATAGGCATTTGCTCTTCAGATACTAACAGTTTATACGGAGAGTTTACTGCTAACTGCCTTACTGTTACTGGCACTGCAAAAACTACTGAAGTGTTTGATGATACTTTTTTTGTAGAGAGCGTAAAAATTTATGTTGATTCAAATTTAGTTACAACCATTACTGAGTTTGGTGCAGATTACTCTTTCAGTTATACATTTCTTGAAGGAGACCTACCAGGAGATGTTGATACACCACAAAGTGCAGTAATTACTGTTGATGTTATAGCACCATGGGGACAGATAAAACATTTAGATCCTCAAACCATCACGTGCGGCGGTTCACCAGTATTAGGATGCAGAATAGAATCAATAAAGTGGGATGATTGCACTTCAGCCAAAGAAACAATAGGAGCTGGTATGACCACACAGTTCTCTGTAACACTATCAGGTGACGGATGCGCAGGAAAAAAGGTTACTTTTGATGTTTATGAAAATGATGCAGGCCCATTCTCAACAGATGACCATGAAGAGTCATGGGATCCTGATGATATTGTTATTCCATCTGATGAACAAACATTTTCTGAAAACTGGAAAGCATTGTGGCAAAATGATGAAGGTATTGGAAATCCAGAGTTTTACATTAGAGCTAAACTAAGCAGCGCAGATTACAAAGAAAGCGGGCTTATAGAAGTTCGTGATTGCGATTTTGATAACGACAAAGATTGCGATGGGGTTTATGATAACGCTGATAGTTGTGTTTCAGATAAATGCGGTGAAGAAGTAAATCCAATAACTGGGTGTTCTGAAGAATTATCAGCATGCGTAGCATTGTGGGATTGCAGTAATGTAAAGTGGAGTTCTTGTGATTATTCTACAAATACTGTTTCAAGAAATGTATGCAGCACGGGCAGTACTCGTAATTGCTGCAGTAATTATCTCAATCTTGAAAAAGATTGCGCTTGTAAATTCGGGGGCAGTGAAGAAGATTTTGATAATTGCGGCGGATTTAATTTACTAACTAGCAGAGCCTGCATAGCAGAAGAACCATTTCCAGTGTTTAGTCTTTCTAATGTTGTAATATCCGTAATATTATTAAGCATATTTTACGCTGGAAGAAGAAAATTTTTATAATGGGGAAACAATCAAATGAAAAAAATATTTGCTTATAAACTAGTAATTGTTCTTGCATTTCTAGCTTTAATTATCACCGCTTATTTAACATATCAACATTTTGCTCCGGCTGGAAGTAAGTTTTGTAATATATCTGACAGTATTAATTGTGATGTTGTAAACAAATCAACCTACTCTGAATTGTTTAAAGCTGTACACTTACAAGAATTAGAAATTTTGTTAAAATTTGATATACCCGTAGCCATTCTTGGTTTGATTGCTTACTTTAGTATTATAGTCCTGTCACTGTTTTATTTGTATATCTCAAAAATTAATACTAGAAAATACATACAAAAAACACTGCTTGTAATTTCCGGGCTCGGTTCTTTGTTTTCTGTATATCTAACTTTTATTGAAGCATTTGTTTTACATGCTTGGTGTATTTTTTGCATTACTCAAACTGTTTTGATTATGATTATATTTCTTGTTATATTATCAAGAGAAAGAGCTTAATTATTCCCTAGAAATATTGATGGGCCAATATCTACATTGCCACTTGGAATTATCCTATAAGAATCATTATCATCATGAAATGTTGAGGCCTCAAATATAGCGCATTTAGTAAGACCAGTAAACCGATGATGAAGCCCGGGGTGGATATGAACTAACTGGCCTGCTGTTAGATCAAACGACTCATTTTGATAGTTAGTATTTTTTGGATAGTAAAAGAATTCCATTCTAACTTTACCTTCAATAACTAAAAGTGTTTCAGCTTTTATTATATGTTTATGTATGCTTGAATGCCATGCTTTCCAGGTAAAATCACCATCTTCGTCTTGTAATCCTTCTGGCCCGTTCATACATAAAAGTTTTCCGCAGTAACCTGCTGGCGTTACTTGATCATTATTGACTATCACTATCTCCTCACCCCACGCTTTAATCTTATGAACAGGGTCAATTACGTTAACCGGATATAAACCGCTATTTGTATATTGTACATTTGCAGCAGGTCCAAAAATGAATAAATCATTGGTTTCTTCTAGCCCACAAATTGAAAACTTACCCATATCAGGTGGAACAGTTATCGAACGTCCTTCCCTTAAAACACCAGTAACACATGTCGAATGCGCCGGTGAAAAACGTTCTAGAATTAGATCAACTGCACCTTTATGCATGTAAAATGTTAATGGTCTATCATTCGGTGGTGTAAATGTTAAGCCATGTTTTAATGATGTTATCATCCCAAAGTAGGGTAAACCTTCTGTTTTTTGCAGATTCGTAACACGCATGTCTAAACCATGATCTTTATTTTCTTCTTGGATATCAAAAACTTTCCCATAACACTCTCTAACATTCATGGTATTAATATTTTGTAACAGTTTATATTAATTTATATAGAAAAAAACTACCTATTACAGAACTCTACTAATCTTTTTATTGCGTCCACTGCCTCATCAGGAAAATCATATACTGGTACATCAGCTGATTCTAGACTTCTTTTTAGACTTTGTGTAAACTCCCCGCCAGGAGATACAACAATTATTGGTTTTATTTTTTGCTTTTGGAAATCTATTATCATATCTACTGCATCTGTTCCTAATCTTGGTACTTGATACAATAATATTACCAAGATAATATCTATTTGTTTTTCTTTTAAACAACTAATTATTGCTGAAGAATATCTTTGAGTGTCTGCATCACCAACAAGATCTAAAGGATTGGATATTACCGCAATTTCAGGTAAGCATTTTTGCAATATTTGTTTAGCTTTTTTGCTTAAATCTGGCATAATCAAACCAGCCTGCTCTGCTGCATCAGCTGCCAATATACCAAAACCACCACCATCAGTTATTACCTGCAGTTTATTTCCCCTTACTTTAAACCCTTTATCAAATATTTTTGCTACATTAAACATTTCCCTTAAAGAAAATACTTGGATTATACCAGCTTGCTTAAACACGCCCCCATATACTTTTTCTGATCCAGCTATTGAGCCAGTATGAGAGATTGTTGCTTCACGCCCTTTTGTTGTTATACCTGCTTTAAGAATTATTACTGGTTTCTTTTTAGCTACTTTTTTTACTGTTGTTAAAAACTTTTTTCCGTTTTGTACACCTTCAATGTATGCACATATAACTTTAGTGTTTTTATCATGACCAAGATAATCCAACAAATCAGTTTCATCTATATTTGTTGCATTTCCGTAACTAATAAACTTCGCTACACCATACCCCTCATAGCCAATCAAATCAAGAGTAGCTGATCCTACCGCTCCAGATTGACTTATAAAACTAATACCACCAGCCCTTGGTCTTCTCAATCTATACCTAGGCAGAAATAAAGTATCTAATCCGTTATATGAGTTTAATACACCTAAACAGTTTACACCAATACATTTTATTTTATGAGTATTCATGAAATCCCGTATTTTATCTTCTAGTTTTGTATTGCCTATTTCTTTAAAGCCTGCGGAGATTATGATAACATTCCTTATCTTTTTTTTAGCGCAGTCATGTAACACAGTTAGAACTTGTTTAGCTGGTATTGATATCACTACTAAATCTATTACTTCTTTTATTGTTCTTAAGCTCTTATTTACTTTTCTTCCAAGAATGTATCCACCATTTCTGTTTACTAAATATACTTTACCATTGTAAGATCCGTCTATGATATTCCTGAGTATAACATGCCCAACTTTGTTAGGATTATCTGATACACCAACTATTGCTATGCTTTTTGCATCAAAGAATTTTTTCAATAATCACCCCATTATGTTTTATTGTAAAATATACTTCTTTTTAACTATATCGAAAACTTTGAATAACCTTTTTATACTATTTGATGCTTACAGCTAATATGACACTATGCATAGGCGCATTATGTGACAATGGTAACCGCATAGTTTTAACTGGCGATAGAAGAGTAAGTACTACTCTTGACGCGCTTACTTTTAAGCTACCGCAGCCTAAAATAGTTATTGTTGGTTCATTTGGTTTAAGTTTCGCAGGTAGACCTTATCCGGAATTAACACAATCCATATCAAGAGAAGCTGGAAAAAATAAACCTGGATGTTTTGATGAGTTTTCAGAACTAGTTAAACGTAATTATTATAGATTCAGAGAAAAAAAAATGGAGGAATATTTGTTGAACATACTTCCACCAGCTTTAATAGCAAACTTTGTTGGAGGTGACGGATCGTACTCGAAAGAGGAGTTGCAACAGCTGTTAGCAAAATATAACCTTGAAGCTGAGTTTATACTATCTGGTTTTGATAGCAACGGGGTTGGGCATTTAACACGCTTGCAGGATGATAACCCCGCTACAGCTAGCCCTTTTGATTCATTTGACTCCGTCAGTTGGCTTCGTATTGGAGCAGGTAATATTGCATCACACTATATAGCTAATAGGATTAATCCTTCAGATAGCTTAAACAAAATGGTTTATACTTTATTTTCTGCACACCAACATTGCAGTGATACTGTAGGCTGTATCAGCAGAGAAGTAGACATTGTTGTTTTAGGAATAGATGGTAGCTACCGGCTTAATGATAAAAAAATAGCAAAGTTAAAAGCAATCTATAAATTAGAGCAACGAGAAAATGCAAGATCATTAGAAGAAGCATTAAAAAAAGCCAGTGATATAAAACTACTACCTTAAACCTTTTTTAGTTTAGCCACAAAAAATCCTTCAGTGTCATTATCCTGCGGCCAAATTCTTAAACATTTCTTTACTTCTGATGAATATTCAACACCATTAAATTCTTCCACCGTCTTAGAGCTTTTAATGTTTAAGTTTATCTTCTCAACTGAGACATCATCAAAGTTTTCTAATAAGTAATCAACCACACCCTCATTTTCCTCAGGCTCAAGTGTGCATGTAGAATACACCAAAACACCATCTTTTTTTAGAAGTTTCCATGAATTGTATAATAATTTCTTTTGCTGAATTGCTAATTTTTTTATTATGTTCACATTATACATCTGTATTGTTTTTGGACTTTTTCTTATAGCCCCAATACCAGAACAAGGAGCATCAACTAAGATTCTATCAAACTGCATCCCCCTAATTCTCTCACCCCGATTGAAAGTAACAACAGCATTACTAACACCGCACCTTTCAAGATTTACTGATAATGGCTTCAATCTGTCAACTGTTACATCATTTGCTATTATTAATCCTGTATTTTTTGTTAACGCCGCAATTTGAGTTGTTTTTGATCCAGGAGCTGCAGCAATATCTAATATAATGTCTCCTTCTTTTGGAGCTAAAACTACTGGCGGGATCATGCTAGCTGCTTCTTGAATGTACATATATCCCATAAAATGTTCAGGAGTGTTCCCTAATGCAAATGACTCCAAGAAGAATCCCTCATCGCACCATGGCACCTGTTTCATCATAAATCTAGCTTTCATATCTTTTACTGTAGTCTTTAATGTATTGACTCTTAACGAATTTCTTAATGGAATATTATTTATCTCCATAAACTCATCAAAGTTAGTTAACTCCTTATACCTTTCAATAAATGAATTCTTTAAAATCATACTATAAAAAAAAGAAATTCATTTAAATAACTTACCTTGAACATACTTATGAAACCTTTTATAGAAAAGGGATTTTTAATCTACAGAAACGCACCATCATCCCTAGTTATTGCTTGTTTACATGCCGGACCAAGTTTTGAAAGTATTGTAAACAGAGATGAGAATACTGATGTTGCAGGCGGTTTTCTATGGAAGAATATAGGCGGCAGCTTAATTGTTGTTTCACTACCACGATCTAGAATGTGGGGGATTGATTTTAATCGTGGAATACCAAAGGCTGATCAAGCTTTAGAGATTTATAATGATTATTTTAACAATCCAGACATAAACAGTAAACTTAATGAATTTCGTAAGAAATACGCATGGGCCGCAGCAAATGAAGAAGATTATGCAACTCGTTTAGGATGCTATCAGAAATTTTGGGAAGAAGTATGCTTAGGCAATGAGATAATACTATTACACCGACAACACTCCTGCCTCAAAAATGTTCCAAGCATGATTGATTTCACTAGCTTTGGTTCTATAAAAAACCAAGAAATAAGCAAAGCAACAAGATTCATCAACAAAAAATACTCTGTATTCCTTGATAAAACCCAATACGATTACCGCCGCATGATTGCTTTTGAAAGTAAACGCCGTATTCTACAATTAATGAAATTATTTGGCAATGTTAATCCAAAAATAATAGGTCCATCATATCGTGAAGCTTTAGAAAAAGACTTAGCTGTAGCATATAAGTACGCAGATAAAATAGCAATTAATAATATAAGAAGATCATTTAACGAGAATACTCTTTTTCAACTAATAGAAAATGCCTTGCACCATATCCCTGTTCCAAGAATTACCCATGAATTCATTTTTAGAGGCGAGCTATCCCACGGACCATTAAACAAATTATTTCCATTCAATGGCAAAAAAATCTTACAAGTTGAATGCAGCTCTTTTTTATTATATTGGCATCCTGTTGTTGCTGCAGATATGATCACTGATCTATACAACCTGTTAATGAAACCTTGAATTTTTTATTACTATAGATTCCTGATATTT
>ERZ1292623.483-Hain-H51-01um-R1-483-length-43353-cov-25_pt1 | contig 43353 bp, 61 predicted proteins | sample MGYA00564398_ERZ1292623 | MGnify/ENA primary metagenome ERZ1292623 (study PRJEB36523, sample SAMEA6512633) | groundwater metagenome | collected 2019-01-07 | study: AquaDiva: Metagenomics assemblies of 32 groundwater samples
TCATAAAGGGCTTTTGCTCTTTTTCTTTCCACTTCTTTTTGAAAATGGACGACTTCATAATCTTGCCCGAAAGCCCCAAGTATCGGAGCCATAGTTAGTGCCATAGATGAGCGTTCAGAAGATCCGTCAGACACATCTTTAAGCATTGGCAAGTGGGGAATTAAATCTGCAAGAAATCCCCAAAGCAACTTAACTCTTTCAGCCACCATTTCAGCTTCTATTCGCCTTTCTTGTTTTGTATTTTCTTTCTTCATTTTGATATAGGGGTTAGGGGGTTAGGGGGTTAAAGGTAATGTTCGGCGCAACTTTCACAAAGGTCGGCAATTTCATCTCCTGCTATTATTTGAACACCGCCATCTTCTTCTTCCGCACTTTCCGAACAATAATCACACTTTGATTTTATTTTTTTCATATTTATTTATCTAATTACTTGTAATTTTCGCTGACCAAGCGACTATCCCGCACTAAAAGAACTGCACGGCTACTATTTTGCGGGAGCAATTTTTCGCCTTGCAGTTCGTTTAACGCACGATATAGATGCTCCCGCTTGTTCATATTGTCCATTATATTCTTTTTTCAAACGCTGTCAAGTGGATAACTTTTACAAGAGAAGTTCTTGCCTAAGCCGGGCTTGGGCGAATCCTCCCCCGATTCGTCTTTATAAAAGGGGGTCATATAAACTTATTATCTTTTAATACTTGATAAAGTTGTTGTGACAGACTCTCCAAAAGAGCGTGCGAATCAGTGCTTTTTGAATGAAATTCTGAATTTATCCAATGAAATATCTCGTGAATAAAAGTTAATTCTTTCATACTGGTTGTTAATTTGCTGTCAATTTCTATTGTATTATTTTCAAAATCAGAAAATCCACAGAGGTCATTTTCTAATTTTTTGAAAACAATTTTAACTTGATGCCCGCCTATTTTTATTTTTTTGGGGAATTTCATAACTTTTTAAATATACTATCTACGGCTTCTTTAATTTTGTTCGGATAATTTGGTCTCCAATATGCCCAATGAGTATCCAAATTACTCTCAGTAAACTTCGGCCTATGAATCTTAAACCATATCCAATCAAGAACTTTATTTAATCTCCCAATATAAGGAATTTTAAAGTCCCATTCGTCAGAGGTTTTTTTGTGCGGGTTTGAGAAGAGGGGTTTAGAGTCGTTCATAGTTTTAAGCTGTCTGGGAGTTCTAGCACTAGTGGCTCTTTAATTTTTCCGTTAGAGTCGGTTTCAGCATATTTCCACACGCCATAAACATGCTCAAATACCCTATAGTGATCACGCCAATTTGAATATGTTTCAAATCTATATCCTTTGTTGTTCTTCGCTCCTAATTGAAGTATTGCGGTTTGAGCAATTTCTAAGTCAGTATTTTCTTCCACGGCTTTGGCATAAGAAGCTACCTGAAGCGGAAAATGAGGAGAAAGAGACCGCGAACTTTTCTCATCTAATAAAGTTATTGCGTTCTCAATTTTATATAAACGATCTGGTCTGCCTGCATATAAACCTGACTCAGAAAATATGGGAAATTCTTTAGCGATTATCTCCGGAGTATAATCTTTATGCCAGTTAATAAAAGTACTGATTTTATACCACTCTTCAAGAGAATAATTTTCTTTTAACAATATTTCACCTTTTTCAAGAGCATCACAAGCGAGATGAATTTTTGTGCCCGCCTTGCCCGCGGAGTCTCTAATTTGGCGCGACTCGTGAAAACCCTCCCTAGCAATCCATTTTACAAGCTCTTCAGATTGAGGATATTTTGTCAGAATTGTTGTCGAAGAAGGAAATATTCCGAGATATTCACCCTTTAATCCGTCTGATTGTGCTCGCCACACATAGTACCAGTGTTCCGATAGGGTGGGGGCAAGTTCTACAATAAATGGTTTAAGAACCTTCATAGAATTATTTCACCTACCTTTTTATATAAGGAGTAAATGTTGCCTTTAACCTCCATATAAAACTCTTTAGCCGTTTCTTTTGTATGGCCGTGTGTTGCAAGAAACTCCTGATACTTCTTGTCCTTTGCGAGCTTTTCTTTGCACTCAGCTTCAGCCTTAGCTTCCGCATCAGCCTTTTCCTTGCGCTTGCGTTCTTCGCACTCGATTTTTTCTTTCGCTTCACGCTCAATCTTTTCAGCACGCTCCTTCGCCTCGCGTTCGGTTCGTTCTGCACGCTCTCGAGCCTCACGCTCTTCGCGTTCAATGCGCTCTTTGTGTTCGCGTTCTTCGCGCTCTCGCTGTGCCCTTAGGTCCTCCTCGGCTTTGTCGGCACGCTCACGCTCTTCTTTCCGAGCACGATCCTCCACCTCTTTTATCTCCTTCTCACGTGTCACCTTTGCCTCAGCTTCTTTCAACTCACGCTCTTTCGCTTCGTTAGCTAGTCGATCCCTTTCGTTCTTATCAGCAAGCCGTTTGTTGCAGTAACCCTCAAAGACAGTGCTTTCCATGTCGAGGATCTCGTCATCGGAGATCTCAACACCGTCAGCGAGCGCAGTGAGGCGCTCAAGACGCTTCGGCAAAAGCTCTTTACGTTTTTCTCGTTCTTCAAAAGCAGTTGCTTTATCTTCAAGTTCTGCAAGACGATTTTCCTCTGGCTCAACAAGAGCTACAAGTTCTTTCTCTTTTATAATTACAGCTTTTTGAAAATCAAGAGCTTGTTGTCTAAACGCCTTACCCTGCTTGGTAATGTTAACGCGAATTTCTTTTAATTTAATTCTGTGTTCTTTAACGGCTTTAATCTGAAGCTTATTTGAAAAATCGCTAATTGTTAAAACTCGACCAATGTCTACAATTTTTTGTATATCAACAACTGTTGGGTTAAACTTTTCTATTTCTAATTTTTCCATAATTTTTAATTAATCTTTTAATTCTCCTTAAGCCCCCCTCCCCACTACTTCAGCTCTTAAAGGTCGTTAAAAGAGCTTTTTATAAGCGCTAGTAACTTACTAGAAGTAGCGGAGAGCGGGGCTTAAGATGCCCCGCCGGCAACTAATCTGCGCCAACTTCGTCTTTGTCGGTAATTACGGCCTTCTTCAAAAACACTTTGAAGTTTTTAAACCCGCTCATCCCGGGTTTCTTGGGCTTGCCGATATCAACAAGCTCCATCCTCACCATATCGCCCATGTTGGCGAGCTTCATTTTCTGGTCAATCACCTTGCGTCCGAATACCGCGGCAACCTCGCCTTCGGCTGTCTGAATCTCGTAGATTTTCTGATTGCTCCCGTCAATAGTGCTGACAACTTCCCGGACATCGAGCAATACGCCTTCGACAAAATCGCCTACTTTCTCGAATTTAACTAAGTCGCTTTTAACTTCGTCCTCATCTCTAAATTGACTCTCGGTCATATTGATTTTGGGTTTTAGTTTATAAGCTTTCGTCAGACTTCGACCAATCGTCTGACAACTCTTCTTGCTCCGCCTGAGGCATCTCTAACACCTCTTGGCTGTCAAAATGCAAACTATAAGCCTTGGGCTTTCCAAACGCGTCTATTTCCATATCCGTTTCCAGTTTTTTTAAAACCTTGCTGATGTAGTTCGTTCCGATCTTACCCGTAAAAGCGTTGTCAATGTCTTTCTTGACACAGCCCTGATTTTCTTTTATAAAATTAAGAACCAACGGAACGAAAGCATTTATCTTTGCCGATTTTTCATCTTCAGAGTTGTAGGGTCCATCGTAAATAAATTTAAGCTTGTTTTCCGTTTTTTCCATTTTAACCTTAAAGTCCGGTAAATTCTCCTTGACGCGCTGTTTGGGCTGTGATATAACCAGAATGATTTCGTCTCCGTTATCGGTATTAATCTTTTTCTTATCAACGAGCAAGTGCGTGTCAACCATGGCGGCGATATCGGTGGATCCGCGCATCTGCTCGGAAGGATTGGCCGGCTTAAACGCGCCCTGTTTTCTGTGGTGGTGGGTAAATAAAACATTTATGCCGGCAAGAGTGAATTTTTTTAAGTGTTCAAAAACTTCTTTAACTTTACTCGCGTCGTTTTCGTCAAAACTGTGAATCCTGATTAGTGAATCGAAAATTATAAACTTGACGCTTTTCTCGTTGCATTGTTTTATTAAAAACTCAACCTCCTTGGACCCTAATTTAATATTCGCTTGATTGTAAAAATAGACATTATTGGCGGTAATTTCATCAGAGTCAACAAGAATCCTTAATCTTGCCTGCATCAAGCCTTCCCAGTTTTCTTCGTTAACTATCATAACGCTTGAAAGAGTCGTGTCATATTCGTTAAAAACTTTCTTCCCCTGTGAAATCTTAGTAGCCATTTCAAGAAGAATCCATGTTTTGTAATACCCCGGGGGCGAGGACATGACACAGATTGAATTGATAGGAATAAGTTCTTTAATTAACCACTTGTTTTCAGGGAATTGTTTCTCGTAAAGGTCCTTGATGGAAATGGGTTCTCTGGTAATATCCAGTTCTTCGGTCTCGCCAGTGGCTTGGCGCCGGGCCAGTTCTTTGCGTTTTATTGATAAGTATATAGTTTTGAGTTCATGTTCAGGCAGAGGCGGTTTAAACTTTGCGTTCTGCGCGCGCATAGCCGCCGGAATAGCCGTGTCCCACACTTTAGGAGGCAGGTTTTTCATCATAAGACCAACGAAGCTTGTTAAGGAAACATTCCTAGAGCCCTCCGAGGCCCCCTCCAGCGCGTCTTCCCAGGGTTTAATGCCGATTTCCTTATATGGGGCCTCTGCATTGGCCCATGACAGAAGCCAGGGGGGTGCAGGAGCTAGGGCGTCTAAGCCGACCAGCCATTCATAAGGTTTTTTAGTAACGGGGTGAATCGACGGGGGGCAAACGACAAATCCACCGGATCCCCGGACATCAACTTGCCACTTAGAATCTTTCCCGAATATCCGTGCCTTGGTCGGCACAAATCCGTCTTTAGGATATTTAAAATAAAAGTGTGTCCCATTCGATCCGGTTCTGACTGTGGTTGTCGGCGGAATCGGATGCGATTTTATAAATTCATCGACATTAACGGAAGACTCTATATCAAGAACAAAAAATCCGCTTATGGGACCGGTGATAAAACCGATGTTTGATTTAGGATTATCGCTAAACCACTTGCGTAATTCCTCTTCTGTGGGCAGACGCTTCTGGTATTCAGTCCAGTTGGCCACGGGGCGCTTGTCGTCTTGGCGAGCCGCGACGACTGAGAAGCCTTGATTTAGAAGTTGGAGGGCTTGGTCTAGCATTTTATAAAGGCAATAAATCTTGTCTTAATCTTTTTTCGGCTATTTTGATATAGGCGGGATTGAGCTCAATTCCTAAAAATTGACGGCCTAAATTTTTGGCAACTAAAGCCGTTGTTCCTGCGCCCATAAAGCAATCCAAAACAAGTCCGCCCTTCGGACATCCGGCTTTTACCATCGGCACGATCAAATCTTCGGGGAAGGTAGCAAAGTGAGCGGCTTTGAAGGGCTTGGTGGTTACTGTCCAGACGGAGCGGCGGTTCCGAGTTTCATAACTGCTTTTCACAGAAGTCGGACGCGTGGCGAACATTTTATCTTTTCGTAATTGGTTGTTTTTGCTGTTATATCCGTAAATGCGCTCTCTCACAACTGCTGGCGGTCTATCTTCTTTCGTGGACGCTTCTTCCTTTATCGCCTCATTATCAAAATAATACTTCTGACTTTTAGCCAATAAAAAAACATACTCATGGCTTTTGGTACACCGGTCCGTAACGCTCTCCGGCATAGGATTCGGTTTAGCCCAGATTATGTCTTGGCGAAGATACCAGCCATCGGCTTGGAGTGCGAAAGCAACACGCCACGGGATTCCTACGAGGTCTTTGGGTTTTAATGTTGAGTGCATTTTTCCCCCGCTTCGTTTCCGTTGAACCTCATTGTCATCGTAACTCTGTCCGTTTTCCGCACGGTTTGCCCAGTAAGAATCGCCGAGATTTAAAAACATAACACCTTCTTTTTTCAGAACCCTCTTACACTCCCAGAATACTTCCACCATTTTTGCGACATATTCTTCTGGTGTTTTTTCAAGGCCAATTTGATTGTCAATTTTTTTAGCACCACAACTCGGGCAAATATCTTTCCACTTTGGTGCGTCAGTTCCCTTTCCTTGCCCACTTTGTATCTGACTATTTTCTAATGAATAATCATATCTACTTTTTTCCTTAGCTTCTTTATGCTCACACTTCTCATATCCCCCTTCCCACTTCGCTGTCCCATAATCCCGAAGTCCCCAGTAAGGCGGACTCGTAATTACACAATCCACAAACTCATCCGGCCAGCTCCGCAAGACTTCGAGCGCGTCTCCGCAGTAAATTTTATTTAGTTCGGGAATATTCATAAAACTACCAAGCAAAAACCCACAGACGGTATGGAGCGGCTCGTGAGAACCTTGGCCATCTGTGGGTTACTGCCGACTAATTTTAAATTAAGTCTCACGATTTTGTCCATAATGTTAATTCTAATTTCTTCTCATAATTAAATCAAACTGCCTCCCTGTGGAAAAAGGCACATAAACCTTAATATGACAAAAACCCGCCTTAGTAAGCGGGTTTTTGCGCGGTTGCGAAAACTTCCTTTTTAATCCTATAACATGGTTTTAATGCCGTCAAGGATTTCTTTGGTCTTCCTTTGTTTGTTATTTTATAGGTTAAAAAATGACATTTTTCACAAAGAGTTACGCCGAAGGAGTTCATGAATCAACTTTTAAACAATTTTTTAATCCCTCGTAGATTTCTTCTGCGGTTTTTTGTTTTTTCAAAAGAATATTTTTCACAAAAGTATCCATTGAATTTTTTACTATAAGAGAATAAATAGTCATAGAATTTTTCTGTCCCACTCTGTCAATTCGCCCAACTTTCTGCTCAAACTTGTCAATCGAATAATCCAAATCATAATTTATAATTATGTGACAAAACTGCATATTTACACCGTACGCAAGAGTATTGGTTGAAATGCACAAAGACCCGTCTCCATCTTCAAACTGCTTAATTAGCCCTAGCCGGGCCTCTTGAGGCGTGTCCCCAGTCACAACCACGGGTTTATATCCCACCAACTCCCGAGCTAAAATATTTGCCATCTGACTGAATTTAGTGAATACCGCTACTTTTTCACCGTGAAGGGTCTCTAAAAGCTCTTTTAAAGTTTCCAACTTACTCGATTTTGTTTCCTCTCCAATAAGCTCACAACCATCACATACTTGCTGCAGTCTTGTCATTTTTACAAGCACGAAATTAATCGTTCCGGCATCGATCTTAGAAATACTGTCTAAATCTATCTGAGATAATACTTCTGTTCTAACAGCATCATAAATTTTTCTTTCTTCCTTACTTAATTCCACTGGAATATCCACGTAAGTTTTTTCCGGCAAGTCTTTCAAAACTTCTTCTTTAGTTCTTCTTATAATGTAAGGCGCGATTCGTTCTTTAAGCTGATCCAAGTTTTTATAACTTTCAATGGCGCCCCAATAATTCAAGTTGCAGTAAGTTTCCCGGAATTTCCACCAACTTCCTAATATTCCGGGCAAAAGCCAATTCATAACTGAAAAAAGATCCGAGGGCGTGTTCGACAGAATAACCCCCGTCATCGCTAACTTACGCGGAGCCTTCACCATCTTCATCGCCCTCGTTATTTGAGAGTTCGGATTCTGCATCTTCGTGCACTCATCCGCTATAATCATGTCCCATTTTAACATTGAAAGCGCCGCGCAATCCTGTCGCACGGTTTCGTAATTTACGATAGTGTATGTGGCTCTTTCGTTTTTATATTGTCGCAATCTTTGAGATAAATCTCCGCTAACCACTTGTATTTGCGCCGTTTTTTTCCACTTGGAGATTTCCTTAGCGAAATTTTCTTTCAAAGACGCCATTGTAACTATCAGAACCCTGTCAAGTTTTAAAAACTCGCAGACGGCTATGGCCGTTAAGCTCTTGCCAAGCCCCGGACTATCTCCTAACAGACAGCTGTTGTGGTTCAAAATAAACTCGGCGCCTTCGGCCTGATACCAGAATAAGGGCAGATTGATTTTAAGCTTCACTATTTCCCTGCTCTTCTTGATTATTTCATCAACCTCGGGATCAATTTCAAAATTAAAACTTTGAAGCGCTTTCACCACCTCGAAAACAAAAATAATCGGCACGGCCCAATCATGCGTTTCGGGGTTGTAAGTGCGCGCGGGCAAGCTTCTTAAAATCGCGGCTATAGCCGGATCATAATCCGCCCGTATCAGCAGCTTCTCCTTGTCCTTGATTATTTTTCGCATTTTCTTTGGCTTCTCTTTTTCTTTCCAGGTAGCGCGCCTGACTTATGCAATAGCGAACAGCCCTGGATTTTAAAGTAAAGTTTTTTCTTTTTATAATATAGTCCAAGTCGTTTATGTTCCCCGGACTTAAATAAAAAATAAACCGCTTGTGATCCGGGGTAAGTTTAATGCGGTCTTTATAAGTATATTTTTGTTTTATATGCATGTTTTATATTATATCACTAACTAATAATTTAACGCAACCACTCTCACTAAATTGAGCGAAGTATTTTCACTATAAGTTGCTTTGATAATTTTCCGACCCTTATTTTTACCGGCCTCGTTCGCTAGATTGAGCTAAAAGTTCCGACCTTTTGTCGCTTTTACCTATATGTCGGCTTTTGGCTTTCGCCCATTTTTTATTTTCTCAAACAAACAAAAAACCGACATCACACACTCCCGCTTGTGCTTGTCGGCTTTTTATATTTGGCCTATATTTCGGCCTGTTATATTACGCCTTTTAGCTTATGCTTTTTAGCTTCTTCCGGATCCTTGCGCCAATCCCTATAAGTTATGATCGCGTCCATTGTCGGCTTCTCCATATCTCCGACATTGCAATACTCAATTCGTAAAGTATATAAGATGCTTTTCTTATAGTATAAATTGACTTCCAGGTCCTCATTACTTCCTAGCCCGGCCGTTTTGCCGGTCTCATTTCTTATGCTTGCGTAAAGTTTCATAACAGTATTTTTAGTCAATCCAAAATGTCCCGCATTCCTCGCATTTGTTGCCACAAGGGTATTCATTCCTATACGGTGCGGACTCGTGCCGTGAGATTTTCATATCTCCGTGCCGCGCGTTTTCTTCAACCAGTTTTTTTATCTCGCCGGCCATTAGCTTTGTTTCCGGCGTGATTGTCGTTTTATTGATTGTTTTCATAAGTTCCGAAAATAATACCCGCTCTGTTCTGAATAATCCATCATCAACTCGCGCGCCGCCCATTCCCAATCTATGCAGTTATGAGGCCAAGAATTTTTATCGTCAATGCTTCCCAAATTGGCGGCCGTATCTTGCGCAAACTCCTCATCGCTCGCATATTGTCCCTGATAGCTTTCTTGAAAATCTTCCAAATCCGCATTTCCTATTTCAAGATAAGCGCGGCAAGCGTCAAGCTGTTCTTCGTCAAGGCCCTCTTCTTCCATCATCTGCAGTATTTTTTCATCTCCGGTTTTCTGTTCTGTTTTCGCTTCCCGTTCTTTTTCTTCGTATTCTATAACAGAGATAATGCCTTCAAGGTGTTCCGTGAAATTATGCATCTTGCTAACATCTTGTAAGTGGTATTTCGTCCATAACTGGATAAATTCTTTTTGCTTTTCCGTTGCCGGTTTTATGCTGTCCAGGCATTGGCCGCCTGATCCGTCATAAGTTCCGGACGCTGTAAATTCTGGGTATCCGTTCCGCTTGGTTATTTCAGCGTCAATCCTTGCGCGCTTTCCGTCCGCGTCTATAAACTCAAAATGCTTTTTTACTTCTTCCATAAGGTTTTTTGTTTATTAAGTTTTTAAGGTGCGGGAGTTTTTGGCGTTATTCGGTTTCGCAACCGCTCGCCATTTACGGGCCGGATCGGGCAGTTTTGTAAAAAGTGAAGCCCTAGAATCGTTTATAAGAGTTTTTATTTTGGCCTCGCTTATGATTATACCTTTCCGGCGCGTTATGGTGAGCCGTTTATTCTTTTATGAAGTTTATCAACTGCTCAACTCTTTTTTTATCCTGGCTATCTATGCGGGCAATTTCTCGGGATCCGCACAGGAGGACATAATATATTCCGTCTATCCAGACGGACATTTTGTTTTTTCCTAGTGTGTAGTTTAGAAGCTCGCGGGGCATTTTGTGTTTTGTTTTGTTTTGATAATGTTTTCGGCCTTTTTTATGTCATAACTATATCATAACTATATCATAACAAGTCCAACCGAGGGTGTGTATAAACCCTTATAAATCTGCATATTTCTTTTTATATCCAACCCCTGCCGTGTGTCGGCTTGTCCGCATATTTTCCGGTCCGAAACTAGCAAAACCACGCAAAACGATCAAAACAGCGACACAGACGGCGCGGAGTAGGAGAGCGGGCAAAATATATTTAATGTCGCACAATATTTATTTTGCGACATACTCATTTCGCCTATATACAAAACAGCAATAAACACGCGCCGGACATTTTAGCGCGTCCGGCTTCCCTATTGTGAAACTCCCGAAACATCCAGACCGGAGGCCGGCCATACCCCCCGACCCGACCCCCACCCCCCTACCCCACTCTAATAATCGCGCGTCCATATTTATAAGGAGGGTAGATAATTTTTATGAAAAATTTGATTTCAGTGTGTTGACAAAATTTTAAAAAAATTGTGAAATATCATTTTCACTCTTTTGTTTTGTGAAGATGTGTGAGAATGACTTTTTATAAAAAACATATTAAAAAATCCTTATTTTATAACATTATATAGTATCCATCTTCAACGGGGTAATCACAAACCATAAATAATTTCGCTTTACAGACCGTAAAAAAAACCAATGTGTCGTGAGCGTCGTGAGATTTAGCTCACGACGCAGTGGTTTTTAGGGAGTAAAGTTACCACTGGTTGATAATAAATGATATAAAAAATAACCTAGAAATATTTAAAAAGTTTAAAAATTAGTAATTTTAACTTAGTTTTTATATATTTTTATTGTAACCAACTTTACAAATATATATAGGGGTATAGGGGGGTGAGAATGCAATACTATAAAATGTCTAGTGTCTTATTTTTTTTATTATAAAAAAGGTTATCCACAGGGTAGTGTATTGTAAATTTTATGTTATAAGATTATACTTTCTTTATGGATAAAAAAGAATTAACCCTAAAAGGAACAGGATTAGTTGAATATTCGTTATCGTCTATTCGTTTATTTGTAAGACAAGGAAAATTTAAGAAATGTTCAAAGTGCGGTATTTATAAACAACTAGAGGGCCCCGATGCTGTAATGACCAAAAAACATCCTTATTGTAATTTTTGCAGGTCTGTTTATTTTAGAAGCAGATATTTAAATGACCCGGTGTTTCGCGCTAAGCAGATAGAGAGATCAAAACAATATTATCAGTTATCAAAAACCAAGAAATTGGTTAAGGCGGAAGTGCCAATAACACATGCCTGAAGACAACGAATTATGTTTTGAAGATCAGATTATATACTTCGTGGCCGAAAAGCCCGGCTGCACATGGTGGGATTTGGTTGGAAATTTAAACTATAAAAATCCGTTTCTTTTAATGAAACTTAAGAAGACTATCATTATGCTTCAGAATATGGGCTGGCTTAAGAGAAAAGGCCAGAAACCGGCTAAGTATTATCTTACATATGAGGCGAAAGAGACTTATTATCAGAGTCTTTTTTAGGTATGGGATTTAAAATCAAAGGGGACTGGTTCCTGGTGAGTCCATACAATACTTTACAAATTTATTTAAAGTGTTAAATTATGAAAAACAAAAATGGAACTTGAAAAGGATGTGCAGCGCGCGTGTTTAAACTGGCTTTTGAAGGAAGCTCGGGTATTTGCGTTTCGGTGCAATACTACCGGGATTTTTGACCGCGAGCTTGGTTTTTTTAGGGGGGCTGCTAAACGGGGTGTGCCCGACATTATTGTTATAGCCGGCGTTCGTGGCGGACAATTTATAGGAATCGAGTGCAAGCGCCCCGGCGCCAAACAAAGAGAGGATCAGATTAACTTTCAGAAGTCGGTGACCGCCGCCGGCGGAGAGTATTGGCTGATTCACTCGTTAGACGAGCTTAAGCGGATGTGGTATAATTATGTCAAGGAAGATAAAATCGTATAATGCGCGGCTTTACTGGAAAGGCCGCCTGAACGAGCCGGAGAAGTTTTTGTATCTTTATAAGAAGCATGAGGGCAACGCTAAGGCGGCCATGATGGAAATGAGACCGGACTTTTCGGAGGCAAGCTGCGGCGCTGTGGCCAGCGGGTATATGAGTTATATTGACCCGCTGAAGCTGTTTTTGCCCAGGAACGGAAGAAAAATAAAAATGGAAAATTTAGAAATAGAAGGGAAGAATCATGGGGGTCCGGTGGTTGCGAAACGCTCCTCGGAAGAGCTGTTTAGGGCTTTGTACGAGAAGTATGGGGCCGACGGAATGAAGTCGGCTATGCTGGCCGTGGCCGAGATTTATCCGCGTTATAAGCAAAGGGGAGCTATTGCGGAAAGAGCCCGGAAGTTGCTGGCAACTACCGGGGTTATTAGTGATTTAATAAACGCGCTGGAGGCAAGGGGGGTTGAGGCGAACATGGTGGCGGAGAAGATTCAGCAGCTGCTGATGGCTAAGAGAAAAGTGCGGACTATTATTAAAGGAGATGTAGTAACTGAGGTCGAGGAGATTGACGCGTCGGCGATTGATAAGGGCTTGACACACGCTTTGAAAAGTGGCGTGGGGGGCGGGTATGCTCCGGACCGGGTGGCTGTTGGAATAAAGGATTTTAGTTTGGGGAAGGCGCTGGAGGAGTTGGATAAAAAAATCGTTGAACATGAAGTTAAAGAATGAAATCTTGGAAAGGTTGAAAAAATGGCGGGAAAGCCCGTTTGCTTTTATAGAGGACATATGGGGATTAATTCCCCAGCCGCTGATTTGTTCTGAAACCGGAGTTGAACATATTCATGGAGTCAGGTGTTATGGGGAATTTATCAAAGGAAAACATTTGACATGGCAGCAGGTTCAGATTATCGAAGCGGTTGAAAAAGCGATAAAAGGAGAAGATTTCAAGAGAATAAGCGTGGCCAGCGGCCATGGAACTGGTAAAACTTCCAGTTTGTCGCTGTTGATTTTTTGGTTTTTATTCACTCGTAAGAACGCCCAAATCGGCTGCACCGCGCCGAGTTCGGCTCAGATGTTCGATGTTTTATGGAAAGAAGCTGAAATCTGGCGCAAAAGAATGCCAAAGGATTTTGCCGATTTATTTATCTGGCAGAGTTCTTATATCCGCGTTGCCGAATCTCCTGAAACCTGGTTCGCTCGGGCCCGGACTGGAAGGAAGGAAGCTCCCGAAGCGTTCAGCGGATTGCATTCAACTCATTTGTTTTTAATCGGCGATGAATCAAGCGCCATTCCCGACGAGATTTATCGGTCGGCCGAAGGATCGCTGACAAACAAAGACACTTTGGTTATTTTAATTTCAAACCCGACCCGGCTGGAAGGATATTTTTACGCCACTCATCATGAAGACAAGAACAACTGGCAGAGATTTCAGTTTTCTTCGATTGACAGCCCGATAGTCGAAGGCGGATTTTCCGAACGGATCGGAGCTAAATTCGGCCGGGACAGCAATGAATATAAATTTATGGTGCTTGGCCAGTTTCCTTCAAGCGAGGGAATGATAGACGGCTGGCTGCCGATGTTTGATAAAAAAGATATTAACGATCAGGTTGCCGATATCGGATCGTTCGTCAGGCCGGCGTTTATGGGAGTCGATCCTTCGGGTCTGGGAAGAAATCTGACAGCCTGGGTGGGAAGGGACGCTTTCAAGATGAAAGTGTTGGCTCTTGAGAAAAAAAGTACGACTGTCGGCATGGCCGAGAAAACCATAACGATTGCCGGGCATTATGAAATAAAGCCGGAGAACGTGAAAATAGATTCTTTCGGCGCCGGCAGCGATATCAGCCAGGAAATCGCTTTGGGAGTCAATGAAAGGGTTCATCCAGTCAATGTCGGAGGCAAGCCTTTGTCCGACAGGTTTTTAAATATCCGCGCCGAGATGTATTGGAATTTTAGGGAATGGCTGAAGAAAGGAGGCAAATTGGTGAGAAATGATTGTTGGAATCAGCTTTTGACTATTTTTTACAAACGGACTTTATCCGGCAAAATTCAGGTGATGAGCAAAGAAGAAATGATGAAAAGAGGATGGGATTCGCCTAATGAAGCCGATGCCGGCGCTTTGACTTTCGTCGCGGCGAATATCGGCCGGGAAAGCATGAGCCAGATTTTGGGGATAGAAAGATCTTTAAGTGATGAAGAAATGGTAAAAATGACAGATATTTATTAAATATGTTATAATTAAATTAATGAATTATCGGATAATCCCGGCTTTATGTTAAGTGCCTCTTAAAAAATCATACACTCAAAGAGCTAATTATATTTTAAACCGGGCAACCGCCATGCACCGGGCGAAAGATCAGTATTCCCGCCGATGGTCCGATTATGAAAAAATATACCGGATGATTATGGAAAAACGTTCAGGCGAAGACGAATGGCGGGCTTCCCTGCCTGATACATGGTCATTTGCCACTATTAAAACGGCACAGGCGGCTTTTGTGGATTCTAAAATAGTGCCGATAGTTTTAAAACATCCCGATGATTTAAGTTCGCGCGCCAGCGATTTGAAGGATTTATATGTCGATGTCGCCGAGAAAGGCAATCTTGACAATGAACTTTATTTTATCCGTCTGGATTCTTTTAAACTGGGAAACGGATATGGGAAAACGATTTATGTCAAAGATACCCGCTGGGTTTGGGAAATAAAAAAGTTTGATCCGGAAAAGAATGAATTTGAATGGGTTAAAAAACAAATAAACGAATTTGACGATCCTAAAACTTTAAGAGTCAGTCCGTATTTAATACTGATTGATAATTTAGCCCGGGCTGATTGGAATACGGTCAGGGATTGCATTGAAATAGAAGTTATGGGCCGGGATGAAGCTGAAGCCAGTTATGGGCATTTGTTGCCGGCTAAAGATAAAGAAAATAAAGGATTCGATGAAATTCCTCAGACCACTTATTTGCTTGATCAGTTAAAAGCCGCTGGAACTACCCAGGTGGCTGAAACTGATGGCACCGGACTTCAAGGAACTGAATTTGAATCATTGCAGATTTATAATTTTTTCGCTCCCGGATTTGATTGGTCGAACGATGTCGTGGAAATTTTGCATTATTGGAATAAAGGAGTAAAGACTCCCTCAGGATGTCTTGATTCATATGAGATTTTGATAAACGGTTATCCGGTTCAGGTTGATATTGAAAAAAAACAATCTCCGATTCCTTATATTCACAAACAGCTTCCTTATTTTCATGTTCCTTATTCGCCTTATTCCGGGGATGAACATTTTGCCGCGGGCATCATTGAGATAGGTTTGGCTGAAGGAAATGCTATTAAAAAACATAGGGAGATGATGAGTGATCGGCAGAAGATAAGTTTATTTTCTCCGGCTTTCAGCGATGTTAATGATGAAATTGATCAAAGAAATTTTAAATTAAAGCCATTTTCAATAATCAGAACTAAAGGCGGAGTTCCCAAGCAATTTACGATTCCTGGAATCACTAATGCCGATTTAAACATACAGGACAGATATGAAGCTTCATTTAAACGGGCAGTCGGCATTGACGAAAGAGTGCTTGGTCTTGAAAGCACCGGGCCGAGGCTGACAGCCACCGAAGTTTCATTTTTGCGCGAGGCGGCAATGAAGCGGTTGAGAGAGTTTTCATTTTTGTATAAAAATACGATTCTGCACCGGGAAATAAGGCTGAAATTTTCGCTTTTCAAGCAGTATTTTTCTTCGCCGTTTTCCAAAGAATCAAAAGTTAAAGACGATAAAGGCATCAGGTCTTTAAAAAATAAATTTAAAGAATTTAAAATCAGGCTGGATAACAATATTTATGTCAAAAAAGAAATCAGCCCTAATTTTTTTGAAGGTGAAGTCGATACCGATTTGGATTTGCAGGTTTTGCTTCCGATGACTCAGGCTCAAATGTCGGCTATGTGGTCGCAGATTTTAAGGGATGCCGTGCCATTCGTGCAGGCGGGAATAATTGATATCAGCTTGAAAAAAGTTTTTGAACGATATATTGAATCGCTCGGCACCAAGCCCGATGCTTTGAAAACCGATAAAGAATCCGTCAGTTTGGAAATGGCGGAAAGCGAACATATGCTTTACGCTGATATTAATAATTCAAAAAATATGGATAAAGTTCTGCCTGATGGAACGCAACCTCCATTTTTGACTCAGGCTCATCTTTTAAAACATGAAGAATTATTGGATAATGATTTGAATATCGGCAATGAAGAAAAAACAAGATTGCTTGCCCATATTCAAAAAGACATCGCTAATTTAAAAATGCTTCAACAAACGCAAGGTCAGCCAAATTTAAGCGGTTTAACTCCACAGGCGCTTCAAGGAGTCGGAGGCATTGGCGGAGTAAGTCCGGCTCCGACAGTCGTTCCTCCGCCCGAAAATAAAATACCTAATTTATGAGCATATTTAAAAGAAAAGAAAAAAATCCTGAAATTGTTTTAAGTTCAGAATTGCAGTCGGAAATAATAAAATCTTTAATAAAAAAACAACAGGAAGAATTAATAGCGGCTAAAATTCAATGCTGGATTTTTGAAGATGAAGCGGTAAATCATAAACATATTTCAAAAGAAAAGGCGATGGAAAGCCTGGGTCTTTATCAGTCAAGATGCCGGTATATGGAAGAAAACATTTTGGCGATTGAAAGTTATGCCAGACAGCATAATATTGAAATATGATTGACAGACCGACATTCGGAGAAATAGAAAAATTTGAACTGACCGCCGATCAGGCTGAAGCTTTCAAGCGTTTGAAAATTCATAAAGATTTCATTATTTTCAGGGATTTTGTCGAATCGGAAATTTTGCTTAAAGTTTATGCTTTGCTCGTCGGGACAACCAGAGAGGGAATTGACCGGATTGAATACCTGGATAATTTAAGGGGCTTCGGCCGATTTTGGAAATCGCTTATGAATAGGGTGGATAGAAAAGAAAATGAAAAAATTGATTGAAGCAGATTTTGATAAAATAGAAAAGGAAGTGGAGTCCACTTATCCCAAAAGGGAATATTCAGGTATTTATGATCAAGTGCTTCACTTGAAATATAATGTGTCTTATCTGGAAAGTGAAGAAGGAAAAAAGGCTGTAACCACTGAATTTGGAAGTTTAAAATATGATGTGCAGCTGGATATAATGAGAAAATCTTTAAATACCAGATTGGTCGAACTGACATTTTTAAAAAAATCATTAAGCAGATAATATGCCATTTGCCGATTATAAAAACTTTGCCGATTGCGTGAATAAAAACAGAGATAAAAAAAATCCACAGGCTTATTGCGGATTTATTCAGGCTCAGATTGAAAAAGGCCATAAAACCAAAAATAAAAATAAAAATAAGAAATAGTTTTTTTGGGAGATATCCGGCCGATATCAGGGCGGCGAAAGACCTTGCCGGGAATTTCGCCATATGCCCCAAGAAAATTATTTTATTATTTTAAAATATGTTATAATTAAATTAGAAGATGCTTTGCGGCAACAAAGTTTAAATAATTTTCTTCCCGGCTTGATAGCCGGTTTTTTAATGGGAGTTAAACATGAGGACAAAACCTCTTCGGGAAAGCCTGCCCGAATAAAAAGGTCTATTTTGCCAGAGAAGGCGTTAATCCCATAGATGAATCTTTTATTAATTTAGTTGTCGGTGAGCGGAAACGACGTAAAAAAACGCTCGTTTAAATGACTGAAGAAGAAAAAAAAGCGGCCGAAGAAGCTGCCAAGGCCGAAAAAGAAAAGGCAGACGCCGATTTCGAGGCCAGTTTAGAAGGTTTATCCGAAGAGGATAAAATAGCTAAAAGGGCGGAGAGAGAAGCGATATTAATTGAGACTTCCGAACAAAAGGCGAAACGCCTTGCGGGAAAAGGAGAAAAAAGAATCTTGGTTGATCAGGATAGGTTTAATGAAATTAATGACCAGTCGAAACTTTACAAAGTCTTTGCCCCGATAATTGATAAAGTTAAAGGCGATCCCGAGCTTGTTTCCAAGATTTTGGGAACAAACGATAAAAATTCTTTGAGAGACAGGGTTGCTCAGCTTGAATCCGAAAAGAAAAATGAAAAAGAGCGGGAGCTTGAAAAAGCTCTTGGCGCAACTTTGTCAAAATGGCCTGATTTTGAAAAAGATTGGCCCAAGCTTCGCAAACAAGTTGAAATACTTTCACAAGATATGCCTGTTGAAGAAGCCATGAAAAGAAGTTATCTGGCTTTGCATCCCGAAGAAATGATGAAAGAAGCTCAAAGAATGGCTCAAGAGAAAGTTAATTTGGCCGGAACATTTTTAGGAGGAGGAGGAGGCAGATCGCCCGATATAATGAATTATCGCCGGGAAGATGAACCGAAATTGAATGAAAGAGAACGCAAGGTTGCCCAAAATTTATTAGGAAAAGATCTTGGAGGAGGATTTGTTCTTATTAAATCTGAAGCTGATTACGCGAATCTTTTGAAAAAAAATGAAGACTGGTTGAGAGCGAGAGGATTTTATGATCTTCCATAAAACGGTTAAATTTATTAGCAATTAAATTAATTAAAATACAATGGCTTTTATCAGAAAAAACAGTCCTTTGTCGGTTCCGACAATAATCATTGGCGGAACTACGCTACTCGGACCGATTTTCACTTCTACTGTCATCACCAATTCCGGTGTTATGCAGGTGGGAGATGTTGTCGCGGTTGCTGCCGCGGCTTCGGGAAACGGAACAGTAGTTCGCCGCTATAATGCGGCAGGGGACAAAATTTTAGGTGTTTGTGTCGGTTTTGGACAAGCAGATGGTCGTTCTCCGGCGCTTGATTCTGGACAATCTCCGGATCGGGTGACTGTGGAATCGGATAATGAAACCGACAAATTGGTATATGCGAAAGTGGATGTCACACCGGGTGCGGTGTGGTCAGCTCCGCTTTCAGCGACGATTCATACGACTGCCCGATTCGGTTATGGTGTTCAAATTGAAGGCGGAACCGGAACGAATGCCGGTCAGCTTACTGAATCTACCGCTTCAGCGACAGTCAGCGCCCATTTGGGATGGGCATGTCTTGGTCCTGATGAACAAGACACCACAAGAGGCTTGGTAATGTGTGTCGAAGGCCTTTTTCGTGGACAGCAAACAGCATCTTAATTATAAATTTATTAAACTTAAATGACTGAAACAATTTCTACTTGGGGAGACGCTATACGGGGAGTGGGAGTCGCTTTTCGCGAGTTCTTCTCTCAAAACGATCTCTCTTTAGTTATGGGTTGGGATCCAGTCGTGAAGACCATGAGGTCAAACGATTTGACGACCAACTTTTCAGGGAAGACGGGCGCTGGGTTCTTGCAGCGGTTTTCGGATGGCTCGACTATTCCTTCTCTTAATCGTTATAAATTATATGACACTTCAGTTTCGATGGGTCCTGTTGGAGGTCGCCTTGAGGTGACTCGTCAGACGGCGCTTTATCGGGATTTTCAGGGAGTATTTGACGAATCGAAAGATCTTATTACCGCGGTTAAGGTTTATGTTTCGCGTGCGGCCGCCCAAATTTTTAACCGGGCTTTCACCGACGGTTCAGGTGTAACTGCCGGAACTTATGTTACGCAATACGGCGACGCGGCTCCGACTTGTTCAACTTCACATCCGAGAGCGGATGGCGGAACAGCGCAAAGCAATGCGTCAGCAACCGGAATTCCTCTTTCTGAAACTAATGTTGAAACTGCCAGAATCGCTCTTTTGACGCAACTTCAGGACGATGGAGTGCCTTTGATAAATCCCGGGGAAATCTACCTTGTTGTCGGTATTAACAACAGCAAGACCGCGCAGATTATCACCGGTTCCGATAAAAGATCGGGAACGGCGAATAATGACATTAACATTTACTCTGGCGGTTACATGAAAGTTCTTGAATCCAAATGGTTGGATTCCGGAGTATCGGGTTCAAGCGTGGGTTCCAATACCCAGTGGTTTCTTGTCGCTCCCGATATGGCAAGAGCCGCAGTTGTTATTTCACAAGGTCCTGATCTTGAATTTTTGAAAGACAAAGATACTAAATCAAATCTTTGGGATGTCATTCTTGATTTGGGAGTCTGCACTTACGATTGGAGAGGAATCTGGGGATCGCTCGGAAATAATGCGGCTTATACCGGTTAATCGCAACATTTAATAGCATTAAACACTTAATAAAATGTCTAAAATAGAAAAAATAACATTAGGCATCGCAACACTCGCATTAGTGATTGCGTTAAGTGTTGCGATGTTTGGAAGAGGAAAAATAACGACAATAATTGAAAAAGGTTTAAATTTAAGCGGAGTCACTAATTTTGACATTATTGACGTCGATGAAGCAGTTATCAGAGATACGGCCGAAGGCTGGATTTCAGGATCGATTGCCGAAGGCAGCACTTATTCTTGCGAGCAACTTGTGTCTCCTGTTGAAGGAGGCGCTGCCAGAACAAGTGCTGTTTGGATTTATGAAGCTGATATGGGTATTCCATTCGGTGCTGTGGCGAGTTCGAGTTATACTATGACTTTATTTGCCACATCATCATCGTCAGTTCCCCCCGGATACGATTTCACGACAACGAATCAAGAGTCGGCTTCAACCACGATTATTGCTAGAACTGTTTATGCCACCGGCACTACCGCCACAACTACCAGTTTATGGAGTTTGGCGATGGAAAATATTGGAGTGAATTTAAACCGGCCAGTTATGGCTTTTGCCACCGATTATGTTTGCGCATTTGTGCAAATAAACACTACTCAGTCGGGAGCTGGTCGCAATACAACTGAACCGGCGACTTCAACTAACGCGTTTAGCAGTTCAAATCAACCGTTCTACCATATTAAATATCACAGATAGTTTCCATTCTTTTCTGTTCCATATCTTGTGAATATGGAACAGGCTAAGGGTGGAAACACTCTTATTAAAAATAATTTTAAAAATAATAAATGGAAAAATTAAAAGAAAATATATTGACTATTATCGTTTCGGTTGTTCTTACGGGAATTGTTTTTTTAGGAGGAATTTACGGTTTTTTAAATAAACAATCTGGAAATCAATTATCGGGTATGAATTTTCTTGAGACGACTCGTTCTGCGGCGGCCACGACAACTACTGCTTATTTGAACTCAAATGCCGCGCTTTCCGCATCCACAACCGCGATTTTTAAAATAGACAAGGCTGTTGATTTGGATTTGAACATTATAGCCGTCGCTTCAAGTACTAATACCCGTTTGTCATGGGCAGTGGCATTTTCCAATAATTACAGCGGAACTTGTTCAACCGCCAATGCTGTATGTTCAACTACTGACAATGGAGATTGGTTTTTTGCCGACGGAGAAAGTGTTGATACGACGACTTTAGTGACGCATGGAGCCGGAAGAGTTGAAAATTTTTGGGCGCTTAATTCTTCAACGACTGAAAGTTGCGGAACAATGTGTTTCACTAAAAACTTTGATATAGCGAATGTCAAGGCTACTTATATGAAATTATTTATTGGATCACGGGTTACCGACGCTTCGGTTTGGTATGAATTAATGAGGCAAGTGCCTTATTCAGGGCGTTAAAATATGAAAAAGATATTTTTAGTTTCAGTTTTTGTCGGAATCGCTGTTGCCGGTTTGGTTTATGGATCGGCATCGGTAAAAGTAAATAATCTTCCCATAAGCGGCGGAATACCTGCCGGAGTTTCAGGTTCGATTCTTTTTGTTAATTCCGCTAATCAGCTTGCCCAAGATAATTCAAATCTTTATTGGAATGACACTAATAATCGTTTAGGCGTGGGAACAACCAGTCCAGTCGCTGACTTTGGAATTGCCGGAAGTCTTGGAGTCAGAGCCAATCATTTAGTTTTAAGCGCCGGCGGAAATGTCGGAATCGGAACAACCAGTCCCGCGACCGCTTTGGATGTAAACGGAACGATTACTCAATTAACAGTTAAAAGTTGCACTCTTGGACTCACGACTGACGCTCTTGGAAGCATTACCGGATGCGTGGCTTCGGATATTAAATTAAAAACTGAAATCAATCCGTTTAAAACATCAATGTTTGAAATTATAGATAAATTGAATCCGGTATTTTATCAGTTTAAAGACACGCTGGGAATTAACCGGGCGGGCTTTATAGCGCAGGAAGTTGAAAAAGTATTTCCCGAAGCGGTCGTTCCGGCCGGAGAAAATCTTAAAGGAGTTGATCCGAACGCCATTAACGCTCTTTTGGTTAAATCGATTCAAGAATTAAAATTAAAAAATGATGAACTTGAAAAAAGAATTTTGATTTTAGAAAGTAAATAATGGTCGATATTATTTAATTTAATTATAAATATGACAAAAAAAATTAAAGAGGAAGAAATTAAAGAGGAAGAAATTAAAGAGGAAGTTGATAAAAAATATTTTGTTAAAGATTCGGCTGACAGATTTTTTAAGAAAGAAAGAGATGGTTTTGATTTGAATTTAAAAGCCGGAATTGAAGTTGAAATTACTGCTGAAATTGTTGAATTAATAAAAGAAAAATTTCCTTATTTAGATATTTCGGAAAGATAAATTATTAAAAGTAAAAGCCTTTTGTCGGAAAGGCGTAAAAAAAACGATGTAATATGTTTTTAAAAAATACGGCGAAAAAAGATATAAAACTGGCTTCATTCGAGGGTTTCAGTTTTATAGTTCCTCCGGGAGTTTCAGCTATCTGGACTCCGGCCGGGGAACAATTATTAAAAGTTCATAAAGTTGAATCTAAAGGGGTTGATAAATTTGGATTAAGCAATGGGCATGGAGTGCCGGCTCTTTACGAAACAACCGAAGCTGAATGGCGTCATGAAGGAAGAATGCTGGTTCAGGTCAGCAGATTTAAAGTGGCTTATAAATTGATTCCGAGAGTTAAATTGATAGTGCTTGCCGGACAAAGAGGTATTGATCCGCAGCGCGTTATGGAATATCAGCTTGATGCGTCAATCGAACCGGAAATTATTGCCGAAGAAATCCATGCTTTGCCGATTTCCGACATGGTGAAATATCCGGTTTCAATCGAAGATGAAACTGATGAACCTAATTCAGTTAAATAATTGAAATATTTATTTGCAATAGTTTTAGTTTTACTGCTTTCAACATTTGTTTATGCTGGTGGAATTAATTTATGGCAGCATTTTTCAGGGCATTTGCCTTCTATTCAGGAAAGGGCTTTAATATATGAAAATGAAATAGATTCTGATGTCAAATACAGAGGAACAGTAAATCAAAATATTAAACTGCATGAGTATTTAGACGAGGGATTGCCTCTCGGCGCTCTTGCTTTTCCTCCCTCTACTGTGGAGGGAACATCAACAGCCGGGTGGACAGACGATGGTTCAATAGTGAGGCTTAACACTGCGTCAGATTCAGTTGGAATAGGAACTAATAATCCTGCTGATAAATTAACTGTAACCAATGGTAATTTTTCCGTCAGCGGAACCGGTAATTTCGGAGATAATATACATGCTCAAAAAGATTTATTTATTTATGGAGGAGATATTAATTTCGGATCAGGCTCGGCCACCACGACTCTCACTTCTAAAAGCGGAAAAATTGGAATCGGAACATCGACTCCGGCTAAATTATTTTCAGTCAGCGGGGATATTTATTCATTCGGAACTACAACGACAGGCAGTCTTGTTATTTCCAGTTCAACAGTGATTTGGAATGGAATTGAATATGTTTTGCCATCAGCTCAAGGCGCGGCTAATACGAAATTAAATAATGATGGAAATGGTCTTCTTACTTGGGGAACTGCTTCTGTGGGTTCGGCGACAGGTACCGCATTTACGACTACAGGAACTTCTACATGGCAAGTTCCCACTGGAATTACGCGCGTGAAAGTTTTAATGATGGGCGGCGGAGGAGGAGGCGGAGGAAGTCCGAATGATACGGGACGCGGGGGCGGAGGAGCGGGAGGAACCTATGCTGAGGCATGGATGGATGTTACGGCAGGAACGGGGATTCCACTTTTTGTAGGATTGAGAGGAATTAGCGGCCCGGCGGGCACTGACGGAGTCGCGGGTTCTTCCACGGTTTTTTACGCGACAAGCACTCGCGTAACCGCAAGTGGCGGAAACGGAGGCGGGGCAGGCTCGGGCGCGAGTCATGGATCAGGCGGCACGGGAGTTGCGGCAATTAATGCCAAGTTTTCCATTACGGGAGAATCCGGATGGGATGGCGGAACATTTCCTTGTAATATTACTTCCGGTAGTGGTGGAGGAAACGGAGGACGGACTCCATTCGGAGATGAAGGATGTGGAGCGAATGCGGGTGCAGGAACTACCCCTAGATTTGGATATGGAGGCGGTGGAGGAGGAGGAGGATTAAATTCGGCTGGAGGAAACGGAAAACAAGGATTCTTAAAAATTGAATGGATTGAATAAAAATATGCCGAGATTCGCTTTTCCAGATTTACAAAATCCGCAATGGAAAGGAATATATCCAGGTGAAGATTCCGGGCATATTTATTCGGCACGAGGAATTGATCTTGAACGAAATAAAAATAAAATCAGCCTTGCCGATTCTTATTCCGAAGTTTTTGACAGCGCCGATGACGCTGATTTGACGACTCCGGTCGCTTTTGTCCGTTCTTTAGCCGATAATACCGACCGATGGTGGGCGAATGCCGGAAAACTTTTTAAAACTTCGGGAACTAATCCCGAATCCGGTTGGACTGAAGATGCGATAGCTTCCACTCCATCGGCTCCGCTTTATGATTTGATTGATTTTGCCGGAGCTTTGATATGTCCTACTTCTACTGATTTATCTCGTTTATCCGCCGGAACTTGGACGGCAAGTTGGTGGCAAACAACTTTAGGTCAGGCGGCTTTAACCGCAAATCCTCACAGATTTTTCATACTTGCCGGTGCTTTATGTTTTACCGATGGGCGGTTGATTCATCATTATGATGGAACAGTTGTCGGCACCGATCTTACACTTCCTCAGGGATTCAGAGGCGAAGGAGGAGTGGTGCTCGGAGAAATAGCTTTTATTTTTGGAGCGCAGATAGGAGGCGGTGAAGCTTATGTTTATACTTGGGATGGAATTCAGAAAAATTATAATTCCCGTTATCCAGTCGGAGATACCGAAGTTTTGTGCGCCTGGGTAGCCGATTCGGTTTATATTGTAACCAAAAAAGGAGTCATTAAAAGATTTAATGGTTCGGGATTCGTTTCCAACTGGCTTGGATTTGAAATTCAATTTCCGACAGTGGAAGCTCAACAGCAGATTACTTCCATTCATCCTAATGGAGTTTCGGTTTTCGAAAACATAGTAAAAATGCTGGTTAATTTCGGAGTTATTTCCAATACCCGTTTGGTATCGGGACTTTGGAATTTTGATATGAGAACCGGCAATCTTTATAATGCCGGTTCGGTCCGCAACACTTCCGGCAAGGATTACACTCAATACGAACTTGCCGATGTCGGAGCTTTAAAACAAACAGTTGTCAGTCAAGGGTTATTTTTAGCCGGAGCCCAGGTTTATACCGCTTATTCGGGAACGACCAGATATGGAATTTTTTCTTCGGATGAAGGTGACACGAATAATCAGGGTTATATCATTACTTCAAAATTAAGAGCTTCCAATGTTCAGAGATTCTGGCGGCTTATTTTTGCTCATTTGAAAAATATGGTTTCAGCCGATGACCGGTTCAGAATCGCCATGCGGACAGCGGATTCGAATGTTTTACCGGCTTATGAAACTATTACATGGCTTACCGCTTCGACTTTTACCGCCGCCAATTCAGATATTGCGGCAGGTGATTTTGTTGAAATCATTGCCGGAGAAAACGCCGGAGCTATCGCCAGAATAGTCACTTACAGTGGTGGAACGGTAACGATAGATCGAAGTCTTTATGCTTCCACTTCCACTTCGCGCGTCAGATATTTAAGATTCACCGATTTAGGCACGATTTCAAACGTCAAAGTTCAGGCCGAGATTTTTCATTCGACTGAAAGAGGGCCTTTTATCCAGTGTCTTATTGAATTTCGGGGAACGAGAAACAGTCCTCTTTTGGAAAATTTGATTTTCGATTTTAAAGATTTAAAACAAATAGTTTAATATGCCTCCAACTAGAGAAGAATTTAATCAACTGCAAAAACTTCTTTACGAACATCAGCATTCGGCGGCTGATCTGACTTCAAAATTAAGAAATCAGGATTGGCAACAGATTGGAAAATCAGTTTTATCGGGAGTGGCGGCTTCGATAAGAGTGGATATTCCCCAAAAGCAATTTTTAAAAATTTTAATAAGCGCCGGAGCTAAATCGGGCGCTTCTGACGATTATCTTCGTTTTAATAATGTATCTACCGGAACTCCATACACTTTTATCAATTCTGGCGGAACGGCCAGGACTTCGCAGAATCAGATTGATTTGCGCGACGGACTTAATTCAGCTTTGGGATTTTTCGCAGTAATAGATGTTATAAATAATCTTTCAACTTTAGAAAAATCAATTTCAGCTCAAGTGGTTAATCGAATCGCGGCTGCCGGCACTGCCCAAAGTTTATATCAGATTTTTGGAACTTGGGTGAATACCGATGCTTTCATATCGCGAATTGATTTAGTTAGCTCGGGAGCTGCGACTTATCCGGCAAATTCACAGATTTTAGTTTTGTCAAGTCGTGAATAAAATGATAAAATAAAGTTATATAATTTTAAAATATTAAAATGCAGGGAGTAAAACAACTTAGTGAATTGAGAGACAGACTTGAATTGATAATGTCAATTCCATCCGGAAATTCTTATGTGGATTCCGCATCTGAACTTGATGATGTGAATGACGGTTACGAAGCTACGGCTTATCATTACGACTGGCCTTCACTTTTGGATCGTGCCGGCATCGTTAAAGTCGCCAATCTTGACAGATATTCTTTGCCTTCTAATTTTCGCAAAGCTCGCTATGTAAAACTTGATGGCAATGAATTGAAAGAAACCGAGTTGCAATTCTTAAAAAAATCAAGACAAAGTTATACCATAGATTTGATTCAGGAAGATATTATCATCCGGCCGATTCCGACAGCCGCTTCAGACGCTTATACTTTAAGCAACGCCGAAAGCGCCGGCAATGCCGTAACAGTGGAACTTAATACTGTGTCCGGTCTTTCACAGCTTGATGAAATTTTTATTGATTCGGTTTCGGGAACTGATGAATTTTCAATAGTTTCCAGTGTGGGTTCGGGAAGTATCGTCACCCGGTTGGATGCCGCTAAATCGGCTTCCGATATTTTATACCGGGTCAATGACATTATTGACATTCTTTTTTATAAAAGAATCACTTTGCTTTCGGCCGCCGGCGATAAAACATTGCTTCCTCCGGCGCTTGATTATGTTTTATTGGAATTTTCCGCTTATAAAGCTTATTCCAGACTTGAAATGTTTGATGAAGCCGACAGACATTATAAACTTTGGCTTGAAGGAATGGCGAGGGTTTTTAACGCTTTTGATAAAGTCGCCACCGGCCAATCTAATGAATTTAGTGTTTAATTTATGGCATTTATACCAGGAACCCAAATTGAACAACCAGGACCCCAATTTGTAACTGGAGCTCCCAGCGCCGGTGTTGTGCCTTCTGTTCAACAAAATGTTCCTATTATTCCTCAAACTTCCGAAGATACCGCTAAATTTCTGAAGGATTTTCAGAACATGATAGCTCAATATTCAACTATTCTGGCATCGGCTCCTCCTCCGGTTTCCAGCACGGTTATTACCGATCCCGTAACTAAAAAACAATATATTCCCGATGCCACCGGTAAATATGTTCCTTATATTTCTTCTTCGCAGCCGGCTCCTTCTCCAACTCCTTTTATGGCAAACGCCGCTGTTCTTACGGCGAACGCTGATATAGAGCGGTTAAAAACAAAAATTGAAACCCAGCAATCTGAAATTAAAACCGGAGTATTTACCGGGAGATCGGCTTTATTAACCGATCTTCTGGCTCAGGCCGGAATCAAAGAAGAACAAACCGCTCTCAATGAATTCAATAAAACTATTTTAAGAGAACAGAAGCGGCTGGAAGCTCTTCCCGAATCCATCAGAACCAGTTTAGCCGATGTGGGAATATCTCAGCCCCAGCTTGATCGTTTAACAGCGAGAGATAGCGAACAAATTTTAAAACAACTTAATGAAGCTATGAGAAACGCCGGCGCCACTCAAGATAGAATCAATCAGTCGCTTAAAATGGTTGGTTTGTTTTTTGATGCCGGAATTGCCGATCAAGCGGCTAAAGTTGAAGCATTAAAATATGATTTGGAAACTAATAAATTTTTATATGGCAAAATGGACGCCGATTTGAAAGATTTGACGACACAGGCATTAAATACTAGAAATGCTATTTTGAAAATAGCTGATGAAGGAGTTAGAAATGGATTGACTGATCAAAATGTAATTAAACAAATACAGTCTGCTGGTTCAGTGGCTGAAGCTCAGACGATACTTGCGGGAAGCGGGTTTGGGGTTGAACAACAACCAACGGATTTAATAGAAGAAGTGGTAGGAGGATTTAAAATTTTAAGAGATAAAAAAACAGGCAAAGTGATAAGTGCTGTTTCGGCTAAAGAAGATAATTTAGGATTATTATTAGAAAAACAATTAGGAGAAATATCAACAGGAAAAGTAGCTCTAGAAAAACCTGAAGAAAAAGGATGGTATCAATCAATAAAAGATTATTTCAAAGAATCTTATCAAAAAGTTGCAGCAAAAAAAGCGACAGAAGAAATTTTAACTCATTCGGCTATTCCTTCAGGTTATATTCAACCTATTGATTTAAGTCCTCTTAATGGAATTATTGATAGCACCCTAAATAATTTGGGGCTGGGGAAATAATATGCCTCCTGAAGAAAATAAAACAATCAATCCCTTTCAACTGCCGAGAGGCGAAGTTGCTAATCCCTATATAACAGTTGATGAATCAAAACAACCTGTTATAAAAACATCTTTTCTTGATGTGTTCGCTCCTTTTGAGTTTATGTCAAAACTTGCTGGTAAAATTATAACAGGTAAATCTCTCGAAGATGCTCCAACTATTTTTCAATTAGCTAAACAAAATGCCGAAAGAATACCGATAATTAAAGATATTCCCTTTGCTCCATGGATTATAGGATTTGCGGTCGAAGCACCTTTATTCAGTGGAGAGAATGTTGGAAAATTTTTAGCTGGAATTTCAGACGATTTGGTAAAAACTGTCGCGAAAGAAATTAATCCTAAAAAAATTTTGACTGTTCTTGAAGATGCTTTTCCTAAATCTTCTGGGCTCGACAATTTATCTTTAAAATTATCTAAAATATCAAGTGAAGTTGATACAAAAAATATCTTAGAAAGTGCTTTACAAACTAAAACATTAATAACTGCTGAAGGAAAAAAAGTCATTACAAGAATAACTGAACCTTTTTTAAAAGAAGGAATACAACCTAAACTTGAAGCCGCAGTCAGCGCTAGTACTAAAGAAATCCTTGAACAACGACGCGGAATTTTAAATAGAGAAGATATAGCAAGATTATCTCAGGGAGAAATTGGAATTTTAGATAAACTTGCCGAAGCTTCTCCTGGAACTGTGCTTCCGGCTGAACAATTATTGCGAGCTAAAATAGAATTAAGCGAAAAACTTCTTCAAGCTGTTACGCCTGAAGAAATTGTAAAAGTGGGTAAAGAAGCTTTGCCTAAAGTTCTTGGAGTAAGAGCTGAAACTGGTCGGGCTTTTCGCGAAGCTGGAATGATGCTTACCGAAGATGCTATGGCAAATATTCGCAAAACCATAGAAGAAACGACTGATCCAACTGTTAAACAGGGTTTGATAGAAGTTCTTAATGTTCTTAGTGGAGTTAAAACTCCTAAATTAATGGATAAAATTGTTGAATGGGCGACGGCCATTAAACTGACTAGTTTATCACCTGATGTTAAAAATATGTTAGGAAATACTGTTAGAATCATATTGCGTTTTCCTGAAAGAATATTTGCAAGCGGATATGATTTTGTGCGGGCAACGATTACTGGAACTCAAAGAGAAAGATTTGCAGTTGAAGCTGTTTCTGATTTTTTGGGAGTAACAATCGGTTTAAAAGAAGGAGCCAGACAAGCTATCCGAGCATTGATGGATGAAACTGTGTCATTAGGTGAAAGAAGAATAGAAGAAGTAGGACAATTTGCTGAAGGTGCCATAGGCGGAACATTCGGGAAAATCGTTCGTGGAGTAGCATTTAGAAAACTTACAGCTGAAGATTTATTTTTCAGAACAGCTGCTGAACAAGGTTCTAGATATGCTTTAGCTACAAGACAAGCGATGAAAGAAGGAATAACAGGAAATAATCTTATTAAAAGAATAAAAGAAATTGTTGAAAATCCAAGCAGTGATTTATTGAAATTAAGTAAAAAAGAAGCATTAGAAAGTATTTTTCAAGAGAATCTCGTAGGAACAGCCAATACTTTAAATGCTTTTCGTAATAAACATCCGTGGCTAAAACTTATAGTTCCATTTTTTAAAACTCCGGTTAATATAGCAAAATACATTATTCAAGGAACACCGCTTACTTTTTTGTTGCCGAGTACGCTTAAAACTTTGAAAAAAGGAGGACCTGAAATATCCGATTTATTAGCCAGAATGACGGTAGGTAGCGGAATTATCGGAGCTTTAATGGCTTACGCAAATGATGGTTCAATTACAGGGGAGGGACCGAGAAATAAAGCCGAACGGGATGCTTTATATCGGCAAGGATGGCAACCTTATTCTCTTCAAATAGGAGATCATTATATAAGTTATAGAGGATTAGAACCTTTAGCGGCTTATTTTGGAATAATCGCTAATATCAATGAAAATAAAAAAGAACCTAAAGATGAAACCGTGGCTAAACTTTTATTTTCAATAGCCAAAGATTTCACCAATCAGCCATTTTTACTGGGATTAAACGATTTTTTTGAAGCTATGCATGATCCTGAAAAAAACGCTCCTAGATTTTTCAATAATTTTATAGCTGGTTCTTTTGTTCCTCAGGGTATTTCTTGGATAGCTCGAACCATTGATCCGACATTCAGAAGATCATCAAATGTTTTACAAGCGATTGAAGCAAGAATTCCTTTTATGTCGCAAAATGTTCCAGCTATTATGACGGCATTTGGAGAAGAACCTCAAAGAGAAGGTGGAGCATTAAGAAGATTCGCTCCTCTTCCTATAACTACAACTGTTAAAACTAATATTGTGGAACAAGAATTAAATCGGCTTGATTTAACCATAGGTTTTCCGGCGAAAAAAGCTTTCGGGCAGGAATTAAACGATGAAGAATATGAAACTCTTTTAAGGACATCGGGACAGACTATTTTTACTCTTCTAAATAATATTGTGAATACAAAAAAATATCAGGAATTATCTGACAGAGATAAGGAATCATTAATCAATAAAGTGGTTACGCAAGTCAGAACCAGAGTCAAAGAAAGAGTGTTTCAGGATAAATATTTGATGAAACAAATTAAAGATCGTTTGCAAAAAAAAGGTTATACTGAAGAACAAGCTTCGGCTTTAATTCCTGAAATTTTGTTAAAATTATCGCCGCAAACAAAAACAATTCAAAAAGTTCAAGAAGAACAATCTTTTAATGAAAAACTTAAAACAATATTTTCTTCATCATGAATCCAAAGGAGATAAAAAAATTAGTAGAAAATATGATTTTAGAAATGGCTCCACAGATAAAAAAAATGGTGGAGAATTTAATCGTAACTCAAGTTGCTAAAAGACGCGGACCACCCGGACCTCGAGGAGCTTTTATAATAGGATCTCCTGGATTACCCGGTTCAAAAGGCGATACTGTCGTCGGTCCGCCTGGTCCAAAAGGCGATACTGTCGTCGGTCCGCCCGGTTCTCCCGACACCGGGGAAGATATAGTCAAGAAAATAAACTCTCTTGAACTTTTGTCTTATAAACAGATAGACGCTTCCCATATTAAAAACCTGCCTGAAGCTCCAAAAGTGAAATTTCAGGGAGTTTTAAGAGGCGGCATGGAAACAATCAGACAAGATTCTTTAAGTTCGCAATTAAATGGATCTGCTAAAACTTTCACCTTAACTCAAAACGCCGTCAGAGTGGTGGCGCTTATCGGTTCACAGGCTCCGATAGTGTATGAACCAACGACTCATTTCACTTTTACGGCTCCGGTTACGGTAACTCTGACGGACACGGTAGGAGCGCCGTTAAGCGGACAGGTTTTATTGGCCATACTTCAAACTCAATGAAAAAACAAATTTTAATTACAGCTTTAATCATAGTTTTTATTTCCGTTATTTTAAGAGTTTCGGCTTTTACCAATATATTTGAAAATATTTCACCCGCAACCACCAGCACTTATGATATCGGTTCTTCAACTCCGTCAAGAATATGGAATCATTTATTCGTTAATTTTGCTTCCACCACGGCTTTGACTGTTTCCGGCACGGCCAGCACCACCAATCTTATAATTTCAGGAACTTGCACCGGATGCACATCCGGTTTAACTTCTTTAAACGGACTTACCGGCGGAACTCAAACCTTTTCTTCCAATTCACTTTTAACCATTGTTTCTTCGGGAACAAATCATCATTTTTTTGCTTCTTCTTCACCCGGGTTCGGAACATTAAACGCTTCTTCAACTATTACTTTTAATGCTCTTTCAAATGGCATAGTTAATGTTTCAGGAGGAGTTTTGTCATCTATCGCCAATACCACAAATGGTTATGTAATGGCTCTTGTCGGAGGAGTTCCGAATTGGGTCGCAACCAGCACAATTTCAACTTTATCGGGAATCTCTTGGAATTCCGGCGAAGTGCTATTTGCCGATTCAATTTCTTCTTTAACCGGAACAACAACCGCCAATTTAAAAAACACTCTTAAACTTAATCTTGTTGAAAATACGGCTCTTACGACTTGGGGAGGATCCGCGAATTTAACGACTCTCGGAACTATCGGAACAGGCTCTTGGAACGCTACCGCCATAACTAACGCCAAAGGCGGCACAGGGCAGGATTCCTCGCTTTGGACCGGTTTTGCCGGCATGGCCGGAGGCATTTGGTCGGCTTCAACCACTCTTTCTAAAAACTTCATTGAAGACACTTATCTTTTCAATACCGGTGATATCGGCACGGGAGTTTATGATTTCGGCGGAGCGGATTCGTTTGAAATTGTAAACGGATCAAATCCGACAATAGACGCCGCCGGCGAGTTGGCTTTGGACACAACTTCCGGACAGCTGAAATGGTATGATGGAATTCAATCTCATATTATTACTGGAACTTCATCGCCTTCGTTCAGAATCGGATCAACCACTCCCGATACCACCGGAGCGAAATTCGGTTCGGCCACTACCACTTTCTTAATTAAAAATCCTCCTGAACCCATTACTCTTAAAAACTTTTTCTGTAAGACTGACGCCGGAACTCTTGTCGTAAGGTTCGGCGACGGGACCAACTGGACTTTAGAAGCCAGCACCACTAATTCGGGGATAAACACTCTTACGACTTCAAACAACACTTTTACCGCATTTGAAGATTTTAAAGTTCAGATTGGCACGGCTTCTCCGAATAAACCGAATGAGCTGACTTGCACTCTTGTTATCAATAAAACCGCCGACTGATATGAAAATCTTATTTTTTATCGCATTGTTTTCAGCCATAGCTTTAGGGTTTAATCATGTAAAACCCGAACCTGATTTTGGAGCGACTGAACAAAATATTTTACAGCGAATAACCGACAGTCAAACCGCTTATTTTAAAATTAACGGCAAATACTGGCAGGGATTGGAAAATTGGAACGCCAAACCTTTTTATCAGTCAAAATCAATGGCGGAACTGATAAATGTTTCTGATTTAAACCCGACTTCTCCTAAAATTCGGGTAGATCAGTATGAAAGTTTAAAAGGAAAAGGTTATCAGGTCATAATGACTTATCCCGACGGATCGATTAAATCTTATGGATATGGTGTGGAAGCGGTCGGAAGAACTTATCAAAGGCCGGCTCCGATAACGATAAAATCAGCCACCTCAACATGAAAATAATCGCTTTAATTTTAATAACCGTATTTTTGAGTTTTTATAATCCGATTTTTGTATACGGAGTAAATACTCATTCAGCCGATTTTGAAAGGGATACCCCATCTCAATACTTTTCAGCCGCCGATTCAACCGACAATTCGGTTACCGGCGATATTTCAATAGAATTATGGTTTAAAAGGGAAGGCCCAACGGCGGTTAAAATGGGACTGGTCGGAAAAGAAGGCGATGCAACGGGAGACTGGCGGTCTTATGAATTATATTTTTTTACCGATGATAAGATATATTTTAATTATAACGATACCGGAACACCCGGAAACTGGACGGAAGAAGCGACAGATAACAATTATTCCACCACCGGAGTATGGACTCATCTTGCCGTAACCGCCGTTGTAGCGACACAAGATGTGAATTTTTACATAAATGGTTCAGCGGTCGCTTCAACTTTGAATTCATCGGCCGGAAGTTCAATTTTTGACAATAATAAAACTTTTGAAATCGGTTATTATGATCAGTATTTTGATGGCTTGATAGATGAAGTAAGAGTTTGGAGCGATGTGAGAACAGCGACTGAAATATCCAATAATTATCAAACTACTTTAAACGGCAATGAAGCCAATCTCGTGGCTTATTACATGTTTGACGGTTCATCGCTTGAAGATAAAGGAACCGGAACCGATCCCGCCGGCGCGATAGCCGATGACTTAACGAATAATAACAGCGTGGTTTTCGTAACCGATGTTCCTTTTCCTGTTGCGGCCGCCGCAATTATTCCTCAAAAATCCGAGATAATAATTTTTGAATGATATGAAATACTTTTACGAAATTCTTAACTTGCCAACGCTTCAAATCTTGGGAATAATCCTTTTAATCGGCATTGCCGAAAGAATAGGAATACCGGTCATCGCTTTTCTTAAATTCCTGTTTAAATTCAACGGAAGCAAACTGAACGACAACGAAAAAGACGAACTTATCAAGAAATTGAATGAAGAAATAGAAATCCAAAAAGACAATCATAACCACCATCTGGAAATAATAATCAGTAAATTAGATGAAATTCTGAAAGAAGAAGCCGCCAATCACGCCAAAATTATCACTTTATTGGAGTATATACATAAGAAATGAGAAAATATGGTTTTAAATTAGATGTTCCCAAACCCGAAGATTATGTTCTTGGAGGTTTTATGGCTCTTCCCAAAGAAGTTTTGCAACCAGATAAAAATTGGCAGGATTTTTTGCCAGTAAAAGAATATCAGAATCTTAATAATATAGAGCCTTACGCCTGCGTAACATTCACCATTTTAAACGCGATAGAAATTCTTATTAAAAGAAAATATGGATTGGATAGAAATTACAGCGACAGATTTTTGGCGGCGATGTCGGGAACGCGGGAAGGCGGAAATTCGCCTAATTCTGTCGCTCAATATCTTCATTCCGAAGGAGTAGTTTTACAGGAAGTCTGGCCGTTTGACCAAAACATTGATTCTTTTGAAAAGTTTTATTCGCCTGTTCCGCCCGAACTTATAGAATTGGCCAAAGAGTTTTTAAACGAATTTGATTTTAAATACGAAAAAGTCCCGTCAAATCCCGAATCAATTTCAGAAGCCCTGACTTATTCTCCGCTTTTGATTTCAGTCTCGGCTTGGTTTGAAAGAGACGGCAAGTATTACAAACCCGAAGGATTCATTGACAATCACGCCACTACTTTGATTTATGAGCGAGAAAACGATTTTAGAAGGGTGTTTGATTCTTACGCCGATAATGAAGACGACCCGGCTTTGAAAGACCTTGAATGGCAGGCGTTGCCGATGCAAGCGATGAGATTTTTTATCTCAAAGAAAGAAAAGAAAACATCTTGCAAGCAGAAAATCAAGAATTATTTTTGGGAGATATTCAAATAAAATGGATTTAAAAATAATGGAAAAACTTATTTTGCTTTATCAGAAGTTAATCGGCCTGTTTCAGAAACAAATTGATATGCAAACTCCGCCCGAACAAAAAGAAACTTCTCCGCAGAAACTTTGCCGCATCGCGAAGTCGTATCTCGGCAAAGATGTTTCTTATCTGATTGACAACGAAGTCGCCTGCGCCGAAGTCGCCTCTAAAATAATCAATAATCTTTTTTCCGATTTTCCCGACAAGATACTGGGAACTGACGCGCTTAAAAAAGAACTGGATAAAAGCCGCCGTTTTACGCAGGTTTTACAGCCGGAAATCGGTTGTGTCGTCATTTCTCCCCGGACCGCGACCGTCAACGGCCATGTCGGATTCTTTATCTTAAACGAAAATATCGCTTCCAACGACAGCTTGACCGGAACATTTCAGATAAACTATACTTGGAAATCTTGGATTAAAACTTTCAAAAACGGGCGGAAATTGCGGATATTCATTTATAAGCCTTTATGATTGAAAGATTTTTAATTTGGCTTTTAAGCAAATGGCAAAACCGCGAGAATTTAAAAACTCTGGGAGCGGCGCGCTCGCCGTTATGGAACAAAGTCAGAGCCGAACATCTTAAAAAGTTTCCGTTTTGCGCGGTGTGCGGAAAATCGGACGAATTAAATGTCCATCATCGGTTGCCGTTTCATAAATATCCAGAGCTTGAATTAAGACCTGATAATCTTATAACGCTGTGCGAGGCTCCGGGCCGCGAACATCATCTTAATTTTGGACATCTCGGTTCTTATTTATCTTTTAATTCTGAAGTTGAAAAAGACACTGAAATCTGGTCGTTTAAAATAAAAAACCGTCCTTAAAGTTATCCACACCTCCATTTTAAAAATCCTTAAAATGGATTATAATTAAGTCATAGTTCTTTTACAGAGGAGGTGAGAACGATGGTTAAATTCTTAATTTCTTTTCTTTTAATTTTTCATCTTAAAGAATTTGACTTAAAAGAATACGCCGAAAAGACCGAAGTTTTAGGCAAAAAAGTCTTCCAAAAAGAAGACATAATCATCGGACTTCTGTTTTTGGAAGCCAAAGAAAAGATTTTGTATAAAGAAAAAGAAGTTAAAAGGGCGGTCGGAGTTTTCCAGCTTGACGGCGAAACCCGAACCTCTCAGCTCGTAAAGTTTTACATCCAGACCGACAAGGAATTTTTCGTAATTTTCACCAAAGGATTGGTGGCGTGAGTTTGCCGTTTCTCAATTAAAAAACGGCATTATTAAATTTAATTTATAACTATGAATGATTTGATTAAGATTCGCATTATATCGTTTTCATACAGTTTCGGAACGCTTTTAATTTTGGCTGTAATCGGCGTTTTGGTTTCCGATGATTTTTCATCTCTCGTAAAAGGAAATTTCGGCTCCGGTTTTGCCGGAACTCTTATACTTCTTTTAACGCAGGAGTTTGCGAAACACTTACGAAATCTCGCTGTAACCAAACAGCTCGGGGGCGATAAAAAAATTATTCTTATATGAAATTCACGGCTATACTCGTATTTTCGGCTCTTGCCGTTTTTGCCGTCTGGCTTATGGTCTGGTTTTGGTTTTTTAAGATGAGCAATACTTTAAAGCCGACAGTTGAGGAAAGAACAACTTTAATTCAACCTATATCCGAACCTTTGCCGACTTATCCGGTTGAAAAAGGGAAAGATAAAGGTTAAAACCATTTTTAAAATAACGGTTATTTTATTTATCTTATTCCCCGTCATCGCGTTCGGAAAAACTTATATCACTCCCAACGGCCTGAAAGTAGAGATTGAAAATCACAGCTATAAAAAGATAATAGAATTATTTATTACGCCCTCCGGTCTGAAAGTCTGGGCAGAAAAAATAATCCCGACTGCCTACGCCGCGGAAATATCTTTGAAAGACGAGATAATTTCGTATGTCAGAGAATTGACCGCGAAATATAACATTTCTTTTGAAAGAGTTAAGAAAATAATTGAGTGCGAAAGCCAGTTTAATCCCGAAGCGATAAATCCGAAAGACATAGACGGATTTCCCAAGTTTGGAATTTTGCAATTTTTTAAACCGACCTTTTACGGATCCGGCGGAAAAGATATAATGGACTGGCGGGAACAACTGGAGATCGGAATTAAAATGATGTCGCAAGGATATTGGAAAAGATGGCCGGTATGCTCAAAAATAAGCAAAGAGGTATCAGATTACCTTTTAATCGTTTAAACGCGAATTTGCTAATTAAAACCTATTAAAAATGACTATATCCCGTTGCGAATGCAGTTTAGAAAAGAAAAGAAAAGCTAAAATGTGTTTGAAATGCTATCGCGCGAAAGTAAAGCAATGCATAATCTGCGGCCAGAGAACTTTTTTTCAAAACCCCTCTTTATGTTTTCAGCATTATGAAGAGGCGCTCTTTGATCCCGACCGCGTTAAAAGCATAATTTTACACAGGCAAGAGACAAATTACAAAGATTATAATTATCCCGAATTGATTCCCCATTAGTCGCGCGGGGAATGATTATAAGTTAATTTTAAAACGATGACCGACATTGACAAAGAAGCCGAAGATGTAGAACCAAAAGAAGAAGCAACCGAAAATACTGACGAAAATTCCATTGAAGATTCTAATAATCTCGTATGACCGTAAGCGCCCGCCTTTGAGCAGGATAATTCAGGGGCGGGCGTTTAAGTCCGCTTGATTATTAGAAACTTATCCAGACTAATAACTGACATCAGGTTTGTCAGAGAAAATGAACCAAAACAAAAACACCCCATGAAAAGGGTGTTTTTGCATTATCCACATAGACGATACGGAACTTCTGATTTGATTATATCACTTTATTAAATATTTTTGTAAATCTTGCCAGAAATTGAGAAGTGGAATTGTCGGTTTTATTTCTTTCGGTTTTTCATTTTGGTTCGGAATTTGATTTGGAATTGTCGGAGCAAACATTCCGAAAGTCGGGCATTCCCCCATCCACTGGCAAGCTCGCATACCGCCTTCGTTGGAATGAATGTCAAAAGTGAAACTGGTTTTGGCGGAACCTACGCTGGCTTGAACGATATGAGTGCCGGCTTTAAGGGCTTTGCTTATACTCCAAGCGGTTGCGGTTGTGCTTACTGGATCGCCGGTGTCAAACGATACCGCCGTAGAAGTTTCAGTGTCATAAACCGAAGTTCCGTTTGCCGTTGCGGTATAACCTTGAAGCGATACTCCGGTAATTTCAACTGAATTGGCGGCGAGCGCGAAGAAAGGCAGAAATACGGCTAAAAACAATAATTTTTTCATAATGTTGAATTTAAAGAATAAGCGACCTTTAAATTCAGATTATCACATTTTGGTTTAGAAATCAAATTATAAGAAAAACCCCGTTTAAAGGTCGCAAACACGGGGTTTCTCTGTTTATATTATAACTCAAAAACCAAGAAACCAAAACTCGCCTGTTTCCAGACGAGTTAAGGTATTCCGCCATTATTATGCAGTAGCAATTATCGCATTCAGGCGTGCCCGAAACGCCGTTTGTATTTTAATCGTTTGCTGATTAAACCAGCGCGCGTCCCAGAGCTTGAAATTAAAACAAGTTTGGCTAATTTCCCGTTAATTTATTATTAAAATTGTAAATTCGGAAATTAAAACCTGCTTTAATTTAATTATAATTGATTTTTGAAATCAAATCAATTTAGCCAAACTTTTGAAAGATGCCAAAGAGCTATAAGAGCCGGCTCGTAAAATAAAGGCTAAAGAGGAGGTGCGGACTACCGGTTTAATCCTCCCAATGTTTTTCAACTAAACCTTCCATCCAATAATCAGGATTTAATATAACTTCAAGCAAATGTAATTGCCAAAAAATCTTTTTATGTGCTTCGCTTCCTTTGACAACTTCACAATCTTTTCTTCCACATTCATATCCGCTAACTCCAATTTGCTCATAGATATTCACAGAACAAGGAGATTTTATTATTTTCCTCATACAACGAACAACTTTTTGCCGAACCACTTCCTCTCTTCATTTGGAGTATTTTCGTTTTCTTCATAAACTTCCTCAAATTGTTTTATTTCTTTGTTCATACTTGATATGTTAGGGGGTTAAAGATTTAATATCTTCCGCATTTTGTTCTAATTCTTTCAGTTCTTGATTGACCAGTTTTTCTGTAATACTTGGAATAAAGGTATTGTCTTGTTTAATCATCTTATGAACAGGGCAATTATCTCTGTGTCCGACTAAATATCCGCAAAATTGGCAAATTGTATCTATTTTCATACTTGATATAGGGGTTAGGGGGTTAAACGCTTGTTAATAATTTCTACATACTTGGGTTCTTTTTCTATTAAGATAAAGTTCCTTTTGAGGTTCTGACAAGCTACTCCTGTCGTGCCACTACCCGCACAGTTATCTAAAACTAAGTCGCCTTCGTTGGTGTAGGTTTTGATTAGGTATTCAAATAGGGCTACGGGTTTTTGGGTGGGGTGAAGCGACTTGTGGTTTGGGTTGCTAATCTCTATAACGGTCTTGGGTTGCATTACACCGTTATTTTCCGAAATATGTCCGTCCTTTTCTCCTGTTTTCCCAAGTGTTCCGTTGCTTCTATCTTGTAGGTATTGTTTTTTCTTATAGGACTTTCCCATAAAAGTTTGGGGATTATATGTCGGAAGATTTTTATAGAATATACAAATATCTTCGTGCCACTTCATAAACATCTTTCTTGCATTAAACACATTTGAGGGTCTTGTCTTCAGCCACACAAGAGAATACTTGAACATATCAGGATTACTCATCACTAAAGCACTTGTAAACGGTTGGCTCGCTGTTAAAACTATCGCACCGTTATCTTTAATAATCCGCTTGTATTCTTTCCATAATGGCTCAAAAGGAATAATTGTGTCCCACGAACACGCAGTCGTGCCGTAAGGTAAATCGGCAAGTATCATATCAATACTCTTGTCGGGTATTTTTTGCATTACTTCCAAACAATCTCCTTGTATAACTTGGTTCTTCATACTTGATATAGGGGTTAGGGGGTTACCACAACTTATTATCATTAAGCCAATTTATAATTTCTTTTACAATGAAGCCGTGAAACCGCGCAATTTCTTCTTGTCGCTCATTATTTTCTGTTCTAATACTTTCAACATTAAATTTCTTTGAAGCATAGTCAAGCGAGCAATGAAAGACCTCGTGAGAAATTAAACCACAACCAATCTTTTCTTTTGCCAAATATATCGTGCCGAGTTTCGGATATACTTTCCGTTTGGGATAAATTACTACTCCGTTTGGTCTATACATTGCGTGGCAATCTTTTTCTCCCATTGCCTGCTGACATTCTTTTATTGTTTTATACAATTTTACTTCTACAAAGAACTTACTATTGGGATATTTTATCTTTAATTTATTCATTTTACCCTTTTACTGTTTGCACAAATCTCTGCTTCTCGTTTTTCCCAGTAATGCCCTGAACAAGTATTACACAATACTGGAGTTTCACATTTTGGGCAGTTATAGCAGATAACAAATCCTAAATCCGCACATTCAAGTTCCCATACTATTCTACCACCGTGGTCACATTGTTTTTTGATATATTGAGGAATCATCTTGATATGTTAGGGGGTTAATTAGTCCATTTCAAATCCGTATTTCTAATTTCATTTTCACTTCGGCAATGTTTTACAGATAACCAACCATTCCTACGAGAACTCAAGGTATAGAACCATTCTCCGTCTCTATAAAATCCGCCAAGGACTTCAAATAAATTATAATAAATCCATCCTTTGGCAATAACTGTATCACCGATTTTATGTCTGGGTTTATATTTTGGGTTAATTTCCATTGATATAGGGGTTAGGGAGTTAAAGTTCTTTTAAGATACCAAATGAATCCGTCTAAATCACCTTTGAACTCAACTCTCTTTTTACCACCGTGTTCCAGGTCAGTCAGTTCATGAGTTCTTTCCTCCACCGAATTGGCGAGATATTCTTCGTATAATTTTATTAGTTCGTCTTTCATCTTGATATAGGGGTTAGGGGGTTAAAATAATGGATTACTAATTGCTTTAATTCTTTCTTCAGCGATTTTTACATATTCGGGATTTTTCTCAATGCCAATATAATTCCTGCCGAGCAGTTTTGCCGCTAATGCGGTTGTTCCGCTACCGAGGAAGGGGTCAAGCACTACGTCATCTTTGTTTGTGTAGGTTTTGATAAGGTATTCAAAAAGAGCGAGGGGTTTCTGGGTTGGGTGCAGTTTTTCCTTATCCCTACAAAAGTACTGGATAGTGCGTGGGTGTCTTTCTCCACTTTCATTATTTGTTTCAAAACCTTCCACCTTTCCACCTTTCCAATTACTGCTTTGCTTTCCTGAAACTTGTTTATATGGCTTCCCTTGCGTTTTTTGAGGGTTGTATTTCATAAATTTACCTCTTGGCGTATAGGTTACTGCGGACTTTCCAAAAATAATAATCAACTCGTGAACTCGTAATGGCTGATGATTGGCGGCTACAACATTAGTGCCGTTATCTTTTTCCCAAACCCATTCATACTTATAGTTAAGTTTATCGCTTGGATAAGTAGAATACTCAACTGCTTTTATTAAGTTTACAGCAAGCCGCATTGTGCTTGTCATAGCAACGCAACCATTTCTTTTTACTATTCTCCCAAATTCACTCATAAGAAAATCCAAATCCAGTTCTTCGTCCCACTCATTGCCCGTTTCTCCGTAAGGAATATCAGTTAAAATTAAATCAACACCCTCGTCAGGCAACTTCCTCAAAACTTCCAACGCATCACCGCAGATTATTTTATTGAGTTGCATTTCTTTTGAAATAAAAATAAATATTATCAACCGCACATAATTCCCAATTTTCTTTTCCGTATTTATCCAAAAATTTATCCAAAATCTTCTCTCTCCATTGTCCGTCCATTTCTTCCCGTTCTTCGGTTGTTATATTTATTATTAAGTATTCAATCATACAATTTCACTCCAAACTAATATCGGTTCTAATAAATGTTTCTTGGCTTCTTCAAAACCAATATCATCAAACGATTCGTGGCTTGGCTCAATAAATGTTTTCTCAAATGAATCTTTAATTTTATTCCCTGTTGTTTTTTCGTAAGAAGCACCCGTTTCTTTCTTATACCACCTGTCTAAATCTTTCAGTGTTTTGGCAAAAGCAACAGGAATAGACATTTCTCCGTCATATCCCTCAAAGTGGGTTGGTATTTCCACTTCACCGCATATTTTACATTTTGATTTTTTATGTTTCTTCATACTTGATATTAGGTTGGTTAGGGGGTTAAAATCCCAATGCTTTATGAATTTGTGCTAATCCTTCTTTTTTTGCTTGCTGTTTATTCGCGAACTCTGCTCTTTCT
>ERZ1292623.484-Hain-H51-01um-R1-484-length-43225-cov-21_pt1 | contig 43225 bp, 54 predicted proteins | sample MGYA00564398_ERZ1292623 | MGnify/ENA primary metagenome ERZ1292623 (study PRJEB36523, sample SAMEA6512633) | groundwater metagenome | collected 2019-01-07 | study: AquaDiva: Metagenomics assemblies of 32 groundwater samples
ATGCAGCAATCATGCCAAGCTTCAATCCTCGTAACCTCATTAGAATCACTGAGACCTATAACAATAATTGTAACTATGTCGGCAATTGTCGCCGCGTTGCAGCAATGATACGTCATGATTCTTTGATCCTCGTATTTTAATAATGATAGGATGATATACTCTAGAGTCACTCAGGACGGTCTAGGAACGACGATCATCAGCCGCAGCCACCTTGATACTCCGGGCTGATTATCTCAATTCTACATAAAAATGAATTACAATAACTTAGCTCGTGTTTTTCTTTCGTAAGTCGTTGTAATCCAAAGTGACCGTCGGTCATTATCTATCAGCTTGGATCCATTGACTAGGATCAATTCCATTAGATTGAATTTGAATCAAAACCGATCCAATCGTTTGTAATATGAATCACGAAATGGGTCCCATCTATCGCGTGGGAGGGGGGAGGATCGTTCGTACTCAAAAATGCAAAAACTCGAAAATGATTAAATCTATTAAAAAGACAAACTCAAAAAGGGTCCCATATTCACATGTAGTACGTTGACAGGAAGCGCTGACAAGCATATCTTGTACTCAGACTCAAGGCAAAGGTCGAAGTGTAGCTAGGAGTGTACTTTCATGTTCATCGGCGGCCGGCTTGGCAAGATTTTAAACGTAATCTTAAGAGTATTAACACTTGGGAAGCAGGCGGGATTTTTCGAGCAGGGATCAAAGCCTGATTTCAAAGGAAAGATCAAATGATTTACAACAGAGTAATTACTCTCTGGAAAGCGGCCGAGAGCTTGATTTTCACTTTGACTCCAATCGGCCTACTTGCCATGGCATCATACCTGCTAGATCCAGATCAGATGGAGCAAGTTCTAAATAATACTAACTTGCTATCTCCAGCTTTAGTAGTAATCTTAGCACCAGTCTTAACCGCGTTGTTAAGATCATATGTCAATTGGTATAAGAACAGGACGAAGCAATGAGTGATCGTAAATTTCTTGGTATAGTAATTATAATCATCATCTTAGTCACAATACTCGAGAACAAGTGGCCTTACAATAATAAGGATTATAGTTTTAATTATGAGTATGCTCAGTAGAAAGAGAAATCAATGATCCTTGACTCGGCCGCGGCGCTGACTCGACTTAATTCAAAGGACAATCTCTGCAATAAATTCAAAGAGTTCTCAGAATCCAATCCAGGAAACTCAATCGTTCGAGAAGTCAAAGATGGAAAGATGGTTCATCATGAAGGTGGAAAGACTGAGAAGCCAAATCTTGATGAGATTGAGAGGAAATTAATAGCAGGTTTAGCAATCCAAAGTAATCAGCAAGATGTCGCCTCGGCCTTCAATCTATCTTATCAAGCAGTTAGTAAATTAGCAAACGGTAAAGTAACATCAGGCTCAGAGCAAGATCCTCGACTTGCTCAGATGATAGAGAGTACGAAGGATAAATTAGCAGCAGATGCTCTATCTACTGCTATGGATGCATTCGGACTCATGCCGAGTAAGCTCGGCGAAGCCAAAGCAAGAGACTTAGCTTCGATTGCTAAAGACTCAGTAATCGTCTATGACAAGTTAAAGGGTCAAGGTCAGAACAATGGAGTCCAAGTAGTAATCTATACGACTCCAGAGAAACATGTCTCAGATTATGAAGTCGTAGATGCTGAGAGGATCTCATGATAAGAGTATTAGTTCTAATCCTAATCTTACTAGCAAACACAGTCGAAGCGGCCGGGCCAAGGGTTTGGGGAAAATCTGGCACGGCAACGGACACGAATGCAACGTTGACTGTCGGAGGAACATCTTCATTTGGTCCAACATCGTTATGTTTTGAAAACACAGGAGCAACTAATAATATCTTCATTGACTGGTCAGATGGAATTGCGACGACGACTGACAATTCTACTAACATCAAAATCCCTCCCTCAAAAGGTTACTGCTTCAACTTTGAGAATGATAACGTCATGAACATTTTTACGTTCGGTATAATCACAAGCGCGGCAACTACGTCAACTTATAACGCGTTTGCTATGAGTGCAAAATGAAGAGATTATTTTTAGTCTTAATTCTACTTGGGTCCCATCTAGAAGCACAGTCTATCTATTCAACAGGTGGTGGAGGATCTGGAACTCCAACTTATCCATTAGCTGCTCCCGCAGCAGATAATTGTGCTACACCACCATACTCCTTTACATCAGATACAGACACAGGAATTTGCTCAGTAGCTGTTGATACAATAAACTTTCGAGTTGGCGGTACAAATAGGTGGTATTTTGATACAACTGGATTTTTTCGCCCATCAACTGGAAACACATTAGATATTGGTGCTAGTGCAGCAGGAGAAGTACGTAGTGTATACGTTGCTACTACATTGGGACTTTCTGATAATGCGGCAACTCTCAAATTTGGTGGTTCATTAAATGCAGGTTTAGAATGGTTAGCTTCTAGTGTTATTGGTGTAACAGATGGATCAACAGGAGATGGATGGATTCAAAACTCAGCAGGTGATCAATTTCTCACAGCAAATGCTACAAATGCTACTACTACTTTCTCAAACTTAACAGATTTAACCGTTACCGTCACAACGGGAAGAAAATATAACTTTGAGATGACATTGTTCGTAGACAACTCTACTGACACAGATGGAATAAAATTAGACTTTGAAGGTGGTACTGCAACAGCAACGGATTTCAGAGCTCATACTTTAATCCATGGATCAGCTGCTCTTCTTTTAACAACTCAAGTTACAGCATTAGCAACAGACATTTCATTAGCTAGCTTAGTCGGAGTAGGTCAGGTTAAAGTTTCTGGATCATTTGAACCTTCCGGAACAGGAACCTTTATTCCAAGATTTGCTACTGTGACAGCAGTCTCAGGTACTCTCACAGTATTTCGTGGTTCTAATCTCATTGTCAAGGATATGCCATGAGACTAATCCTTCTAATTCTACTAACTCAAGTAGCATGTGATCAGATATACTCTCCATCAACAGTCATTAACGTAAATCAAGGTCAATCAACTGATTCATCTCTCCCATCTCCTCCTCCATCATGTGTCTTAAGCAATATATTGCTAACTCCAACTTCTGGAACGACAGATCATCTTGTTGCGGTTAATACGTTAGTAACATTTTCAGTAATCCTCTTAGATCCTAATGGAGCAAATGTTCCTCCAGTCTGCATAACTTCTGAGCCGGTCTTTGATGTATCAGGAGATTGCAAGAAGTTATCAGGAGGGTTTTCCCCATCATTACAAATAACTGGTGATCCTGGAGAGACTTGCGTAGCCACATCATCTAAAGATGGAAAGACTGCTTCTTACACGATGGAGATTCATGCGTAATGGCTGCTAAGCTTCCAATCGCATCAGTAAAATACACACTGGATGCCGTGACATGGACTTCAATCAAGTCACCAATCTATGCTGATGATATGGAAGTTATTAATCTATCAACTACTTTAAACGTAAAGATTCGTACAGACTCAGCAGATGCTACGACGGAGAGGACATTATTTTCCATGGGAACTATTCCATACTCATCAAATGGTCGAAGGCGAGAAAGATTTGAACCAGATCAGGCCGTCTTATATGCTCAATCAGTCTCAGGATCTCCTGACATCTTGGTAACATTCCAATGAGAATCAACGTGGTTGGAGAATGTGATTCGGCAAAATCAATTGCTGGATTACTAACTAAGGCTAACTTAGTAATCACAGAAGATTTTCCAGAGTATACGTTGTACATAGAAGAAGCTGCGGTCAAAGCTGTCGTGGTGGATGGAATAGATTGTGACTTGGAAAGGACTATGCTCCTAATGATGGAGCAAGCAGGAGTTAATAAATTCGTTCTACGAAGAGCAGGAGGTATTCGTAGTGACAAAGAAATTCGTATTATGATTCCAAAAGATGACGTAGAACTTAAACACGCAGTCGAATATGGTTGTGTTCGTGGTTTGCTTAAAGAGATCAATTCTAAAGTCGAAATGGCTTCATTGACTGCTAAGCAGATCAAACCCATCGTTGACTCAATATCAAAAGTTGCCTCAGTCCTTCTATTTCTACTATTTCCAGTATTAGCACAGGCTCAGCAGCAATTTGTCATAGCTCGTTATTGGGATGGTACTAATATTATTAACGCCGGAGATAATGTTAATAATGCATTACGTGTAAACATCGTCGCCGGAGCAGCTGGTGGTGGGACAAGTTCATCATTCGGTGCAGCATTTCCAGCCACAGGAACAGCATCAGGATTCTTTGATGGAACGAATATGCAAGGTTCTCGCGTATTCGATCTTGACTCTGGTGCTGGTACTCAATACGCATTTGGGGTGAACTTAAGGTTCACCGGAGCAGGTGGATCAACAGAAGCAGCAGCAGATGTAGGAAATAATGCGTTCCGTGTTAACTGTGTAACTGGCTGCGTAGCAGGTGGATCATTTGCTGATGCATCGGCATTTACATTTGGAACAACTGCTGTTTCAAATACTGCATTCGTAGTAGATGATACTGCGACAAACGTAGTCGCTGAGAACTCGGCCGGCGCGGCCAGGATGAATACAAATCGTATCTTGTATTCAATGAATACTAATTCTACTGGAACAGAAGTTGGAACACTAGCTAATCCATTTCGTATAGATCCAACTGGAACAACTGCTCAACCTGCTTCGCAGTCAGGTACTTGGAATATTAACAATATATCTGGAACAGTTTCTCTACCGACAGGAGCAGCGACAGAAGCTACGTTAGCAACAAGATTTGCTGATGCAACATTCACAGGAAGATTTCCTGCTGGTTCTACTCCTGCTGATAATGAATCAAATGCTGTCACATTTTCTCGGTTAGGAGTATTCAATTATCTATTCGATGGAGTAACTTGGGATCGTTCTCCTGGAAACTCAACTGATGGAACATTAGTTAATCTCGGTGCTAATAATGATGTAACTGTGACTTCTGGATCAATCACAGTCAGCGCGACAGACCTTGATATTCGTAACTTAACAGCAGCACTTGATACAGTTGTTGCTAATGCTGGTACAGGAACTTTTACTGTAGCAGGGGCAAAGTCTGATAATGGTGGAGTTCCTAGTACTACAAACTTAGGAACTTTGCCAGCAGTAGCATTAGCAGCAGATCCAGTTAGGACTGAAGGAAATCAAGTTGCTCTTAGAACACAGTTAGATGGTGATCTTGCTGTTACACTAATAGATGAACTTCCAGCAGGAACTCAGAACATCGGAAACGTTGATGTTTTAACACTTCCAAGTGTAACAATTGGAACATTCCCTGACAATGAACCATTCAATGTTGCACAATTTGGAGGAAATGCCGTCGTCACAGGGACTGGTGTTGGCGGTTTAGGAATTCCTCGTGTAACAATCTCTAATGATTCTTCTCTAGCTGCTAATCAATCTGTTAACTTAAATCAAGTCGCTGGTGCTGGTGTTGCAGTAGGAAATGGTACAGCAGCAGGCTCTTTGCGAGTTTCGGTTGCTTCTGATTCTACTGGTACTATAATTGCAACACAAGCAACAGCTGCTAACTTAAATGTTCGTCCTGATACTTCTGGTGCGACAGCAGCAGCACCTCCTGCTCGTGCAAATTTTGTTGGTGGATTAACTTCTGGTGCAACAGGAGGATTTCTTCAAGGGATTACAGTATGTGATTCTCATACTCCAATTGATATAGTAACTGCAACTACAACTCTAATTGTAACTGGTGTTTCTGGTCGTCATGTTCGTATTTGTGCTTGGAATTTTTTGACTGCTGGTGCAAACAATGTTGCAATCATTACTGGAACTGGCGCAACTTGTGGAACATCTACAGCAGGAGTTAATGGTGGTATTACAGCAGCAGAAGGTTGGAATCTTCCTGCTAATGGTGGTATTGCACAAGGATCTGGTTTTGGTGAGATAGCAAGAACTGAGACAACTGGAGATTCTATTTGTATTATAACATCAGCAGCGGTTCAATTGTCTGGGAATATTTCATACGCAATCTATTAAGAGGCTATTATGGGTTACGATACGCAGTATGCAAATGCACAGAATCAAGATTTTGTAGGAAGAGTTTGTATAGCAGCATTAAAGTATGCTATGGTAGTTAGATCAGAGTTGTTAACTACTCCTGGACACAAATCCCGTGTTAGATTAGCTAGAAATATAGCAAATGATCCTGTTACAATGGCGCAGAAGATGGCTTACATTATTAGCTCTGATCCATCGGTAGTTGGAGTATCTGATGAAACTCTCAATACTTTAGTAGCATCCGTTTGGGATACATTCTCTGGTGAGGAAGATTGAAAAGACTAGCTTTAATATTAGTTTTATTAGCAAGTCGACTGAACGCTGCAACTGTCACTCATGAAATCATCACAGCAGATTCAGGAAATACTCCTAATACATCTGGAGCATTTACTCCAGCTTTAAATGATCTTCTAGTTGTTTGTGCTGTTGGTTCTGTAACAGGTGCAGCAACAGCAACAATGGTAAGCTCTGTTGGAGGTTTTACATTTACTCAAATTTTAAATGTACCTTATGCAGCTGATGTAAACATGATGTACTGCTTTGTTTCAAATGCTTTGGTTTCAAGTGCTACATCTCAAACGGTTGAATTTGCTCCACAAGGAGATACAGCGAATGGTTCTGTAATTGCCGTCGAAGCTGTTGCTGGGATTACAAGGACTGGATTAAATGCAATCTTACAAAATGCAAATCAAGCAAATCAAGCTGCATCTACAACACCGGCGCCATCTTTTGCTTCAAGTGCATTAACAGGAAATCCTACAATTGGTTTTGTAGCAAATAATTCAAATCCTGCTGGATTAACAGGACCATCAGGTTGGACAGAAGCAGGAGATACAGGTTATACTCTTCCAACTACTGGTGCAGAAATTGTTTTTAGAAATTCAGGATTTACAGGTACTACTATCACATGGGGATCAACGTCAGCTACAGTTTTTGGATCTATAATTTTAGAAATTGATACATCTTCTCCACCATCTTGTAATCATGCTTTAACCCTTTTAGGAGCAGGCTGCTCATGAAACACGGTGATCGTGAATACCATCTTTCGATGTTTAATCCTGCTGGTGAGTTTGATGGGTCTAAGTATAGTAACCTATCAAACGACGTAAAAGGCCATGATAAAAACTGTTCGTGGGAAGGATACATTTCTGTCAAAGCTTGTGGATGTGTCTCTGCTGAAGCCGCGTTAAAAGCTGCTAAAAAGAAGAAGTAATGTGGGATCCAAAATCAGGCGAACCTTGGAGGCCATCAAAGAAGCAGGAGAAGTTTATTGAGATTCCTAACAATGTCTTTGAAGGATTTTATGGTGGCGCGGCTGGTGGAGGAAAAAGTGAACTGTTAATAATGCTTCCGTTGTTAAAAGGCTTTCATCAGTATCCACAGTTTCATGGTATCATCTTTCGTCGAACATATCCACAGCTTGAAGAATCAATCATTCAACGTGCTAAGCCAATTTACTTAGCAACTGGTGCAAAGTACAACGATCAGAAGCATACATTCACATTCGAATCAGGTGCAACTATTAGATGTAGTTACTTAGAAACAGATGATGATGCAAGGTCACATGATACTGCTCAGTACAATCTAGCAAATTTTGATGAGCTTACACACTTTTCAGAGTTTCAATACAAATACGTTACATCGAGAGTAAGAACGTCGTCTAATTTACCAGCGTTTCTAAGATCAGCTTCTAATCCTGGAAACATTGGTCATCTTTGGGTTCGTGATCGTTTCGTAATGCCTGCTCCAGAAGGTAGCAAATTGATCTTTGATAAGTTACTGCAATCGTATAGAATATTCATACCAGCTAAAGCTACAGATAATCCTTATCTGATGAAAGATGATCCTGGATATATAACTCGTCTTGAAATCCTCCCCGAAGCTGATAGAAAGGCAAAGTTGCTCGGCGACTGGTTCATGTTCGCCGGCCAGGTTTTTTCAGAGTTTCGTGAGTCTCATATTTCTAATGAGCCAGAACATGCTATTCATGTTATCGAGCCATTTGAAATCCCGTCTTGGTGGACAAAGATTCTAGCAATTGATTGGGGATATACTGCACAAACTTACGCAGTTTGGTTAGCAATTGCTACAGATAGTAAAGTCTATGCTTACAGAGAATACTCAAATAAGAAAGTCTCAGTCAATGAGTGGGCTTCAGACTTACGTCGTTTATCACAGGATGATAAATTATTCTCTATAGTCATAGACCCATCTGCCCAACAGAATCGTGGACAAGGGTCAACGATTCGTCAGCAATTCTTAGAAGCAAGTGGATTTGATTTCTGCAAACTTGCAGATAATGATCGAGTAAGTGGTAAAATGCTTCTTCATGAGTATCTACGCTGGCGGCCGCGGCCAGAGAGATTTTTGGTTAAAGAACAGTTTAATCAAGATATTGCTGATCGTATTTTCCGTATGTATGGTCAAGGAGAACTTAATAAGTATTTGAATTCATTTAAGCCAGATATGCCTGAAACTAATCTACCTAAGTTACAAATTTTTAGGAATTGCAGAGAATTGATTAAGACTATTCCTCTCTGCGTCTACTCAGAAAAGAAACCAGAGGATGTAGCAGATTTCGATGGTGATGATCCATATGATGCTATTCGTTATGGATTAAAAGCCTGTAAGTCTTACTTTGATTCTTCAACTGAGGAAGTCAAGAAACAAGATGAGCTTGCTGGTATTTTAGAAGCTCTTAATAAGACTGGGGATCAGACAAGTTATTATCGTAGAATGGAAAACTTCGAGAGAAAAAATGCTAAGACGATTGCTCCAGTTTTTCACTAAGACTAAGATCGTCGTCGTTGACAGAGAATTGATTCTCTTGGAGACTATTAACTCTCTGACTAAACAACTTGAAAGACTTAGCCTTGAGAATAGTGAACTTAAATCTAAGAAAGATTTAAAGTTTGAATATCCTGCGACGTTAAACGCCAAGCCAATCCCAGGCATTTCAACTTGGGACGATGAAAGATTTCAACTTGAGCAAGAAAGTCGTCAAAGAGCTAGGAATAAGACAGCATGAGTATTGAGCAGCAACTTTCTATGTTCGAAGAAGATTTAAATGAGCCAGAGATGTCTCAAGAGGACATGGGAAATGTTGTCTTAGATGTCTATAAGAGAGTATCTGAGAAGGAGCAAAGTGTTCGTAATTTCCATCTAATCGAAATTAAGAAACTAATCTCCTATTGGGAAGGTTTTCAAAATATCTTCTGGGACTCTGAGGCTCGTGATTGGAGATTAGTTGAGAGTGAGATTTATAGTTCAGAAAGTAAGATTACTTCTAGAAAACTTAAGAAAGTTTTCAACGTATTTAAGGCAATATGTGAGTCAGTTATTGCCGCGATCTCCGTAGATGTTCCTCATACGATTTTCTCCCCAGAAGATGCTGATAATCCAGATGATATAGAGACATCGAAGGCTTATTCTAATGGGGCAGACTACATTGAGAAGCACAATGACTTAGCAATTCTTTTTCCTCGTGCCTTGTTTACTCTAGTAACTCAACATTTTGTAGCTGCGTACTCTTATTATAGAGAATCTAAAGACTATGGAACTATTAAAGAACCAGTAAAGCAAACCATGTCTTATCCAAATAATGAGTATCGTTGTCCTAGTTGTATGGGTGAAGTTTCTGAGCCAGATGAAATGGGATTATCAGAATGTCCACATTGTCAACAACTCTCCCCTCCAGAAGTAATTGACAATTCTGAATTCGTAGAAGAAGTTGTCGGTTACGATGAAGTTCCAAAAGGACGAGAAGTTATTGAGATTTACGGGGATCTGAACGTTAAAATTCCATCTGGACTAATGAAACAAGAATGTATCCCATATTTGATTCTTGAAAAAGAAGAACATGTTGCTTATCTAAAAGACAAGTATCCTCAAATCAAAGATCAGATAATGGCATCTGATTATATGCCAGATGAAACCTGGGCACGGCGTCTTTATCCTTATGCTGATTCAGTATCTTTAGATCAAGCAACTGAAGCTCATATATGGTTAAGACCATCTGGTTATAATCTTATTGGTGATGATAATCTAGAATTGATTTTCCGTGATAAGTATCCAAAAGGGCTTCGCGCAGTTTTTGTAGGCCAGATTCTTGCTGAGATTCGTGAGGAGGAACTAGATAAGCATTGGACTATTTCTTATTGTCCCACTTCAAATTATCTTCATCAGCAGCCTATTGGTCGAGCTATTGTCCCAGTTCAAGATGCTAAAAATACAATCTTGAACTTGGAAGAGGAGACGGTCAAACATGGAATTTCTGAGACGTTTGCTGATCCTCGTGTCTTAGATTTCGATGCGTATGCAAAATCAGAAGCTGCTCCTGGTGGAGTTTATCCACTTCGTCCATTTGATGTTACTGAAGGTGGTGTTAATAATCGCTTTTATGAGAGAAAGCCTGCAACTCTTGGTCGTGAAGTAGAAGTTTATAATTCTGAGATAGATCAACTTGGTCAATTCATTCCAGGTGCTTTTCCTTCAATCTATGGTGGAGTAATAGAAGGAGGATCTAAGACTGGTAAAGAGTATGAAATTTCTAGGGCGCAAGCTCTGCAACGTCTCTCTTTAATTTGGAAAATAATCGTTGTGTGGTGGCCACACGTTATGAAGAAGGCATGCGACGATTTCTTTGCAAATCTAAAGAGAGATTTATCTTATACTAAACAAAATGGCAAGAATTCATTTATGAATGTGTGGATCAAGAAGGAGTCATTGTCAGGAGCAATTGGAGATGTTTACGTAGAATCTTCTGCTGAGTTTCCGATTTCTTGGAATCAGAAGCAGGATCGTTTCATGAATTTACTAAGTCTAGGAAGTCCTATGGTAGATTCTGCTATCTCAGATCCTGATAATTCTGATCTTGTTAAGAGACTAGTTGGATTCCCTGAGATGTCAGTTCCAGGGGCTGAGGATAGACAGAAGCAATTGATTGAAATTCAAATGATGTTATCTGGAAATCCTGTTCAAATAGATCCTTTTGATGATAATACTGCTCATACAGAAGTTACTCGGAATTTTCTAATCTCAGCACAAGGAATGGCGTTAAAGAATGAGAATCCAGAGATTTATCAAATGATAGTGCAACATTGGCAACAGCATAGCCAAATGATGCAACAACAGCAAATGCAAGAAATGCAAATGCAACAACCACAAGTACAAGGAGAGCAAAATGCCTGACGATATTACTGATGCAGCAGGCGCATCAGAGGTTGAGTCCGAAGATGATATCTTGACTGGTGATGAAGATATCATTGATGAGGAAGAAGAAACTGAGGAAGAAACTGAGGAGGAAGAAGAGGAAGAATCTGATCGTGATGTAAGAAAAGCTGACAATGAAGATGATGAAGATGAGGAAAAGAGAGACAGAGAACCTAGAGACAAAGAAGATGATGAGGAAGAAGATGAGGATTCTCAAAATCTAGAAGCTCAGGGCAATCGTCCATCTTATGCTCAGATTACTCAGAAGTATCCAGAATTTTTCAAAACCTTTCCTGGTGCTAAGGATGCTTTCTTCAGAGAACGTGATTATGCTAGATTGTTTCCAACTGTAGATGATGCGAAGGAAGCTAGTGAGAGACTTCAAGATTTCGATTTCCTAGAATCGGCATCATCAAATGGTGATCCTCGTCCTCTCATATCAGCACTTAAGAGATCAAGTGATGAAGTTTTAGGAAACTTCGTAGAAAACTTCGCGCCGGCTCTTGCAAAGATAGATCCTATTGTATGGTCAGAGAAAGTTCTAAAGCCTACTATTTCTAACTTACTAAAAACTATTCTTGTAGACTCATCTCAAGCGACTGACGATGCTCATAAGAATCTTGAAAAAGCTGTTAAGATCATTACAAAGCATCTTTTTGGATCTTATGATATACCTGAGTTTAAGAAAACTGTAGATCCAAATAAGTCTCGTTTTGAACAGGAGAAGAAGCAGTTTTTCTCTGCCCAGCGTGCATCATTTGAAAACGCGGTTGATACAGCATTAGTTGGTAGAGTTAACAAGATTGCTTCTGAGTCAGTAGAAGGAGTTGATCTACCTCGGTTTGCAAAAGAGGCTCTAGTTGAGAGAATTATTAAGCAGGTTGGTATTGTTATAGAACGTGATCAAGTTCACATGGCATTCATGAATTCTTTGTGGGATAAAGCAAGTCGTAATGGTTTCACGGAAGAATACAAATCCAGGATTCAGAGAGCGTATCTGGAACGCTTCAAACAGGTATTACCTGTTATTCGTAGAAAATTGCTAGCGCAAGCTAAGCAACGAGGTACTCCTGTTCAAACTAAGACTAGTAATTCTGCTAGACCTAGTAGGCAGGAAAGAGTTAAACCTAGACCTATTTCTTCAAGACCCAAATCAGCAGACGAAGAACAAATGGATTTGCTGAAGTAGGTCATTACGAGAGGCGATTAAGATGGGTGCGCAAACTGAATCTCAGGTAGTTGCACTTGAATTAGAAAGAGTGCGTGACAAGCTACCTACTTTGTATGATTATGATGATGGTTTCTTTACTTCTATCGGAAAGAAGGATGTGGAAACTATCTCATCGCGTGATATGAGAGTACCTCTGGAACTTCGTCCTGGTGGAAACTTCGGGTATTACAATCCTGATGGTGGGGATCTTGGGCGTGGTTCTGCTATCACTTATGACAAGGCAACTCTTGCTTCAGTCCATTTGAAGCATGGCGTAGAAGTCACTTACAAAGCTAGAATCTCAACTGATGAGAAACGAAAGGCTATTGTAAAGAACTTTCAACGTCAGCTTGTCAAAGGAATGGCCGAGTTTCGTCGTCAAACAGATGCACAATGTATGGGAGCAGGTGATGGCGCAGTAGGAACTATCACTTCTATTGCAACTGCCGGCGGCAAAGATACCTATACTTGTACAACTGATGGTTTTGGAGTTAAACTGCTACGTTTCGCGCAGTTCATTGCAGTTTATGATGCCGCTTTCGCAGGTAGTCGTGTAATTACAGCATCAGCCGGTGCTGCTCTTGATGGAATTGCTGCTGAGATTGATTTGATTGATCCTGCTGCAAAAACAGTTCGTATCAAAGGAGCCGCGGCTGCTGTCGTTGCAACTGATAGATTGGTAGTTAATGGTTTATCAGGTGCTACTCCAGTTGGTTTGTTTGGTGTACAGTATCATCACAATGATGCTAGTACAGGAACTTGGCTAGGTTTTGATCGTGCGTTGTTCCCTGAGATTAGGGCGAATAGAGTCAATGCTGCTTCTGGTGCCCTTGCATTGCCATTTGCTCGACTTGCTTTGAATAAAATTGGTGACCGCGTTGGAATGGATAAGAAAGTAAACGCTGTTGCTTGGATGCATCCTGCTCAGGTGCAGGCTTATGAGGAATTGGGACAACTTGTTTCAGAGATTCATAAGTCTCCTAGAGATGAGAGTCTGAATCTCTACTTTAGTGATTCAATGCAAATGGCTGGTGCTACTGTAAAACCTCACTTCCTTTGGGATAAGACTCGAATCGACTTCATCGTAGGAGATACATGGGGTCGTGCTGAGTTGGATCCTGTTGGATATTACGAAGTAGAAGGTAGAAGAGTATTTGAAGTTCGTGGCGCTTCTGGTGGTGTTGCAACTTCGGATATCTTCTATCTGAAATCGAGTTGGAATGCTTTCGTAGACAATCCTGCTCGATGCTCGTACATTTCAAATCTAGCTGTTCCAACTGGTTACTAAGGTTTTTAGTGTGCTACTAGTAGAAATGCTAGTAGCACACTAGCTTCTCAAGAGAGTAAAATGTTAGCAGAACAGACAGATCACGAACGGGTTAAAAAATCGTTAGATCCAGAAGCTAACTATATTAATTCTCAGTTAGCTAAGAATTACGGTTTCTCAGACAATGGTCGTCAAATCTTTCGTGTCGTATGGTCAGAAAATGTTTCTGAAACTAGAGAATCTGAATTTGATTGTTTTGCTGGTGATATTTACATTGGAACATCAAGATCGGTAAGAAGGACTAAGAAGTATTCATATCTTAATGATAAGTGGATCTTGGAGAAATTAGTTTATAATCCTACTCATGAAATTAAGGGTTCAGAGTTTGGAAATTATGAACCAATTTATGTATTCCAAGATGGAAAAGGGAATTTTCTACCTCTAAATCGTAGAGTAGTTGAGATAATTCTAGATTCTCTGTTAAATGGTTCTCCATGGAAAAAATCTGATTGGGAGTCATGGGATTCTAAGAGACGGGAAAGAGAAGAAGAGTTATTCTTCTCAATCATAGATAATGAGTCTAATCCATTCCTATCAGCTTTACATGCTGGAGAGACAGTTTTGAACGCTCTCGATTCTTCAGTTGTATCAGGAGCTTCTGAAGAAAAAGGTAATCCTGTTAAGGAGTCGTAATGTATACAGTAGTCTCAGTTTTACCATTTGAACTTAAAGAAACTAAACCACTCACTCCGGCCTATTATTATATTCCAAAATCAGAGAAGAATGATATCTCTATTTTGCATGTAGGAGATGGATCTCGTGTCATTTACATGGGTGAGGGTAAGACTGTAGTAGTTCCAGTTTTGTCTGAGACTATTGCTCACTCTCTAGTTAGTGATTACATGTCTGCAATGCTAGGAACTTACTCTGAGACTAAGGATGGTGAGATTGTTAAAGCTCAACCTGGTCTTTTTTACGTTCCTGGTATGCTCTCTAAAGAAGAAGTTAAAGCAATCCATGCTGATAAGATTGCCCTTGCTAGAAAAGAGCAGGAGGCTTGGTTTCTCTTTCTAGTAAAATTAGCAGATGATGATTATTCTAAGACTGGTCAGCATAGGACAATCTCAGATTTGCAGAGATACGCCGCTAAGTATCTTGGATTTGGAACTCGTCCATGGATTACTACAATAGAGACTAAAATTCAGAATTGCCCATTCTGTGGTTCTCCTATTTCCTCAGAAATTGTTGTTTGCCCAGTTTGCCATGAGGTTGTTGACTTTGAGAAGTATGCTGCTCTTGGTGGTCAACGTCGTTTTGAGAATATTCCAAGATCAACCCCACAAGAGCATCAGTCAGATGCTGAAAAGATGCTAAGTCTTTTAAAGTAGGTAAAAGATGCCGACTGCTGGAGTAATAATGGATGCCTCGGCCGCGTTGTTAAATGACTCGGCTAAGACTATCTATACATATGTAGTGCAGCTTCCATATCTTAAAAATGCTTTACTTAAGCTAGAAGGTCACTTAGAGATGAATGGCCTTCCTAAGATTAGGAAGCGAGCAACACCAGCTACTATTGCTGCTGGAACACTTGTTTACACAAATCCATCTGATATTATAATCCCAATCTCCTTGTGGGAAAAGGCAGTTGGTGAGACTGACGATTATTATGTTCCAATAGAAGAACGTATGTCATTGCCAAACGTAGCAAAGGATACATTTCTAAGAGTCTACACATGGCAAGCTGATACAATTCAATTTGTAGGAGCTACAACATCTCGTGTGGTTCTCCTGGAATATTATGCTACTTTGCCATTGATAGTTGATGATACTACTAATGTGGCTATTATTAGATCACAGAGCTACTTGGCTGCTAAGACTGCTGAACTTTGTGCTAAATTCATAGGTGGTTCAGTTAAGAGATCAGAGATGTTAGAAAAAGAAGCCGAAGAAGAGTTAGCAATGTTTCTTGCTCCTATAATTAAAGCTAGACAGTCAATGCCTGTTCGTCGTATACCGTTTGGTGGTTTCTGGCGTTAAGATTAACCTGATGAGAGAAATCTCATCGCTATGAAAGTAGCAGGTTGAAATGGCACAATCGACAGGTTTTATGAAGAACATGGTCGCTGAGCAAAAGCGGCGACTAAGTGATGAAGTTTATTTCTTAACAGGTAATACTGCTCCTGTTAATGGAACATCTGGGACTGGAAAAGATGTAGCTGGTCCTGGATCTACATATACAAATACTGCAACTGGTATTGTATATGTTAACATTGGAACTAAAGCCTCTCCAAGTTGGGCTCCTGCTTCTGGAGAAGTTACAATCTCACTAACATCTGCTCAAGTCAAAGCACTTAGAGCAACTCCTATTACTATGGTTCCTGCTGCTGGTGCAGGACTTGTTGTTCAGTTTCTAGGAGCAGAACTACTTCTAGATTACGGTGGAACTAACGTATTCACCGAAGCTGCTGATAACTTGGCTTTCCGTTATGTTAATGGGACTGGAGTAATTGTATCTCAGACAGTTGAAACAACTGGATTCATTGATCAAGCTGGAGATGTAATTACTAATGCTATGCCGAAGATTGATGCAATTGCTACTAAAGCTCAATCTGAGAACGTAGCTTTGGTTCTACATAACACAGGAGCGGCAGAAATCGCAGGAAACGCCGCGAACAATAACGTAGTTAGAGTTAAAGTTCGCTACGCGATGGTTGCAACTGGTTGGTAATTGAGTGAGGGACTACTTAGTCTTTTAAGTAGTCCCTCAAATTAAATTATGTACGATGGACTAGTACCGATTGTCTTAGATGAATTTCTAGGCATGTTCTCTCGTGATATATCCGATAATGTTCCTCCAAATCATGCAGTAGACTCACAAAACAATAGGTTTATTTATGGAGGTGTCAAGACTAGAGAAGGATCATCACTAACTTTTGCTCCGAGTGGAATTATGAAAAGATTCCATTCATTTCAACTCGATCCTGGTAGTTCTGCTAGACTTTATATGTACATGTATCAATCTGGAGCTAATACTATTATTAAAGATAGCGTTGGTACTACTATATTATCAATCGCAGACTTAACTATAACTGATTTTAGTATCTTAAATATTAATGGTAAGACTTACATAACTTTACATAATGGAACTCATGGTAAAAATTTCGTTTATGTTTATACTGGTATTGCTACTAGAAAGATTGCTGGTTTTAAACCTTCATCAGCAGTCAGCGCGGCAACTGGTGCTGCGGGAACTGTAGAAGCTGGTCAAAGACTATTTGCAACTGCATTTGAAAGTGATACAGGTTTCATAACAAAGCCTAATGCAACATGGACTCTTTATACTGGCCCCGGCGCCAAGAAAGTCGATCTTACTAATATTCCTACAACTGGTGATACTTCAATAGTAAAAGTTCATATTTTATGTACTAAGAAGATTGTAAATTATTCTGGCAATCAAAAAGATTATGAGCTATTCTTTACTGGGGATTCTGTTGCAGAAGGTACTACAACTTTAACAGTAGATTTCTATGATTCAGAATTAGTCTCATCTGCTGATTACTTGAACGATGTGCTAGAAGAAGTTCCAGGCGGGACTCATCTTTATAACTATAATGGTAGATTAGTTGTATCGGGTAATGAGGATACTAGTGTTACTGCTTTTATGGCTAATTCGCTTCCGTTAGTATCTAAGTCAGGAAATTTTGAGTCCTTTTCATCTGTAGATGGATTCTGTATTGCTAATCCTGGGGATATTGCCGCTGGTGGAGTGAGAGTATCACAAGGTTTTCGTGGCAATCTTTACTTTCTAAAGGCTAATCGTATTTTAGTAACTAGAGATGATAATGTAAACCCACCATCCTCGTGGCCTGTGATTGAGGTTGATTCTACATATGGTTGTGGAGTTTATGGAGTAGCTACTATAGCAGATGGTGTCAGTATTATTGATGATTCATTCTTGATATTAAGTAGAGCTGGTTTAGTATTGTTTAATGGGGCTGTTGTTAAGCCTGAATTAACATGGAAAGTTAAGAATATTTGGGATAGGATAAATTATCAAGTTCCAGAACTTTCGCAAGTAATAATTGACCCAGATAAAAAGTGTATTTATATCTCACTTCCACTAGATGGAGCATTTGACCCAAATTACATTCTATATGGGGATTATTCATCTGGAATGTCAGCTGATACTATTAAGTGGGATCTATGGAAATTTCCAACTATATCTGGTAGAAGTCAATTAAAGTCAATAGATCAAAGACCTCAATTAGCTGCTCCAGGATTTGTACTATCTTTTGGACAAGATAATATCTATTTTTTAGATACTGCTGTGAGTCAAGATTTCAGTAATGTTATAGATTCATTTTATGATACAGCATATTTAGGATATGATAATTCAGGAGCCTTATCGCAGTTCAATGCTATTAGATTGAAGGTTCAAGGATCTGGCAGTTTGTTAATTTCGTCATTTCCATTAAGCGGCGTAGAATCTGTTGCAGTTCCACTAGCGATGCCCGCGTCTATTACAAGAGATTTTCTCAGAAAAATTAATGTCATTAGTGAAAAATCTAGATTTAAGTTCAGAGTTAATGCTGGTACAGATAAGTACACTATTGCTAGAGTTTCAATTTATGGTCAAATTTACGCAGAAGATAGACCTCAATGATAAAATTCAAAAATCTTACTTCTCAAATACATAGCATTCTGTCTGGGTATCAAAATATTGATCCAAGATTGTATGATGCCATATTAGCTATAGCTCTTCAAGTTGATAATAATGTATTAGCATCTAGAGAAGATCAAGATAATTTAGTTAGTTTAAATAGTGTTCTAAATGGTGGAAATCCTGGATCTTATCTTCAAACTAATATAAACCAACTTGGTTTGAGAGACCTGACAACTCCTCTTGTCTGGAAAGACCCACTTGACATACTCGATGTAATAGAAGATTTTGAATCTGGTAATGAAAATATTAAACAAGTCCTTAGTGGTACTGGCTCAATAGTTTCATTAGATAGTGATGGTAGTCATATTGGCCTTATACGATTAGCAACTGGTACTACTTCTACTTCTGTTGCTGGGACTTCTTATCCAGCCGATCCACTTGTAGATTCTTCTGATCTTCTTACTATGGCTTCGTTGTCGTATCTTGGTATCATAGCTAAGTATAATCATAATACTGATGTAAATGTATTACTTGGAATGGCACAAACTATTACTACTTTACCTACTGGTGGTACTGATGGAGTATTCTTTAGATTAGATTCAGCAGTTGATACACAAGTTAGATTCGTAACCAGAAAAGCTTCAGTTGAGACTACAACAGTTATACATACTCCAACTCTTGGGACTTATTATAAGTACGAAATTAAGACTGATGGTGCAGATTTAGTGGCGTATTTGGATAGAGTAGAAGTGGCAAGACATACTACTGACATCCCAACTGCTATTATCTCACCAGGGTTTATCATTAGAAACGTTGCCGCGGTCAACAAAACTTTAGACGTAGATTTCTTCAGATTTATCGTTAAAGGCATGGGGAGATAAGAAAATGGCGGTTAATCCAAGAGATCCAGGTGACGATAATGGTGGTGGAGGAAACAAAAAGAAACCTCCTAAGAAACCTCCTAAGGAGAAAACTCCACCTAAGAAGGATGATACTAAGAAGAGGACTCCAAAATACTCCAAGGAGCAACGAAAGCAGTTTGCTGAGAACCGTGCAGGAAGAATGAATGCTGCTAGGTTTGGGCACAGTTATGCAAATCAAGGAGTAGGCAAAGCAGGAATGTCTCTTGATAAACTCCGAGGAGCTTTCGGAGCTTTCGCACAGCCAACTTTTACTTACAAAGTAGTTAATGGCGTATTGATGAAACAAGCTAAGCCTGGAACTCCTGCCTATAAAGATAGTGGAGATACTTGGTACGCTGCTCCTGCTTATGAGCAGAGAGCATATGATAAACAAATGCAGTTTAGATCAAACTTTCCTGGAATTGGAGAAGGACAATCAGATTATCTCTCCATGAAAGGATTACAAACTAGGGCATACAGAGGGATCAATCAACTTGATCCTACCAGCGGATACTACTATAAAGAATTGCCTGATGGTCAAAGACAATGGTATGATCCTAATACTGGATATGAAATGCCGGCCGGATTTGCTCCTCAAGGATATGTTCCTGGTGCTGGTGGTGGAGATGATGGTGGTGATCCTTTTGGTGGTGATGGCGGATATGGTGGCATGGGAGATCCAACTAGCCTACAAGATTTATTTAATTCTCTAAGTGCCGGTGGCGGAAGTATGAACTGGTCAGATTTGTGGGATCGTATTGTTGGCAATAGTTCTTATAGAACTCCTGGCGTTCCAACTAATCAATATGGAGGATGGGATCCATTTGGTGGAGCACCCCCAGTTGGTTATGCTGGAACTGTTCCTACTATAACTCAACCTGCTCCTACTCCTGCTCCTCAACCTAGATTCCTAGGTAGGAGAGATATACCTGGGCTACATACTAGAACTGGCGCAGGAACAGAAGATTTTAGAGTAAGAGAATTACCACCACTTACTCCTACTCCTATTCCTCCTCCACCCCCTGTTAGGATTCCTATACCTGGAGAAGATAGATTCCCTTGGAGACATAGAAGACCAATTCCACAACCTCAACCTAAACCTCAACCTTATCCAAATCCTGGACCATTTCCTCCAAGACCACCAAATCAATTCACAGGTGAAAGTGAATTAGGAGGATTACGTAGAAAGCCTCGTCTTGGATTTGAATCTAATTCTATGCTATGAAATTAGGAGAACTTCAAGAGTTATTTGCTAAACTAATTTCTGAGCATATCCTTTGGATTATCTCAAAAGGATATAAGGTTAGAAAAGGTGATGGGTGCTTACTTTCAAATAGAAAAATGATTGTGGATGGAGCAACAGTCAAAGGGCAAGATGCAGTACACATGAACCCTGGTTGTCATTACTTTATGTTAGCTGAAGATTTAAATATCTTTAAGAATGGTACATGGCTTAAAAAGGGTAATGAACCAGATTGGAAAGAGATTGGAGAACATTGGGAATCTCTTAATCCACTTTGTAAATGGGGAGGGAGATTCGATGATTCAAATCATTTCTCAATTACTTACCAGGGAAAGAAATGACGACTATGACCATTCCAGATGATGATAAGATTCCAGATAATCTATCAGAGCTATTTCATACTGATGAGATAGTTGGTAAAATTCTGGAGTCTAATCGTATAACTAAATCGGTTGTAACTATTCTTGTAGCATCTAACACTATGTTAATAGGTGTAGTTGGATTTTTTGGTAAACAATGGTATGACTCTGTTAATAGCCACATAACTAAATCTAATTCTGGTTATGAGAGATTAGTTAGAGTAGAAGAGATTCAAAGTTCAGTTATTAATAATCAAAAGGAGATGTTAGTTGAGATCAGAAGTATAAGAATGTCAGTTGAAAATGCAATAATAGCTAGACAAAAGAGAGATTGAGCTATGTTTAGGTTAGTTCAGCATTCTGATATTCCTAAAATTCAGCATATTTACGCTAAGCATCACATGGAATCATTTGGTCTTTTTAATACTAATGGTAATTTAGCATCTGGCGTTTATGAGAATGGTGGAGAAGTAATAGCTTATGGAATGATAAAACAACTTGCTGAGGCGATTCTAGTTATGGATCTTGATTTATCAGCAAGAAAGAGAGTCAAAGCACTTTTAAATCTTATACAGTTCGCAATCAATAAATCTAAGGAAGCAGACCTCCAACAACTTCACGCTTTTGTTAAAGATGAGAGATTTGCAAATATTCTTAGAAAAGACTTTGGCTTCGTAGATGTCAGAGATGTTCCTCTAGTTTTAAATCTGTAAGGAATAATCATGGCTAAAGGTCAAGCAAGACGAGAAAATGAGCAACAACAGAGTCAGCAGTTAGCTGATATTAGAAGATACACATCTGATACATCTAGAAATCTGTCTGATGCTCAAGAGAGAGCATCAAATCTTTTCAGAGACATAGTTGGTGGAGCTAATACCTTTGGAGATTCTAGTCGCTCAGGTTATGAAGATTTTGCTTCTGGTAATGCTATAGATTTTGATCCAATGAGACAGGATGCTTCTACTTATAGAGAGTGGGGACAAGCTCCAATCTCTGCTGCTGATAAGAGTAGGTTGTTTGGAAACGGAGTATTTTCTGACTTGGCTAGGACCGGCGGATTTTCCGCTGATGACAAATATGATGTTATGAATCGTGCCTCGGCAACTGGTCGCGCTATGTACTCAGGCTTATCAGATGAACTTAGAAGGAATGCTGTTAGCACAGGTGGATTTATCAATGTCACTCCTCAACTAGAAAGATTAGCTCGTCAAGGTTCATTTGCCGCGGACGAAGCCAATCAGAATGCTAGAATTGGTTTAGCCGAAGCTATTAGACAGGGACGTTTGCAAGGTGCATCTGGATTATCTGATGCTGAGAGAGCATTACTTAGCAATGAGAACACTAGATTCCTTGGTGGAATGGCTGGAGCAAGTGGGCTAGAGAGTAATATTGCACAGTTGATGCAGCAAGGAAAACTTGCAGGTCTAGGAGGATTAGCAGGATTGGATGAAGGGAAACTTAGAACTTTGATGGGATTGTATGGAACTGCTCCTGGAGAAGTTAGTATGTATAGTCAGAATATCCTTTCTGGTCTTAGTCAAAGTCAACAAGCAATAGCTCAAAAGATGGCATACTCTCTCAGTAAGAAAGGTTTCCCTTGGGGTAAGGCTCTTAGAATAGCTGCTCATGTTGTTGCTGGTGTTGCAACAGGTGGTGCTTCTGTTCCTGCTAGCGTAGCTATTGAAGGTGCAATGAAGTCTGGTGGTAATTATACTGGCCCAGAATAGGAGATAAAAGTGGCATTACTAAATAATCCTCTTCTTCTCAAAAAGCTAATTGATAGTCAAGGTATGTTTACTAGCCCTGGTATAGAAGATGAAGATGTTGATCTTAATAGCCCAAACTTTGCAAACTTGACTGCCGTCGATCAACCTAATGAGCCTAATGCTCCATACTTAAACGCTGAGGATTTTCAAGGCTTTGAAGATGAACAAGTAACAAATCCTCCAGCTTTTGAAACTGGCGCATCTGATGCATTGTTAGAACATCTTAAGAATGTTCCTATGGAACAGCAGCAAGGATTTTGGAAGAGAGCTTTGGCAGGTTTGATTGGTGGTTTGGCTTCTGATGGAGAACCTGGGGGTTATAATATTACCAAGGACATTTTACAAGATCCATACAGAAAATCAATCGAAAGATGGAAAGCACAAAACATTCCATTGCAAGCCGCGGCCACTTCTGAAGATAGAAGTAATGCTATGCTTGGCAGAATGCATAGCCAAGAAGAATATAGAAACTATCTTAAGAAGTGGAACAAAGCTAAGTTTCTTGGTGATCTTTCTGAGACTAGAAGAAAATCTGCTGAATCTTCTCAGAAAGACAAAGAAGAAGCTGAGAAATTTGCTGAGACTAAGAGACATAATTTGGAAGAGGAATCTCAAGGTAGAGTTGCTGAGACTGGTCGTATGTTGAGAGATAATCCACCTAAACCTAGTAAGCTAAGTGCTACCGAATTTAAGATGATTAAGCAAAAGGCTCTTAATGAGATGAGTAATCATCCTAACTTTGGAAAGTTCTTTAAGGATAAGAGTGGAAATGTTTTTATTGATGACAAAGGTAGACCAGCAATTGATTATGGTAAAATGACAAAAGAAGAGTATACTCACTTTAATACTATTTATCAACAGATAATTGATCGGCTGAGTAAGCAATGAGTGATTTCTGGAGACGTCTCTGGGAGATTGGAAATGAGGGACTTTTAGGAAAGTCTCTTGATCTTCCTGGGATTTCGCAACTAGGAGATTGGGATCCTTTTGGAGTAGGAGTAGAACGTCCAGATGTTTCTAAGATGCAATCTTATGAGCCTACTTATGAACCTACTTTTCAAGATTTGGCTGAAGGTGGTCCAGCAGCTATAGAGGCTCCAGAAAGTCTAGCATATCAAGAAGCTCTTAAGCAGAATGTCGCTGATTTAGCTGCTAAAAACATTGATGCTATGTCTAGTCCAATAGGATTGACAGCATTAGCAACTGGAGCAGGAGCAGCAGCAACTTTACCAAAAGCAGGACAAGCAGCAAGTTTGCTTCATAAAGTATTATCAGGAGCAGGAACTGGAATTGGAGTAGGATTTGGAGGAGTTGGTGCTGAAGATATTAGCCAACTCGATCCTGAGAAACTAAAGAATCTTGATCCTGATGAACTTGAGCGTCTTGGTCTTGACGTTTCAATGTTATCTGGTGGTGCTGCTGCTCTGGGTCACGGAGCAAAAGTTTTCAGGGGAGTTCGAGGAGTTGAACCAGAAGTTAAAATTATTGATGAGACTCCTGATTTGAGTAAAGTTAATCTTCCTGAGGAGACTGGAATAGTTGTAGATGAACCAATGATTGATAGAAGAATTCAACAGATTGATACTCCTGAAACTCGCCGCGCGGGAGAGATTAAAAGAGCTACGACTCAAGGCGACGAGGACATAGCTTTTAACTTAGAAGAAGTCGAAAAGAATCTTGAGCCTAGCCTAATTGAGAATTTGGAGAAGGGTGAGGCTAAACATACTGCTGGAGAACTTGATAAATTTAATAGTATTAGAGAACTAGTTGAGGAAGCTGATAGAAGAAAGCCTGGATCCGTAGTTAGAGATCATGAGGATCTTAATAGAAGATTCGACGACATTATTCTTCGCGAGAATAATCCAGAGTTAGGTGAGACTGAACTTGGAGTTAAAAATAGATTTGATGCTGATACTAAAGACCAATGGTCTGATCTTACTAGAAAGTCTTTTGATGAACGAGCTTATCCAGTTTCGATTAAAGTACGTGTTGAGTACCCAGATCAGACTTTTTATGACGTAATAGATGGTCTTAATGTGGGTCATGCTCTCTCACGGGCTCGTGATAATTGGGGAGGCGCTAAGATTACTTCTGTACCATTTGGTGAGAAGGGAGGAGCTTTTCCTGAGTCTTTTAAATCTGAACCTACTGACATTGTAGTAAGAGATCCTAAGCAGCTTGAGGCTGTTAAAAAAGAAGTTGGTAGTAAGTTAGCTGGTGATATAGTACCATTTGAAAAACCGATTACTTTTGAGATAGCTGATAATATTCGCTCTGATTATGATGCACTTAAAAGTATGGGTAAAAGTCCTGGGAATATTGGCTTACATCTTCAAGAAGCTTATGGGCTTTCTGAAGCTAAAATTGAAGAAGTTTTAGCTGGTGGTAAGAGAGCATATGAGAAGAGATTAGCAGATAGACAGAAAATTTTTGATAAGAGTATTTCTAAGGAGCCAGAAGAAACTGGGATTGTTCTTGAGGAAATTGTTAAACCTGAAGAACCAAAAATTGATCTTCCAGATGAGACTGCTGGCAAAGTCGAATGGGAAAAAGGAGTATGGCTAACTCCTGATGAGATTGATGCTAAAGTTAAAGATGCTGGCTCAGAGAAAGGTATATCAGTTTTAGATAATGATATTGCATTTCCTCCTGAACCTCCAGAGAAAGTTACTAACAAGGCTTTGACAGTTCCAGAAGGTAGAAAATTTCATCTTGATTTTAAAGAGTGGGTAAATAACCGCGCGGCATCTGATCTTTCTGGGCAGAGAGCTTACAAACTATTTGAGCCTCTTAAGAGTCAACTGGGAATGCATCAGATAATGCTGTATCAGAATGGCAATTTAAATAATCCTTCTACTGCTAAGTTAAAAGCCTTCACAGACCATGTTCACGAGACTGCTAGAAAAGCTGGAATTGATCTTGGTAAAGTTGAGAATTACGTTCCTCAATACTGGAATGAAACTCCTGAACAAATTTTATCTGCTGCTCAAGCTGCTGGCATAAATGTTAGACGAATGGGACTGAAACCTGGCTTTGCTATGAATAGAGTTTTTCCATCATACAAAGTTGGAATCCAGGCTGGCCTTACTCCTAAGTTCGATAACATCGCTGACATAATGAATCAGTATGCTAGAGATGTAAACCACGCTGTTAGCAATCAAGGATTCTGGAACTGGTTGAAAGATACTGATCAAATTTCTGCTAGACAGTTTGACAATTCTAAGTATCTAGATCCAGAACTATTTCCTAATGCAAAAGGGAAAGCTTATTGGGCTTCAAACGAACTAGCAGATAAGATTAACAATTATCTTAGACCTGGAATTGCTCCTTTGAGAGAAGCAGCATCTAAAGTTTCAGATGTTAAAAATGTTGTAATGTCATCCGGCGTCCCGTTTACTGGAATAAATGCTCATGGATTCTCTATCGTCGCGGCTAATGCTTTTGCATCTAAGAATCCGCTCGCGGGTTTCATTCATGCGATGAAGTATCTTGTGATGCCATCATTTGCTGAGAAGTCTTTTAAAGCTAATATCAATCAAGCTGACAGATTGATGAGATCAGGTTTAACTGCAACTACGGAAGAACATCTGTTTAAACCTGGAAAGGGTCTTAAAGAAGAATTAGCTGAAGTTCCATGGAAAGAGGAGTTTGGATACAAGAAACTCAGAAAACTTCATGAGGTCATCTTTGAGAATCCACTATTTCAAAAAGCTATTCCTGCTCTTAAAGTAGAACTTGCTCTTAAGTTAGAATCAGATAATCTTGCTTCTGGAATGAGCAAGAGCAAAGCGACAGATCAAGCCGTTCATAAGGCTAATGAGATTTTTGGTGGGATTAACTGGGCTGAGGAGGGAAGGAGCAAGAACGTACAGAATATAGCCAGGATAGCTTTTAATGCTCCAGACTGGTTAGAATCTCAAGTTAGAGTTGGAACTGGCGTAGTTAAGGCTTTGAAAAATCCTAACTCAGCTGAGAGCAAATTTTATCTGAGAGTCATGAAGAATGTTCTAGGAGTATATGTTCTTGGAAATGTGGTTAACAAGATTACGTCTGATAAATACATGATTGAAAATCAACCTGGACAAGAAGGACTCGTCGCAGTTGGAGAGACTGAGAATGAAAAGAAGTTGAGAATGTTAAAACCTGCCGGGACCAGAGCTGACTTTGTTAAAATTCCACATGACATTGTATTAGCAATGTATAACAATGAACCAGAAAAGATTGTTAGAATTCTCTCTTATAGACTTAGTATTCCTCTAAACTTTGCTAGGTCAATTGTAGGTGATAGAGATTGGAAGGGAGATCCAATCTTAGGCAAAGATAGATATGGTAGGACTAGGAGTAATAAGGAGAGAGCTAAATCAATTCTAGATCAAGCTATTGATTTAGGAGGACCACAGTACATTCAAGGTCCTTATAAGTATTTTACACAAGATGAAGGTGAAGGTATTACTCCTGAAGAAGCTATTTCCAGATCAATAGAGCTACCATTTAACTTCCCTTACAAAAAGAAGCCAAAGGGTCTAGTAGCAATCGAGGATCATTGATGCCACTCTTGTCCGGCAATTCTCAGAAAACTATCTCTAATAACATCAGAGAGCTAAGAAAATCAGGCCGGCCGCATAAACAAGCTATTGCTATTGCTTTAAGCAAAGCTGGGAAATCTAAGTCTAAGTTACGTGGCTTGCGTTCTTAGCCTCTTTCTTCTTTTTATAAACTTCTACGAACTTATCAGTCAATTGATAAAATAGATCACCTTTCCCATTCCTACTAGGTTCTTTTAAAGCACCAGCTTCAACCATAGTATGAATGATCTTATCTAAGTCAAGAGCATCAAAATCCCCATACATACGCTGCAGGATCATTCGTCTACTATCTCTAAATTCAATCCTGCCTAAGAGATAGTCAATCAATTTAGCAGTCGGAGTTCCAAGAGGACTCTTGCCTTGTCCACTTGATACTCTAGCTGCGTTTGATGAGAATCCTAGGCAAGAGTCAATCGAATCCACGATATCTTCTAGCATTAACTTTAAATCTAATCTTCGACTAAGAGCGAGTAACATTGCTACTTTTAAAATCTGATCATGAAGTCTGTCTTTCGTTCCTGTTGTATCATCAACTTCATTCTCTGAGAACTTAATATACCACTCTTTGTACTTATTTCCAGCATCTTTAGTCCACAAAAATGGTCCTTTTAAACGACTAATTTCTTGAAGATATGGGATAAGTGGATTTAAATCGAATAATTTTTCTGGAGCCTCGACTAAAGGATTGATTCTTCCTCGTTTGTCCTCAAGAACTATTAGTAATCTACCAACAAATCCTCCCGTGAAATCAACTGCTCCAACTTTGTCTTTAAAGTGAGTTTGATTACTTGCTCCTAGTAGAGTTATACAAACATCTTTAAGACGTTCTTGCCCTTCACCCTTGAGCGTATTGAACCACCCTTTTTCATGTGCATGTGTATCATATAAAGTAGTAAGAATGGGAAGGGCAGAATCATCATCAATAACAAGAGTCGTGAATTCTTCGGAAACAATGAATGCCGTGGCATCTTTTAGCATTTCTCCATTTTCTAATGTCCATGCTCTAGACAAATCTTTGACGACGGCTTGAATAGAATTTCTTCCACTTATAATTTTAGTATTATTCACAGACTGGACTAGACTCTTAGCAACTAAGATTGGAAATCCCTTTCTACCACCAGACTTAGCAACTAACATCACGTATAAATTAGGATACAATTTGTAATAGTGCTTGTCTAAATATACATTCTTTTTCATGACCGCGGCAATTGCTGCTAGACCTGCCCAGTAGATAAAAGTCTTAGGACTCTCAGCCTCATCTGTTACTTCAAGGAGTTGATCTAGCCAGTTTGACATTATTTTATCTCATACTTTTTTAGGTCCTTATAATTGTATCCAATTTGAAATTCGACTGGGATCTTTAATTTACCACGAGGCAAACTACAATTACTAAAATCAATTTCCTCTTCAAAGATCGGCTTAACAGTTTTTACAACGTCATCAACTTCATTTTCTAACACTTGGAAAAGTAGCGCATCATGAGATTCTAGAAGCATGTCAAGATCATAGTTGTCATTCAATTCAATCATAGCCTTATGCGTCTTTTCACTTACAGTATGTTGAGGAATATGAGCAAAGGCTTCTTTGAAAAGACCGTCTCCCCACCTATTCAAAAATTGTCGGCGACCACCATATGGTCCTATTAGGACACGATTATTATTAGTCAAGGCTGCTATGATATCTCTGTGAAATACTCCACGGATGTTTGGAGAGAACTTATGAAAGGTTTCTAAAATCTGTCCAGCTTTCCATTCTGAGACTGACGTGTTGATTCCAAATCTACGAGCATCTGAGTTTATAGTCATCATTAAACGACGTTTTCCTGCATCATATGCTCCTGCATGACGACCGGTTTTTCCTATAAATCTCATTTCCTTTGTTATGTTCTCGATTGAGACATTGAAGAACCAGCTTGCAGTTAGACTATGGACATCCTTGGTGTCGAATAGTCTGAGCAACTCATCATCATTTGATAAAAGAGCAACAATCCTAGCCTCTGCTTGTGACAAGTCAACTTCTAAAAATACGTGCCCAGGATCAGGAACAAAGATTGATCTAAAATCTGCACCGATGTCTCCATGCTTAGTTGCCGTCTGCGATGCAAAGCCTAAAGCCTTCTTTACATCTTTCTTATCCTTTTTCCTCTTTCCCATGAAAAATGTTGGACGGAGAGGAGGTTCTAAGTTTGATGTTGATGTCCTACCTGTCTCAGTCCCAGCTATTCGATAACTAGTTCTAATTTTACCATCATAGTCTGGAAGAATCGTCAGATACGTTGATAAGGTTTTTGAGTAACGACGTTGATCTAAGACTCCGCTTAAAAACTTTTCTTTTCTACCATCTGTAGCATGATTCCCGAGCAAGCCAACGATTGTATCCTCATCAGTTGATGCTCTGAGAGGTAGTTTTAAATCTTGAAATAATGCCTTTGCAACTTGCTTAGGTGATTTTATGTTAATCTCATAACCTATGATCTCATTGAGCTTCTTCTGACCTTCAATTGCTAGCTTAGTATACTTATCAATTAGTTCCTTCTTCCTATCCTTATCAGCGTTCAAGCCGCGAGACTCCATCTTCATGTAAACATCATGAAGTCTCATCTTGTAGTTATAGCAGTAGTCAACTAGTCCTAACTTCTTAATTTCTGAATCTAAAGCTAAGTAGACCTCGAATGTGACCGCGACATCTTTAGCATTGTAACTTAAGATTCTCTCAATCGTATGAATGCTAGGATCAAAGTCGGCATACTCATCTTTATAATAAGGCTCACGCGTATAAATCGAAGCTAAGAAGGCTAAGTTTCTAGGAAGCTCAGGGTGGACTACGCTTGCTAAGATTGTAGTGTCGGTATAAATCCGACGCGGCTTCATCAGACCAGTTGGAAAAATTAACTTTTCATGATCGTATTTAAAGTTCTGTCCAATTATTTTAATCTCTGGATCGTTGAGCAACTTGATTAACATGACCCAGATTTCATCTAGATCATTCTCTGATAATCTTAATCCCTTACCAATGCTAGGAACATTCCAGAGAGGAACTGAGATTGCATGATGAGGAGAGAATGCTAATCCGATGCACGTCGGGATGCATCTCAGAGCTTCTATATCTACTGATAATTCTCTTTTATCAGAGTATGTTCTTAGGAAATTAAAAAGATCATTTGCTCCGTGACATACTTGTAACACCCTGTTAGGAAGTTTAAATTCTTTGTATGTAGATTCTGTGATGGCACGTTTAAAATCATGACGAATGTATTGCATCGCTGAGTATGGCATCTTAAAATCGCCATCTGAGCCTTGATAGCTTAGCGCGGCCGGATGTATTGTAGGGATTACTTTAGGGAAGTTATCGAAGGATTCGAGGATGCTTCCTCGATACTTTAAGATTCCGCTTTTTCCCGTCAAAGCCTTTAATGATTCGTTTCCTAGTGCTAGGATAACATTCGGAGCAATCGTCCTAACTTCTTTGATAAGAAGGTCACGTTCCCATTTTTCATCAATTCCTAATTCTTTGTAACGGTATAAGTTATTATCAGGTGGTCTATACTTGTGAACATTAGTCCTATAAGTTTCATGCCACATCATTCCAGAAGATTCTAGAAGTTCCTTAACTTGTTGTCCAGTTGGACCAACAAGAGGTTCACATTTTTCATCTTCTACTTTTCCTGGAGCTTCGCCTACTATCATTAACTTTGCGTCAGAAGCTCCTACTCCTGGGACGAAGTTTGGCATTTATCTCTTGACTCCCTCACCACGACGAGCCTTTAAAGTATTTTGCATTTCTTTCATAAGTTCAGGTCTTAGATTCTCTATATTCTCCAAACACCATATGATATAATCAGTAGGAATCTCATCAATGTACTCAGCCTTATACTTGCCAAATGGCATACGAAGTCTTTCTTCATTCATTTACTAGTTTCCCCATAAATGACTCTATTGATTCATATGACGTGATAGTATTTCCAAGCATCGTTAGAATTATTAATTGTCCCTTCTCGGCTTCTTGAACTGTTACCACGTAATTAGTTTTAATGTAACCTATTTCACCTTCTGGTCCAATTATTTGTGTAAAGACTGGTGCGTATTTCATCATTTTCTAAACCTCTCAGAAAAAGATATGTAAACCTTGGCATCATCTGCTGAGTCTTGTTTGAAAATCGGCCGTGCTAGACGAATGATTTTAAAAGCGGCTAGCATCTCCGCGACGAGATCAGGAGGAAATAACTTTCCAACTTCTGGGTGTCCACATTCATAATAGTTTCCATCGTGATAACGATTACGGAAAACTCCTTCCCAAGCTAAGCCGATTGCTTGATGACTTAGAAATGGGTCTCCATAGATTTTGCCACGATCTTCTTCTAGAGTTTGGATCTTATCTCCATAGCCTTTTGGAGTTTTAATATCCTTAAAAGTAGGAAGATTAACAGGATTAGTGTAAGCTCTCAAGAATATCTCTGAAATACTTCTCTTCCTTCTCTTTCCTCCTCTCACTCTTGAGCTTCTTTGATTCTTTGACGAGATCTTTTGCTTCTGCATTTGTTAGCCTCTGCTTTCCATGACTCCTTACGATTTTCCTCAGCCTCATCTAAAAATCTTTCAACCTCCGTGTTGACACGTCTCATGATCTTAGTTACTAAGTTCATTAGAATTGGTGTCAATTCATTAGTAGTTGGATTTTCCATCTTTGAGATTACAAGAGCAGTCAGATAAACTTGACTCTCACCATACTTATGAACTGCTTTGCTACTCATATAAGTAAATAGATACTTGAGACTGTTATGATTAGTAGTAAGACTCCCCAAAACAAATCTTCTTTTTTCATCATCTACTCCTTTGCCACGTTCTTTTAGAGACTGTCCCTTCCCATATGTGAGGAACTAGCACCATCAGATTTAGATTGTAGCAGTTTGCATAGGCATCTAGATATCTTAATATCTCTTTTGCATATACCTCAATCTCAGTTAAGGAGTGGTCTATGAAAGAGTTAGCAAGATTTCCACACTCATATATGATTAATGTTAGATACTCATCTGGAGGTAAATTCCCACTATTAACTTCAGTGAAATCATCAATCACAATTCCAAGTCTTGCTGTGAAATCTAACAGATAAATCACCGTGTCGGCGATTGCATCCTTCCTCTTAAACTCTACCTCATTCTTATTTAATCTAATCCCCTGCTTGTCTTTCAAGTGGGCATGACAAAGTTCTCCTAATTCTTCAGCTATTCCAAATAGACAATTAACTGGATCTTGATCTCCGAAGTTTTTCTTACTCCAAGTTAACACTTCTTGCTGAATCTGACTTAAATTCTTTACTCGTTTCTGACAGTCGCTTTCCATAGTTCTCCGATCTTATCATTGCGAATTTTACGCTAGCAATCACGTCCTCTTTATCGGGATATAAGTCAGGATTATTTACAATAGAGTTAAGAGAACCTATCATAAATGCTAGCATAGCACGCGCAGAGATGTCTCCATAAGGAATCTGAACGTCAAATCTCTTCTGTGCTTCCATTTAATTTCCTCTTTCTTATTGTATCTAAAGCGCTATTTCTATCCATCTTGCGATACTCATCATTCATGAACTTCGTCAAAGTTATAGCTTCGTAAATCGCCGCCTTTGAAATGTTAAGTTCTATTGCTGTTCTATACGGAGTGTGAGAGGGATCTTGAGATACTCTTATCTGATTATAAGTGGTGATTAACTCTGCTCTCTCATACCACATGAGAGGAGTTAGAATTAACTTTAACTCATCAAGGGTTAGATCGTTCTTGATTATCACGTTTCCTCATTATGTCAAGATAGTCAGTGTTCTTACAAGACGGACAAGTTACTAACTTGATATCCAGACTATGAGGAAAGCTGTTGCCACAATTGCAGCAGATTAGTTCTAACAAATTTACGAAATGTAAGGATTCATCTTTGATTAGGATCATTCGTCATCTTTGTCATCATCGTCGAAGTCGGCAAGATCATTTAATTCTTCTTCTGACAATTCACCGGCGTCGATCTTTCTAAGAATCTCTGCCTTCTGATCTTCTCGTTCATCCTCAATTTCTTCATATTCATCATTTCCTGACATGAGGTTCTCCTTTTAGAAATTAGCTTCTTCGATTGCATTTAGAAGCTCAGCGAGTTGAGGATTAGAATTTAGTAGGTCAATAGCTTTATCTATTTTATCTAACCTTTCTGTGAGAGTTTTCTTGTTGTAGTACAATCTTTTAATGGTGGTAATCGCTTGTGATTCTTCATCTGGTTGAGGATACAACCTACCAATTGCTTGATTTATCATCTTCCTTTCTCCTCTTTCCTTTTAATTCTTCTTCTCTCAACTTTAGACGAAACTCTGAAATCAAGATATGAATTCCACATTCATATGGATTATGAAGTGGATCACAATGACATCCAAAATCTTCAATCTGTTGCAGCATATTACCTAAGATTTCATTACTCACAAGAAAAACTCCTGAAACTGACCGGCCTCATTGGAATAAATTACTCGTCTCACGGCATGATCTCTCATTGTTTTGAGGCACTTTAGACAAGGAAAGGATGACTTGATATTGCCGCTTCTGCCGATTCGAATGTTAATCAAAGTCAATCCCTTCACAGGCTCAATAGACTTCAAAGCTCTAACTTCAGAATGTTCTACCCAATTATTAAACTGACAAGTAAGAATGCTTCCTCCCTTTACTATCAAAGTAGCGTGCTTATGAAGTCTCTCAGACTTGAGAGCAGTTTTTCTTAGTCTTGAAAGTGCAATGGGCATATGATTAAAGTGCCGGTTCTTTATCTAGTGACTCCGGCAATTTCTAGAGGAGGATCGGATGAACCTAGTTTTGTTAACTCAGGCTAGGGCAACTGAGTTTAGATTTTGTCTTTAGCTGTAGTAGAAGCTAAGACAACGGTCTAAAATCGGTAATCTCGTCGATGATCCTTCCTTCGTATTCACGATTCTTGACGTAGACTTCCAACTCTTTGCCTTCTGTAGCAAAGATATTGTAAGACTGTCCAGGAGCCAAATCTTTCCCATTGTTGCAGGCTTTGAAAAAAGGAATGGCGAATACTTTCGCATTATCCTTTTCATTGAAAGACTTGAATCGTGTCCTGCCCGTGGCATCTGATCCAGTGAATGCGAAATGAACGTTAGCATTCATGGATCCATCTTTCGCAGGCTTCTTCTCAATCTTAGAAACCTTGGCGGGATACCATCCAGGGACCATAGGTTTCGTTCGATCAAGGTCACCTTGTGAGAACTGAAATTCAAAATCTTCCATCTTTTTCCTCAAAGTTAAACGTCGTTAACACAAGACTACTTCTCCTTAGAAGTAATCTCCTTTATCATACTATAAAGGCCCTTTTCACTTACGTCGATGACGTTCGGAAGTTTCGTAAAGATCGTTCTTGCTGCGAATTTATCAGATGATCTAGTACGAACTTTGTAGATCATGTTGCCTTCTAAATCCTTGTCAATGTAAAAGTAAAACACGTTGTCAAACGCGCCGGGAATCATAGGGGCGATGCTCTTGCCACCAGTCACTACTCGCGCCGGCATTGTTGCATCTTCACTTGGAAGAAGATGAGCAGTTACTATGACTGTTTTCCCTTGATTCCTAAGTCTTTGAACGGCATCTAGTAGACTTACTATTACGCTTGTTTCTCCCCCGTAATCTTCTATGTCAGAAACTCGCCATCCTCCTAATACTTTTCCCTCTCTTGAGCGAGATCGAATCATATGATTGACAGCGTTTCGAGCAAGAAAAGTTAAAGAGTCAAAGCATACTACATCATAAGGACAATCCTTAACGAGTCCTTCAACCTTTGACTTGAAATCTAACATCCTATGAGTGGGATAAGAATCATACTCAATGTCATCACCGCGATGAGGATACCTCGCTGCTAATGTACCAAGGCGGCAATCAAAATCATGAATATAGATTTTGCCAGGAAATGATCCTATAGCATCGGTCTTCCCTGAGCCTGTTGCTCCTGTGAATAGATACGTATTAGGAAATTCTACTCCAAGTTTTATATCAGATAATTTCATGTTAACCTTTCATTTTGCCTCAAAACTCTCACTCCACCAGCAGCGATGTCTCCAGGATTCTCTTCGAACAAATGACTCCCAACAAGTATCACAGAATGGAATTATAAGAGATATACGTTTATCAACGCTCAAGTACGGAAAAGCATCTTGAGCGTGTCTCCAGATGATATAATCATCTACCATATCCTTGACTATATCACATATAGAACATCTTACAGTCGTCATTATTTCCCCAAATGAGATAATGCTTCCTCAATGGCATCGAAATCTACGCCCTTGTTCTTTAATCTTTTCTTAGAACACTCATGGCAAGTTGGTTTTAGTACCATGAGAGATTTAATTAGAACGAAGTCTACTCCACAATCCCAGCAGATTGAAGATTTTCCCTCGACTAAATTCTCATTGGGCATATAATGAGGACAATTAGGAAGGGCGCAACGATAAACTTTATAAGGTTTTCCCCTTCCAATGTCTACTCTATGATACTTATGTGGACCGTCATGATACTTCATTTTCTTCCTTTGCGAAAATATCGAAGTTAGCATCTCTCCTTTTGAAAAACATATCTAACTTGCTCTGCCTAGTCTCAGGCAAGGAAGAACAAATGTACTTAGCATATGAGCAGAACTTACAAGCTGAGATTCTCATAGGCCATGCTTGTTCTTTTCTTACTTCCGGATAGTTCATCTCGTCACTCATGTAATGAATAAGAAGATCCATCCAGCTATCTACTGTGTTCCTTCTCCACTCCTCAATCTGAGACTCGTCATAACAGATTGGATATCTCTTGAATCTTTCATGAGGCTTTTTAGTCTTTTGAAATCCTATTGTATTGATTAGGAAAATCTTTTGATTTAACCCGTAGCAGTAAGCAAATCCTTGATTACTTAGAGGACTTGGATCTTCAGTCTTGCTTACCTTCTTATGATCTATGATTGCTATTGGATACTCTTTAATCTTTGCTACTAAGTCAATCTTACCTTCGAGTAGAATTACGATCTTATCATTCTCGAAAAGAATCTTAGAGAATGGCTCCTCGACTGCGAGCGGCTCCCATCCATCATTGGCTGAGTATTCTAGATACTCTCGGCAATTTAATGTAACTTCCTCTAATTGCTCAGGAGTCAACTGAGAATCAATCATTTCAACGCGGCCATATTCTAGAGCTTCATTGATTCTCTGGAGATTAGACTTTTCATTAGTCATCAAATCTCGATAGTAGTATTCAAGAATACTATGAACTCCTACTCCTAAATCAAGATGAAATGATCGTGTTACACTTGGGACTCCTGTGTACTGACGATCATAAAAGTATTTTCTTGGACACGTTTGGAATGAGTCTAAGGATGATGGAGAGATTGTAAGATACAATCTTTTATCTTCTTTGATTTCTAAAACTGCTTCTTGACTCATAATCTCATTCACCAATCCAAAAGGGGGTATATCTACTTCTATCCATTTTAGTTGTGCTGTCATAATTTCTTTGGCTCAAATTTCTTTATTTTTGAAGGCAAAATCTGCCATTGATCTCGGACATACTCTGGAACAGGAGTAGAGAAATCAGTTCCTAGTCTCAAATCTAATTTGTCTTTCTTTTCTTTTTTCATCTCTTATCCATGAGCATGAAAATAACGAAACCTAAAGAATAAGAACATGAATTGAAAGTAAGTCATGGCAGATTTTGGAAGAAGTCTTTTACTTTGTTATCTTGAGCTTGATTGATGCTCCATTTCCATCCAGAAGAAATGGCAATTGATCCACAGTTAGAACAATTCCCATGCTGATCTAGCTCTCTTGTCATGTCACAATCTGCACAGTAGCCAAACATTTTCATTTTTATTTCCTCAAAAAGCTATGATACCAAAAATTATTATGGCAATAATGATTCCTGCAAACTTAAGATCACCTTTGAGGATCTTGATTTCTTGTCTGAGAATCTCAATATCTACTTTGAGAATCTGAATATCTATATCGTATGATTTATTTACCATAATCTACCTCGTGTGCTTCATAACCAGCATAATGATTAGCTTCATCCATTCTATTTTGTCTTGCCCAAGAATCATTCTGTTTAAGAAAATGCTTTACAGCTAAGATGATAGCAGATCGTTTTGAATCGGTTTCTATTTCAAGATAATCTCGACAATAATCTGGTTCTTGCAGATCATGATGTTTTGTCCATTCAGGGGATATAACGTAGAATAACTTATTTGTCATACTCCCACACCATCTTTAAAATACAAAAATCTGTTATACAGAGAAGAATGAAGTCAATAAGATTAGTAGTACTACTGCTAAAAGAAAAATGTATTAGACTTGTCAATGCCATTAGTTTAAACTCGCTTGAAAAAGATTATCATTTTGATTTTGGTAATCAAATCCTAATTCTGAGATTAGCTTTATTAGTTCGTTCTTATCTGACATTTCCAACACGAAGATTCCATCTCCATGAGGAATGATGACTTGATATTTTACTGTGAGAATTGCTCTGATTGGCAATCTCATTTCTTGCCTTCTTGGTATTCTTCTTCAAATTTTCTAGTTCCTTTTTCCCATTCGATTTCTTCTAATGTTAGTTCTTCTTGTTCCTCATAAATCTCACATTCACAATCTATGGCCTGACAGCCATAAAAGTAAATCATTTCATGCAAATCTTCATCGTATTTTTCGATCTCTTTATGATAAGAGAAGCTATGTCCACATTTGCATGTCATGATTTATCTCCACTCACGTGGCAATCCTTCAGTCGTTTTAAACTTATCTTTCACAGGAAACTTTGTCCTAGCAATTGCTCGTTGGATTAGTCGAGACTCTCGAATCATATCATCACAGTGATTGAGTTTATGATTGAGCTTTCCTCTTCTCTTTCTTCCAGAGAATCTAGCTTTCTCCTCAACCTTGACCTTCTTTTTCTTTCTCTTTTTGACTTCTTCGTTTTTCACTCAAAACTCCTGAAATTATCTGTCAAGTCTAAAGTATAATTCCAAGCTGGAAAATCCTCATTATCCCATTCAACGTATGAGAATTCTCCAGACATGAAGATAATTGTTCCTCTTAGTTGTTTTAGCTTATTAGGTTTAAAGTAATTATCGCCAAAGATTTTATGAAAGAATCCGGCCGCCAAGGCGACCTTGCTCCCTGGCCTCATGGCCGGCCGGCTGAGAGGCTCGGAGCCTTGGGCGTAGATTGACTAAGGTCCCTCTCCGATCGCCGCTCTTGTGGCAAGCTAGACGCCTTTAGACGGCAAAGGACGGCATGAGCCTGCCTGATCGTGTCAAAGACGTAGGGCTTACGCTCCCCAAAGAGGTATGCTTGGAAGTAACTTATCTTTATTACTCTCAAAGATTGAGAGTAAGATGATCTTACTGCGTAATAAAATTGCTTACTCATTCGATTCCTTTAAGACTTCAAAAAACCCTCCATTAACAAGTCAGCTTGAACTAAGTGATCCTGTGCTTCGTTGATGTACTTTTGAGCAAGATTATTGCAAAACTTTCTATTGTTTTCGTCTAGCGATTGTCTAGAAAGTTCTTCTTTTGCGATCTTTAATGCATCAATTGCTCTGTTAATGTATGATAAACTGGTTTCTTCATACATAATCGTAGCCTCTCTCGTCGCACCATGTCTCAGCCAATTCGATAGTATCAAACTGAAAAACTCTCCCTTTGACTGGACTGTGGCCTTCTTCATCTTCTAGGATGAAAAAGACTCTGTTATCCTCAGAGATTGGAATGAAACCTTTCTCTACGACTGGTACGATGTAGACTCTCATTTTCTTCTCAAGCGTACCAGAAGTATGTCATCTCATGCTTTTCGCGAAGAATTTCCAGATCCTTCATGAATTCAGGATCAAGTTCTTTGAGACGCTCCTCTAAAAGAGAATCATATTCAAGGTGATATGTCTCTCTATCATTACGAGCTTTTTCTAATACTTTAATCTGCTTATCTGTTAGTTTCATACTGACCACCGTTTTCTATTCTCTCTAGCAATCAACGCGGCAAGGTCACGGATTATGCTTTGCTCGTTGTAGACCGATACATTTTGTCCCTTGTTGAGAGTGAAGGACACGTTTTCTCGTTTCCGTTCCACCAGATCAATCATGAATTCGTCAATGGTCTTTGTTGCTGTGACATACGTAATGTCAACGAAGCTAGCTTCTGATCCAATTCGAATGAAGCGACCTTCAGCTTGTTCTTCGTTCGCAGGGTTCCACTGTCTCTCCATGATGTATGCATCGGAACATGCTTGAAGGTTTAATCCTTCACCGCTTGCTAGCGTGGATGCAATGAGGATGCGATCCTTTGGATCAGTGCTAGGCCAATGAGAGGTAGCACATTGTCCGATCTTTCTCCCACGCTCAGGATCTTCTGCCCAGAATCGAAGGGGTTCTACGCCGATTGATCGGAATTTTGCTGTGAGCATGTCTCCGACGTCGATATGATGATGGAAGATTGTTAGCTTCCTACTTTCATCTGCTTCCAAGAATTCTTGAGCAAGTTCAAAAGTCGGATCGACCTTGGAGTAACCTGTCAAGTGTCGCATCTTGTTTAAGAATGCTAAGATGCACGCTTGATTCTCTTGTGATCCGATACTTTCCTCGTTCTCATCGTAAAACTTTTGAAATTCTCCGCTCAAAGCGGCATAGGCTCGTGCTACATCATCGCCAAGCGGGAAGAACTTGTGGCCGCGTCGGAGTTTTGGAAGGTCTTTGAGAACATCCTCACGACGATGTCTAATTATGAAGTCTGCTGTGTCAGAGAAAAAAGTAGAATTGCGTCTCAGGCCACCATATTTAGCGTAGTAGCCAGAGTTATACATATCTACGTAGCGATTGAGATAATGACTTTCGTAAGCGAACCTTTTAGGTTGTAGGATGTTGAGAATTGGGAAGTATTCTTTAGCGTTGTTTTTGATCGGCGTGGCTGAGAGTGCGATGATCCCTGTATGCGTCGCCACGTTTTCCTCAATCGCAATTGTTCCTTCGCACCATGCGACCGCGTTTCCCGATCCTCCGATTGACTTAGCGCATTCTGACCAAATCGGCCTATGTCCTGCGCCCGGAGTTATTGCGTGTGCAATCTCATGCAAGATGGTATCTAGGACATCATCCTCAGAGTCTTTCTCAGCATGAGATTGAGAAACCGTGATGCGTCCTTTGATGATGCCATCGGCCACAGCGCGGCATTCGCATAGGCCGAGGCGATCCTTGCCGATATCTTCGAAGAACAATTCGAAGCGGTCTACTAGACCATGATGGCGCATAAGATCTTGCGCCATAGTCTTGATTTTTTCTCTCTTTGCTAGGTCTACGTTGAATGTTCGAGGTTTAGTTTGATTAGAGACTTCCCGGATTAGACCTTGCAATGCTCGCGTCCGCTTGCTATCAATGTTCTTGATAGCTTGACATTCATCAAGGATGATTAGCTTGGGCTTATACTCTCCTTCGTCAATCCATTTTGCATTCCTGAGAGAATCGTAAGAAATGATATGGATCGGGAAGAAGTCAAGCGGGCCATCTTTTCCATTCTTGATTAGTTGAGAGATTATGCCAGTCCTGTTGTGAATTTCCACGACCCATTGCGTGCGCAGCGCGGCCTTGCAGACTACTAGACAAGGGAATAGCTTGTTTTTCAAAGCTATTGCCAAACCTGTCAAGGTCTTTCCGAGTCCCGGGTCATCGTTGATTAGGACGCGGAAGTTAGCAGACTCTGCTAAGGCTACATCTTCGTTTTGGAAAGGGTAAAGCGGCGTTCCGTCCTTGAAGATAAACGAAGTTTCTTTGACTTCGATTTTATCTTCAATGAAAGAATGGCCGCACTTGTAAGTTATTAAAAGTGCTGATCCTACCATGTCTAGACGGGAGGATTCTTCTAGAATCTTGTTACAGGTTTTGCAGGTTTGAGTTAGCTTAGCCAAGTTTTTAAAACTTCGACTCTCTCATGATCCTTACGAGACTATCAAACCTCTTTCTTTGCTTACTTAGGGTTCGATGCTATGACCATCGAAGCGTAAGAGCAAAAGCGAATTTGCTTGATAGTCTCGTAAGAATTATGACTTTTTCTCTCCCTTGTCGAACTTCCCGGCATTGACTAGCTCGTTTAACTTTGCGATTTTTTCATCACTCAATCCGAGAGAAATGAGAGAATCGTAAGCGGCTTTTCTCTTGTCCATGTTGAAGGCGACCTTGCTAGCTTCGCCATTCTTGTCTCTCTTGCGAAGTGACGCACGGAATTCTTCGTCGGCCTCAGTTAGTATCTGAGCCTCAAGAGCATACATCGCCTGAGCATGGATCCGAGTTACTCTTGCTAGGTTCTCAAGAGAGACTCGACGCTCTCTAATCAAACGGATTGCAGCCTCGCGAGCTTCGTTCTCTTTCGGGAGACATCCGTTTGGAAGTAGAGGAATTATTTCCTCCTTCGCCTTGAGAACCTCGGCGATGTATTCTTCCGCCGTGTTTTCCTTATTGTCCATGATCCTTCTTGACTACTTAATAGTTACTTACTTAGGAGGTTAACTCTGTAACCTCTTTTCCCTGCCACGGGACAAGTGATTATTTATTCTTAGGTGACACTAAGAACTATTTATCACTCCTAAAACTAAGTAAGTAACTATTAAGTTTTCAAAGAAGTATTTAATCTAGGTTTGGCTAGATTTTGGGGAGAACTTGTGCCAATGCTCCCCGATGTTTTGTTCTTCGTGGCTGTCTCAACCTAGGCTATGTCAAGGGCCGAGCTAGACTTAGTCCTGACCCTCCCTCCCTCTCTACCTTGAATATAGGCTCCGTGGTCCTTTTTGTCAAGGGAAAGTTTTGTGTCATGTTTACCATGTGTCAGGCTAACCACATGTGGCTGCTGAGACACGTGGATTTTTTGACACGTAGTAAAAAGTGGACATGTGGTCTTTTTGACACATGTGTCAAGGGAGACACGTGTCAAAATTGACACAGTGGAAACAAGGGATCGGCTGAGGTTATTTTTTCTTTCTTTTTTATATATGTATATATATATTATAATAAGAAAGAAAATCTGGAAGGCTAAGAAAAAAACCTGCGGCCCTAGCCTACCTCCCCGACTGAGCCAGGGGCCATGCTCAAAGGGTAGAGAGAGGGAGAGGGAGAGAGCTAAGTGCCTGAGGCTCAGAGACTTAGCTCAGGTTTGCTTAGTCAAAAGGGCGGAAACATCGGGGAGCATCGAAGCAGAATCAAGGGAGAATCAAGGCAAAACCTGTTGACTATCTTAAATGGAAAAGAACCTGGTAGATTGAATTTCTACCAGGCTCTTTTGATTCTTTGATGTTGTGAGTTAGCTTACTTCGAGCTGCTTGATCAAAGCTGCGATCTTAGCGAGGTTTTCGGGCGCCGTTGACAGGCCCTTAGCCTCGGCAAAGTTCTTAGCGGAACGAAGCAGTTTCTTTTCGACTCCGCCAGCTGCGATGTTGACTGCCGCGCGTGCGCCCGCCGAGTAATAACGCTCTGCATAGGTTCGCAGGGCCTTATTAAACTCGTCAGTGCTGTTGCCGCACAGGCTCAGGAAGGTTTTGCCGTCCGAAACGGTCGGAACGAAGCAAACCTTCTTGTGGAGCAATCCTTCGGAATCGCGCTTTGAGAATTCCTGGACGGTCCAGGTGATGCCGTTGACGTCTACCTTGTCGCCTTCGGCCTTGCCGTCGGCGTCGGGGGCGTCGATCATCTTGGAGGTTTTCTCTCTTGCCATTGTCTCTTTCCTCCTTTCTCCCTGGCCACCAGGGCTGCCCGTCTTTCCGTCTGATTGGAATATAGGCTCAGGAGCCTACTTTGTCAAGAGGTTTCTTTGTGGTATGTTTGTCACAGTCGAAGATGAACGAGGCCATGAGCAGCGACATTCGCCTATTGAGCAATCATCGCCTAGTAGTTTTATAGTTGAAGTATGCAGCAATCATGCCAAGCTTCAATCCTCGTAACCTCATTAGAATCACTGAGAC
>ERZ1292623.485-Hain-H51-01um-R1-485-length-43122-cov-5_pt1 | contig 43122 bp, 58 predicted proteins | sample MGYA00564398_ERZ1292623 | MGnify/ENA primary metagenome ERZ1292623 (study PRJEB36523, sample SAMEA6512633) | groundwater metagenome | collected 2019-01-07 | study: AquaDiva: Metagenomics assemblies of 32 groundwater samples
TAGGATCTGTCACACTGTCTTTTAATAAGATAGTTGGAAAAACAGATAAAGTTGTAGATTTTAATGTTAGTAGAGGATTAGAAGGAACAATCCTTATGAAGGCCGGATAAACTTATTTTTTATTTTTTTTCCTTTTTTTATTTATATTACATGGCTTGCTGTAGAAATAAAACTATAAACAATATTAAGCTAATCTTAAATATCACAAAGATTAAACCATCATTAAGTAAAATAATTAATCATGTAAATTATCCATCTACCAGTGCTAATTTATTTATTCACTTCAGGAATTTTATTCCTAATTCGTTTGATAATTCTCCTTCCATAAGCTCGTCTCTTGGAATAACAGAGCCTAATATTTGTGGGCTTCTAACTCCTGTAATTATTACAGTTACTCTAATTGTTTTTTCCATATCAGGAGATATTTGAGCCCCCCAGATCATTCTAGCATCATCTCCTAAATGTTTTCCAACTTCTTCCATTACAATTTTAGACTCTTCTAAACTTAAATCATTACCACCTATAATATTTACTAAAGCTCCTTTAGCATTATTTATATCAACATCGAGCAAAGGATTATTAATTGCACGATCAACTGCTTCAAAAGCTCTAGATTCTGAGTTAGATTCTCCAACTCCAATCAATGAAACTCCACCATTAGTCATTATTGTTTTAATATCTGCAAAATCTAAATTTACAAGTCCTGCTTTTGTAACCATTTCTGCAATTCCTTTTACTGCATTAGTTAAAATTTCATCTGCCACTTTAAAAGCTGTTTGTAATGGTAAATCTGGAACTATTTCTAATAGTTTATCATTTGGTATAACTATTAAAGTATCAACAATACTTTCTAATTTTTCTAAAGAAATTGTTGCATTTTCTACTCTTTTTTCTCCTTCTAATGAAAAAGGCATTGTTACAACACCTATAACTAAAGATCCTTGTTTTTTTGCAATATCTGCTACAATAGGAGCTCCTCCAGAACCGCTTCCACCACCTAATCCACAGGTAATGAAAACCATATCAGCCCCGTTAAGTTTTTTCTTTATTTCATGCTCTGATTCTAGAGCAGCTTCTTCTCCTATTTTTGGATTTCCTCCTGCACCTAAACCTCTAGTTAATTCTCTTCCAAGTAAAACTTTTTTATCAGCATTAGTATAAAGAAGATCTTGAGCATCTGTATTCATAGCAATCATTTCTCCTCCTTTAACTCCTATTTCATGAATTCTATTTAAAGTGTTGTTTCCTCCGCCGCCAATACCAACAACCTTAATTTTAGCACTTTGTTTTTTTAAAAGCTCTTCTAATTCTTTATCAATATCTGCAACTTCGGAGTTATAATCATAAGAAAATCCCTTATTTGATTGATAGTAATCCTCACTTTTTTCGTCTTTTTCTTTATGTTCACTTTCCATTTTTTAAAAAAATATACTTAATTTATAAGGTTTGTTGTGGTAAAAATAAAACAGAAAAAAATAAGTTTCTATTAAACATTATTTTGAGTTTCTGTTTTAACTGTTTTTTCTTTAAAAATTAATTCAATGCCTAAAATATCTTTAAATTTATCATTTAACATTTTAATTATTGATCCAAAAAATTTGTCTGTCTCAAAAATCGCTTTTTTATCGGTTAAACTATAATCCAATCTTTTTTTTACAAAATAATCCAATAATGCATTAATTTTTTCTTTATCATCTTTAATCTTTCTTTCTACAATAAATTCATAAGCTATATCTTTTCCAGCTAAGGGATTATTAAAATCTACTAATACTCTTCCACCAGAAGCACTTACAATTCTGACTAAATTATAATCCATATGAAGAACCATTCCAGCTTTAGGAATTATTTTTTTTTCTGTAAAGACACTTAATGGGATTAATTTAACAAATTCTTTTCTTCTTTCTCCAAAAGCTTCATTAGGTTTTAATTCTATATAATATTTTTTTCCAATTTCTTTATCAATAAGTGAATTATCTAATCCATCAACAACCATTTTTTGGCCAACACAAATTATAAATGGATTATCATTTACTTTAATGCCTATCTTTTTTGCATCTTCTGAAATATTTGTATCAAAAATATCTTTGCCTAAAATCTTTCCAGTAAACTTTAGTTCAATAAAATCATTTTTATTTACTTTCTCCATTTAATACATTAAAAGGTAATCTTTATAAATATAATTTCATGAGAGTTAATATGGCTTATAAAATTATTGATGGTACTGATGTTAGATCTGGAAGCACAATTATTATCGACGGTGAACCTTGTATAGTTAAAACAATTGATATTAGTAAAACTGGAAAACATGGTCATGCTAAAGTTAGAATAGAAGCTATTGGAATCATTAATGGTAAAAAAAGAGTTATTGCTCGCCCAGGACACGAAAGATTTGAAGTTCCTATGATTGAAAAGAAAAAAGCTCAAGTTCTTTCAATTAGTAAGGAAAAAGTTAATGTAATGGATATAAATAATTATGAAACTTTTGATTTGATGCAAAATATTGAAGAAGTTCCAGATTTAGTTGATGGAGATAAAATTGAATATTGGGAAGTTGATGGTAAAAAAATTATTAAAAGGAAATTATAATCATGGCAAAACTAATAGCAGCACAAGCTAGACTTTTTAAGAATGTTTTTTTATGTAAAAATTGTGGTACAAAAATTAGAATGGATCCTAAAAAGATACTTAGGGGAAAAGTAAGATGTAGAAAATGTAAAAGGAAAGCTTTTAGAGCTATGAAAAAAATTTGATAGGAGCAATATGGTATTTTTTAATAGTTTTTTGTTTTATGATATAATATTTTTAGTTATTTTTACTTTATTTGTTGTTTGGTTTTTATATACTAGAAAAAGTAATTTAAAAAGAGAGGGAATTATTTATCTTTATAGAACTAAACTTGGAATAAAATTTATTAATTATGTTGGTAATAAGTATAAAAGAACAATCAATGTTTTGCAATATTTTTCTATTATTAATGGATTTATTTTAATGGTAAGTATAATATTACTCTTAATATTTACTATTTATACATATATCAAATTTCCACAAATAACGCAAGTTGTTAAAGCCCCACCTTTATTACCTTTAATTCCATATTTTCCTTCTATATTTGGATTGGAAAGTTTTTTTCCTCCACTTTACTTTATATATTGGATCATTGCGATTTTAATTGTTGCAGCTGTGCATGAATTCTCCCATGGAATTTTTGCTAAGTTTCATAGATTAAAAATTAAGAGCACTGGTTTTGCATTTTTGGGTCCTATATTAGGGGCTTTTGTAGAGCCAGATGAAAAACAAATGGTTAAAAAGAAGAATTTTGCCCAAATGGCTATTCTTTCATCAGGAGTTTTTGCTAATATAGTTACAGCGGCAATATTTTTTATAATTATGTGGGGGACTTTTTCCTTTGCTTTTAATCCTGCTGGAGTTTTTATTCATTCATATCCTCAAGGATTAGTAGAAATATCAGCTATTAAAACAATTGATGGGATTTCATTTAATGGAAATTTTGATGGTTTTTTAAATGAAGAAAAAAGTGAATTAATCAATATTAAAACAGATCAAGGAAGTTATTTAATACCTCAGGAAGCTTTAAAGAATCAATTATCAATAATAGGTGAAAATTTAGATAAAAGTGGGTTAAATGTTTATTTAGATGCGCCTGCTATAAAAAACGGCCTTGTTGGAGCTATCTCAAAAGTAGATGAATTTGAAATAAGATCTATGGAAGATTTAACATTAATTTTAGAATCTAAATCTCCAGGAGAAACTATTCATATTGAAACAATTACTAGAAGTGGTAAAAAAAATTATTATGAAATAATTTTAGATAATCATCCTTTAGAAAAAGAAAAAGCATTTTTAGGAATTAATTTAAATATTAATAATCTTTCTGGATTTAGAAAAACAATATCTAATGTTTTCTTTTTTAAAAATCCTAGCATTTTTTATGAAGAAAGCAATAAAACATTAGTTTTTATTTATTATCTTTTATGGTGGGTTGTGATGATTAACTTTTTTGTCGCTTTATTTAATATGCTTCCCGTAGGTATTTTAGATGGAGGAAGGTTTTTTTACTTAACGATTTTTTCAATAACAAAATCTGAAAAATCAGCAAAAAATGTTTATAAAATTTTTAATTATTTAATTTTATTTATATTTTTAGCGCTACTTTTTAGCTGGTTATTCGCACTTTAATTTATTGACGGAAAGAATAATTATTAAAAGTTAATTTATAGAAAGATATTTAAATAATAATTTGTTAATTATAGTATTAAAATGAAAGAGGAGAATATAAATGGCAAAGAAAAAAAAGAAAAAAAGATAAATTAATGTAGGAATTATTTTTTCTTTTTTATTTTGTATGAACTATTTCTTTTTTATTTTTTTAAAGATAAACTATTCCGTCTTTTGTAAGTGCTACAAATCTTATTCCTGTTGGAATAGATAATAATGAAGATATAAGGGCCATATGCTCCTTACCGTTTCCTGAAGCAATTGTTAATGCAACTTCTGTTCCACTAATTTTATCTTTTAATTTATCAAGTAAATCTTTTTTTAAATCAACTATTTTTTTATTTAGATCAACATTAATAAATTCGAATTTTTTTTCCATACTAAAAGATTTGGCAAAATCATCTCCAATAACAATTATTTTATCCCATTCTCCATATTTAATCAATCCGGAAACTTGTGCCCATGTTCCCTTTCCAGAACTTAATATAGTTACTAATTCCATTTCAAAATTTCTATTTATTTTAGTATATAAGTAAATTTATAAGGATTTATGTTTAATAATGTATAATATGGTAAGAGACTATCCTATAAATGAGATTATACTTAGGAAATATGAAAAGCCTTATGGAATGAGTAAAAGAGACTTAATTAAAAAAATTTGTTTATCTTTAGGATTATTACAACCAGGAGATAGTAGAGATATAATAGTTGATATTCTTAATGTTTTAATTGAAAATAGCAATAATAAAATAAAATCAAATTCTATAGAAATAAAAAATAAAGTTGTTGACTTAAGGAAAAAAAATAACCTAGGGCTAAAAGGTATTGCTGACTCAAATATAAGAAGGCAATTAAAAAGATTAAGGGATTTAATGATAGTAGAAAAACAAAATAATTTATACCATATAAGCGAATTTGAAACATTAGAAAGGATTTTCGACGATAAAATAGAGAAGTTTATTCTTCGTCCAAATATTGAAAGAATAAAAGAATATCTAAGGGAGCTTGAAAAGATATAGTAAGATTTATAAGCAACATATAATAGATAAAATTACCGTTAACTACATCGCTTGTATTTTAATTCTATAAATACTTGCGCATAGGTAGGAGGTATCATGGAAGAAAAAAAGTTAGAAGAAGCTTTAGATGAAATTAGAAAAACAAAAGAAAGAAAATTTGACCAAACTGTAGAGTTAATTATAAATTTAAAAAAGTTTGATATAAAAAGGTATTCTGTAAATACATTCATTACACTACCAAATAAAATTAAAGATAAAAAAACTTGCGGTTTTTTGGAAATGCATACTGATCTTATAGATACTATACCCAAAGCTGCTTTTTTAAAATATAAGGATAAAAAAGAATTAAAAAAATTGGTAAAAAAATACGACTTTTTTATATCTTCTTCTAATAATATGCCTGCTGTAGCTACAGTTTTTGGTAGGGTTTTGGGACCATCAGGAAAAATGCCTTCTCCAAAACTTGGAATAATTTTACAAGAGAATAACGAAGAAATTAAAAAGGTTTTAGATAAAATTAATAATTCTATAAAAATACAAACTAAAGAGCCTAGTATAAAAATTCCTGTTGGTAAAACAACTATGCCTAATAAAAGTATTTGTGATAATATAAGATATGCTTATAATTATATTGTAAATGAGCTTCCAAATAACAAAGAAAATGTTAAATCGATAATGATTAAATTGACAATGACTAAACCAATAAAAATAAAAATTTAAAATGGAAAAAAATAAAAAAAGCAAAATTTCAGACTACAAATTAAAAGAAGTAAAAGAATTAGTGGAGCTAATAGACTCTCATAATACTTTAATGTTTGCTTCAATTAAATCTCTTCCAGCTAAGAATTTTCAAAAGATTAAAAAAGGATTGGTTGAAAAGGCAATAATAAAAGTTATAAAAAAAAGATTGGCAATAAAAGCTATAGAATCTTCAAAAAAAGAAAATATTAAAGATTTAAAATCTTATTTAAAAGAAGATATTGCGATTATAATTTCTGATTTAGATCCTTTTGAATTGGCTGCTATTTTAAACGAAACTAAATCTTCAGTTAAAGCTAAGTCAGGTCAAAAATCTGATAGAAATATTGAAATTGAGGCTGGGATAACAGAAATTCCTGCAGGTCCAGCTGTTAGTGAATTTGGAGCAGCTGGAATCCAAGTAAAAGTTAGTGGTGGAAAAATAGAAGTATTAAAATCAAAAGTTATTGTAAAAAGTGGAGAAGTTATAAATCAAGGAATTGCAAGTCTTTTAGGAAAACTTGATATTAATCCTTTTAATGTTGGATTTATTCCGATAGTTGCCTTTGATCATGAATCTAATAAAATATTTACATCCTTAATAATTGATAAGAATGAGTTATTATTTGAATTAAAAAATTCATTATTATTTTCTAGAAATTTAGCAATAAATATAGGATATATTTCAAAAGATATAATTGGACTTTTGTTAGCTAAGGCATTATATCAAGAGCAATATTTAACAAATCTTTTAAATAAATCTGAAAATACTAATGTAAATTCTGTGGAGGTTAAATAATGGAATATGTATATGCAGCTCTTTTATTGCATAAACTTGGGCATAAAGTTGATGACTCAAATTTGACTAAGGTCATATCTGCAACTGGTTCAAAAGTTGATGAAGCTAAAATAAAGCTTTTAGCAAATGCATTAAAAGATGTAAACATTGATAAAGAACTTGAAAATGCAACAGCTTTAGCATCAGCTCCAGTAGCAAGTCAGCATGTGCCAGCAACCCAAGAGAAAAAAGAAGAAAAAAAGCATGAGGCATCAGCTGCTGCAGAAGGTTTATCCTCTTTATTTGGATAATTTTATTAGTTTTAGGATAAACCTTATAAATTTATATTTGGGATACTAACTAGTCTTATTCTATTAATATTTAAAAACTGGTGAATATTGTTATTTTTATGCCGACGTGGGACAATGGTACTCCACCCGCCTTGAGAGCGGGGCCTTTACAGGCCTCCCGGTTCGATTCCGGGCGTCGGCGTGCCTTGCCCCCGGAATAAATTTATTTCTTAGCAATTTTCCAAAAGATTTAAAAATGTATTTTTTTAACATAGTTCATGACTAAAGATGTAATTAAACTTGCAAGAACTAGCTTAGCTGAATATGGTCCTTTAGAAGAAAGGAGTTTTTCAAGCCAAGAATTTTTAGATTTATTAGCTTATGCAGAGCTTTTACATAGGGCTGATCAAAGAGAATTGCTTAGAGAACAGCAAAGCGCACATCTAACAGAATTAGGTTTAGAGCTTCCTGGAACTATTTCTCTTTCAGATGTTTATGATATTGCTAAAACAACACAAATACCTAGGCAATATCTAGAAAGAGCTTTAACCACTAAGTTTCCTTCTCCAGAAGACCAATTAGAAGACTTAAAACATGCTGGTGCAGAACCTTCTACTGGAACTATTTTAAATGCTTATAATAAATATTTAATTAGGTCGCTTCAAGAATCGTTCCCACTTTACTTCTTTGAAAGTCAAAGTTATTCAGACTCCTTTCTTATTTATCATATTATTAAAGAAAAGGAGGAAGATTATTCTTTTTTTAGGCAGTTCTTTAAGGGATTTAAGAATGATGAAGCTAATAAAGAAAGAATTACATATTTTTATTTTAATGACTATTATCGTACTATTACCATTAGGACATATTCTCCATTATTTTTACGAGTAGCTGAAAAAACATTGGATAAGTTAAATAAATTTTTTAACATGGCTCCGAAAATAATACAAGCCTATGATGTTGATTTAGATCATGCATTAAAAGCAAAGTAAGAAAATAAATAATCAACTAGGCTTTTTGTTTTCTATATATAATTCAAATAATACTGAAAGATAGGCCATTACTAAAGGTCCTAGGATAAGTCCGAATATTCCGAATACTAGTAATCCTCCAATAATTCCTATTAAAGCTAAGGAAGTAGATATTTTGGATGTTCTAGAGACAAAAATAGGATGTAAAATATTTTCAAATAAAGTTACAATAATTCCACCATATAAAAATAAAAATATTCCAGCATAGACTCTATCGACAATAAAAAGACTTATTACAACTGGAATCCAAACAATCCATGGACCAATTAATGGAATGATGCTTGCAATAATAGATAAAAAAGTTAAAAGCAATGAATTTTCAATTCCTACAATAAAAAAACCAACTCCCGTCAGTAATCCACTTAAAATACCTACGATAATTCTTCCAAATATAACAGAGAATGTAACTTGTTTAGATTTTGTTATGAATCTATTGGTGGTATTTTTATTAAATGGCAATGATTCTCTTAGCAAATCTACTATTTTATCCCCATCTCTTAATCCATAAAAGAAGACAATTATTATTACTAATAAATTTAATACTAAAGATGGTAAATTTGAAACAATTTCTGTGAATCTTTTTAAAGATGAATTTGCTGTTGATGATAAGAAAGTAGAATAAACTGCTTCAACATTTTTTGATATTTCTGGATTTGAAAAAAGAAAAGGAAGATTCTTTTTCATAATTGAGATAATATCTAATGATTGAATGGCTAAATAAGTATCAAATGTTTGAGATATTAGTGTTGGTAAAAGAAACCATAGGGATAAAATCATTATAATTAATACTATACTACAAGTTATACTAGCTGTGAATGTAGGGTTTTTTATTTTTTTTAGTAGCCACCTATTAATAGGATTAAAAGAATAAGCTAATAATAGACCAAAGATTATTGCAAAGAAAATTGGTCTTATTATAAAAAAAGCAAATACTATAATAACAATTATAAAAGCTGCTGCAAAAACTTGTTTGATAGATTCTTCATTAAACATATAATAAATTAATTGTCATATTATATAAAACTTTAGCTCTCAAAAAGTTTAAATAATAATTATTCAAACTAGATATTATGGATTCATTTATAAAAAAAGTTTTCAATGGAAAAAGCGATGAACATGTACATTTGCAATTTATGAGGTTTTCTCGTGGAGAATTTAAAGATAAGGCCCTTATAATTGCAAAAAAAACTAATAAAAATTTTTCTATAGCAACTAGTTATGAATATGCCAATGAACTTGTTAAAAATATTGCTGAAAAGTTAAAAGGTAACGAGAAAACAAGAATTACAGGAGCTATAATCTCAACTAGAGATTTAACTAATGAAATTAACTTTAAAGAAAAAAAGCAATTTCAAGGAGTTAAAAAATACATTATTGATGAAGAAATGCCTAAGGAGCAAATAATTAATATTTGTGACAAATTTCCTAAGGCTTTTCTTGCTTTAAGTTTTAGTGTTGGGGACAATGAGTTAAAAATTAAGCCAAAGGCTCCCAAATCTTCAAAACCAAAAAAGGGAGATGATAAACCAAAAGTAGATTTTTGTAAATTAAAAACTTCTGATGAAAGTCTAGTTAAATTGCTTATATTTGATGTTAATGATTTTAAGAATGTTAATATTGTACATGATTTTATAATTGATGAAATTATAATACCTAAAAATGAAAGTGATCCTGTTAAAATGAGAGAAAATGCTATTAGGAAAGGTAAAATTATAAGATATTTAGATATTGATGGAAAAAAAGAAGTTAGAGAGGCTAAATTTTCTATTTGATTAACACAGCAAGTTTTATAAATGCATTTTTTCTGGTTAATTTACCGTAAGATGGTAATCTACTTCGTAAAAGAAAACTATGGCAAAATTATCAAGACCCCGAAGAGGGAGTTTGCAATATTGGCCTCGAAAGAGAGCACTAAAGACTTTACCTAGTGTAAACTGGGACGGTATAATAAAAGCTAATTCTGATAAAAAAATTTTAGGATTTATAGGTTATAAAGTTGGTATGAAGAGCCTTTATGTTAAAGATAACACCCCTGATTCTATGACGAAAAATAAGCGTATTGTTATCCCAATTACGATCCTCGAGTGCCCCCCGATGAAAATTCTTTCTGTTAGATTTTATAAAAATAAAAAAGTTGTTTCAGATGTACTATTAAATGATCTTGATAAAAGCTTAAAAAGAAAAATAAAAATTCCTGGTAAAATAACCAAAAAAATTGAAGATATTAAGGATTTTGATGATGTTAGAATTTTAGCTTATTCTCTTGTTAATAATACTAGTATTAAAAAAAGACCTGATATTGTTGAAATTGCCCTTTCAGGGACTAAAGAAGATAAATTGAATTTTATTAAAGAAAATCTTAACAAGGAAATTAATCCACAAGATGTTTTTAAATTGAAAGATTTAGTAGATACACATGGTCTAACAAAAGGAAAGGGACTGCAAGGACCTGTTAAAAGATTTGGAATAGGATTAAGACAACATAAATCAGAAAAAGGCCAGAGAAAAGTCGGTTCAATTGGACCTTGGCATCCTGCACGTGTTACATTTAGGACTCCAATGGCTGGACAACTTGGAATGTTTACAAGGGTTATTTATAATAATAAAATAATAGTGATCGGAAATGTTTCTAAAAATGATATAAATTTAAAATCAGGATTTAACAATTATGGGAAGATAAGTACAAATTATATTATTATTAATGGAAGTATCCAGGGTCCGCCAAAAAGATCTTTAATTTTAACACATGCTTTAAGAAAAACAAGAAAACAAGAAAAGAAAAGTTATGAATTTATTGAATTAAGATGAAAGCGGATTTATTAAACATAAATGGAGAAAAACAAGAAGAAATTGATTTGCCTAAAATCTTTTCCACTAAAATTAGACCAGATATAGTAAAAAAAGTTTATGATGCAGAAAGAACTTGGCAACCTTATGGAAATGATCCAGAAGCTGGTAAAAAACATTCAGCATCAGGAGTAATAAGACATAAAAGACATGCATGGAAAGCCCATTATGGTAGAGGAATATCTAGAGTACCTAGGAAAACCATGTGGCGTCGTGGGACGCAATTTTATTGGATAGGTGCAGAAATTTCAAGTGCTAGAGGTGGAAGAAGAGCCCATGGACCAAAAAGATATATTCCTAATAAAAAGATAAATAAAAAAGAACGTAAAATTGCTTTGAATTCTAGTATAGCTTCAACAATAAATAAAAATTTTATAATGAAAAGATATTCAACTATTGACCAAGTTAAAAATAATCTTCCTTTAATTGTCAGTTCAAAGATTTTTGAATTAAAAACTAAGGAATTAGTTAATTCTATAGATAAAATATTAGGAGATTTAAAAATTATCTCTAAGCAAGAGAAGGTTATAAGGGCAGGCAAGGGTAAGTTAAGGAATAGAAAATACAAAAAATCTTCTAGGATTTTAATTGTTATGGGAAATGATGAAAAATTAAAAACAAAAATATTTGAGCAGGTTAAAGTTAATGATTTGAAAATTAGTTATTTGTATCCATTAGGTAGAATTGTAATTTATACTAAAAATGCAATAAATGATTTGGAGGAAAAAGAAAAATGATTTCATTAGATATTGAAACAAGCGGTTTAGATTCAGGAAAATGTGGAATATGGCAAATAGGTGCTTTGGAAATTGAAAGTCCTGAAAATTATTTTTTAGAAGAAGGAAGAATAGATAACGAAGATATTGTTGAAAGTGGAGCTTTAAAAATAACGGGAAAAACAGAACTGGAATTGCGAGACCCACAAAAACAGTTACAGAAAGAAATGATAATGAATTTTCTTAAATGGGCAGAAACTTGTAAGGAAAGAATTCCTATTGGACAAAATGTTGGATGGGATATTACATTCATACAAAATAAAATATTAAGATATGGATTAAATAATGTATTTATAGAAGTAATGAACCAAAGATCCATTGATGTTCATACTTTAGCTCAAGATAGATATCGCAAAATAAATGATGTGTATTTTATAGATGAAAAAGGAGCAAGCAAAATGAATATGACAGAAACTTTAAAACTTTGTGGAATTCCAGACCATAGAATTGGATTAACTAAAGATGAGATGGTAAAAAAAGGAAAACCTCATAATGCTTTAGAAGATGCAAGACTTAGTGCAGAATGTATTTCAAGATTGATTTATGGAAGAAATTTATTGCCAGAATATGTTAAATTTGAAATTCCACGGGAGCTAAAAAATGATAATTAAACCAATAGCAACTGAAAAAGCAATTCGTCTTATAGAATTGGAAAATATAATTATTTTTGAAGTAGATGGAAGGGCAAATAAAAAGCAAATACACGAAGAAATTGAGAAGATTTTTAATGTAAAAGTAGAGAAAGTTAATATAAATAATAAGGGAACAAAAAAAATTGCATATATTAAATTAAAAAAAGAAAATCCTGCAATAGATGTTGCAACAAAATTAGGAGTAATTTAAGGACTTGACATGGGAAAATCATTAATACAACAAGCAAGAGGGCGAGGAAGTATGACTTATAGAGTCAGAAGAAGAGCTTTTAGATATAAAATTGGATATCCTCCTAATTTATCTGGTGACGGAGAAATTGTGAAATTAATTCATTCTGCTGGGCATAATGCACCATTAGCAAAGGTTCTCTTTAATGGTAATGTATTTTATAACTTAGCTTCAAAAGGAATGTATCAAGGGCAAAAAATAGTTATTGGATCAAGTAAAGATATTGGAGATATTTCACCATTAAAAGATATTCCTATTAGAACTCAAGTATATAATATTGAATCAAGACCATATGACGGAGGAAAATTTATTAGAAGTGCTGGATCTTATGTTATAATATTAAAAAAAGAGCAAGGCAAAGTTATAGTATTAATGCCTTCTAAACAAGAAAAGGTTTTTAATGAAGCCTGTAGAGCAACTATAGGAGTTATTGCTGGGTCTGGAAGAAAAGATAAACCTATAATTAAAGCTGGAAAAAATTATTATATTAAAAAAGCAAAGAACAAACTTTGGCCTAGAACATCTGCTGTTGCAATGAATGTTGTTGATCATCCATTTGGAAGTGGAAGAGGCAAAAACTTGTCACATGGAGGCTTAGGAAAAGTTCCTAAAAGAAATGCTCCGCCTGGTGCGTTAGTTGGTTCAATAAGGGCTAAAAGAACAGGAAGAAAAAGAGGTAAGGAATAAAATGTTAGAAAAAAAATTAAAGATTGAAAAGAAAAAGGAATTTACATATAGAGGCAAAAGTCTTGAAGAACTTAAACTTTTAGATATTAGGGAGTTTTCTAAACTTATTTCATCAAGGGAAAGAAGAACTATTTTAAGAAATACAGATATTATCGAAAATTTTTTATCTAGATGTAGGAAAAAAATTGATATGAAGAAACCAATTAAAACTCATAATAGGTCTTTAGTTATTGTACCTTTAATGATAGGAATGAATATAGGAATACATAATGGAAAAGGCTTTGAAAAAATTGAAATTATTCCAGAAATGCTTGGACATAGATTGGGAGAATTTGCAGTAACTAGATCATTAGTAAAACATGGAGCTGCAGGAATTGGAGCAACAAGAAGTTCTGCTTCTAGAAGTGTAAAATAAAATGGCAGATGAGCAATTAAGACAAATTGAAAAAACAAAAACAAAGAAATCAGAAAAAATTATAGTTCAAACTCCAAAAGAAGCTACAAAAGAAAAAGATAAAATTGAAAATAAGAAAGATGTAGAAGAAATTAAAGAAAACGAAATTAAAAATGTTGAAAAAAAAGAAAAAACTATTGTTAAAGCTCTAAAAAAAACAGAGTCTACCGTCTATGGTAAAAATATTCCAATCTCTTTGAAGCATAGTGTTTACATAGGGAAATTTATAAAAGGTAAAAAAATTGATAATGCAATTATAGATTTACAAGAAGTAATTAAAAAGAGGAGAGCAATACCAATGTCTGGAGAAATGGCTCACAAAAGAGGAGCGGGAATGGCAACTGGTAAATATCCTTTTAAAGCTTCTAAAAATTTTATTAAACTTTTGAAATCTCTTTCTGCAAATAGTATAAATCATGGGATGGATTTAGAAAAAACTAGAATTTATACAGTTATCCCTAACAAATCTTCTAAACAAATGCATAGATTTGGAAGAACAATATTTAAGAAGACAGATATTAAAATTATAGCTAAGGAGGTTATTAAATAAAAAATGGAAGAAAGAAAGTTCGTAGCATTAAAAAAAGAAGAATATACAATTAAGGAATTTGTAAAAAAATATTTAGGAAAGGGGAAATTTAGTAAAGTTCGTGTTGATTATACTCCAATTGGGGAGAAGATAATTATAGTTACAAGCAAACCAGGACTTATAATTGGTCGTGGTGGAGAAAAAATAAATAGTTTAACTGATGTATTAAAAAAGAAATTTAAATTTGAGAATCCACATATTGAAATTCAAGAGATTAAAAATCAAAATCTTGATGCTCAATCTATTGCCGATGAAATTGCAATAAATATTGAAACTAGGGGTTCTTTAAAATTTAAGATAATTGCTTATAGATTATTAAAACAAATTATTGATTCTGGTGCTTTAGGAGTTGAATTAAAATTAAGCGGTAGATTACCAAGTGCAAGAGCTCGTTCATGGAGATTTAAGAAAGGTTATTTAAAAAAAGTTGGTGATAGCTCAAAAATTGTTGATAGAGCAAGTTCTATTGCTGAGACAAATATGGGAACTGTTGGAATACAAGTTAGTATATTACACCCAGATGCAAAAATACATGATATTATTAATCTAAAAAATAAAAAATTAAAATTAAGTGAGGAAAAAAATAATGAATAAAAAATTTTTAGAATTAAAAAAATTATCAAAAAATGAAATCGATAAAGGAATTGAAAATATACGTTTTGATTTAATTAAAGCAAAAGTCACGGTAGCTAAAGGCGGTAAAGTAAAAATGAGAGAGCTTAAAAAGGCATTAGCTAGATTTATTATGCTCCAATCTAGTAAAAAAACTAGTGGGGGTAATAAATAGATGGATATATGTCCAAAATGTGGCTTGCCTATGCAAGCTTGTGTATGTGAAGAAATCGCGAAGAGTGAACAACAAATCCACGTGAAAATAGCTAAGAAGAAATTTGGCAAATTTGCCACTATAGTATCTGGATTTGATAAGGGCCTTGACATAAGTAAAATTGCAAAAAGCCTTAAGGCAGAACTTGGATGTGGAGGGACTATCAAGAGTGGAGAAATAGAACTTCAAGGAGATCATAGAAAAAAAATCAAACAGATTTTAGTTTCTCTTGGGTTTGATGAAAATTCAATAGTAAGCGATTAAACATAAAGAAAATGGCAAGAGTAAAAGAAAGAATAGATAGTAGAAAAAATGAAATTTTAGAAGGAACTATAAATCCTAGGGGCAGAAGATTTGAAGGTACTGTAATAAAGAAATTTGATAAGAGGGTTGTAATTGAATTTGAAAGAGTTAAATTTGTAAGGAAATATGAAAGGTATGCTAAAACAAAAACTAGAATGCATGCAAGGCTTCCTGAAAAATTAAAAAATGAAATTAATATTGGAGATTATATCCAAATTCAAGAATGTAGACCATTAAGTAAAATTTTACATCATATGGTTATTAAAAAAATTAGGAGTTCTAATATCAAATCAGTGATAAAAAATGAAAGCAATTAATGCAAAAGCTACTAGGGGATTAAATATAGGAAGTTTAGTAATTGCAACTGATAATAGCGGAGCAAATATAGTTAGAATTGTTTCTGTGAAGGGTGGTAAATCAGTTAAAAAAAGACAGCAATACGCAAAAATTTCTGATTTAGTAAAAGTTTCTGTTAGAAAAGGAAAACCAGATATGGTAGGACAAGTTTTTGAGGCAGTTATTGTAAGGCAAAGAAAAGTTTATAGAAGGAAGGATGGTGAAAGAATTGCATTTAATGATAACGCTGTTGTATTATTAAAAGATGAAAAAGGAAATCCAAAAGGAACTCAAATTAAAGGGCCTATTGCCAAAGAAGTAATGGAGAGATGGGTAAGTGTAGGAAAAATAGCGAGGATAATAGTTTAAAATGAAAAAGAAATTTTCACTTAAATGGAAATCGAGTAGTCAAATTAGAAAGCAAAGAAAATATAGGACTAATGCTCCTTTGCATATAAAGAGCAATATGATGAAATCACATTTAAGTAAAGAGCTTAGAAAAAAATACAATCTTAGGAGTATAAGGATAAGGAAAGGAGATGAAGTGAAGGTTTTAAAAGGCAGTTTCAAGAGAAAAACTGGAAAAATTTCAAATATTAACATTAAAAGACAAAGACTGACAATTGAGGGAATTCAAAGAAAAAAGAAAGATGGAACTAAACTTGAAGTTTATTTTGATCCTTCGAATTTAATGGCAATATCTTTAAATACTGATGATAAAAAACGATTTAAAAATAAAGAAAAATCTAAAATAGTGGTAAAAGAAAATGCACCAAAAAAGACTATCGATGAATAAACTTTGGCCAATACCAAAGAAAGGGAAAAAATTTGTAGTTGTACCGAGAAATAATGGGAAACTTGGAATTCCAGTTTTAGTTGCTATGAGAGATATATTAAAACATGTTGAAACTAGAAAAGAATTAAAAAAAGTACTTTTAGAAGGGAAAATAGAAGTTAATGGTTATCCAATAAAGGATGAAAGATATTCATTAGTTTTATTTGACTCGTTATCAATACCAGTATTAAATAAGTACTATAAAGTTTCTTTGTCAAAATCTGGAAAAATTATATTTGAAGAATCTAACGAAAAAGAAGCTAATAGGAAAATAACTAAAGTAGTTAATAAAAAATTGCTTTCTGAAAATAAGATGCAATTTAACATGATTGATGGTATAAATATCATATCTAAAGAAAAAATTAATATTTGTGATTCAGTAATTATTAATTTAAAAGATAAGAAAATTGAAAAGATACTACCAATAAAAGAAAAGTCTGAAATAATTATTATTAAAGGAAAGCATTTGGGCCATAAAGGCAAGGTTTTAAAAATTTCTAATGGTATCGTCAAAATCTCTTTAGATAGTGGCGAGGTTAATCTAAATAAAGACGCTATTATGGTACTAGATTAAATGGAAGATAAAAAAGATAATGAAATGAGAGAAGTAAAAATTGAAAGAGTTGTTGTTTCATTTTCTGGGGTAAAGGAGACTTTAGATAAGGGAATTAAACTTCTTGAAAAAATTACTAAAAAGAAAGCCTCTAAAAGAAAAACTAGTAAAAGAATTCCTGAATTTGGTATAAGACCTGGACTGGAAGTTGGATGTATAGTTACTATAAGAGGAGAAGAAGCTGAAAGATTATTAGGAAAATTGTTGGCTGCAATTAATAATAAATTAGATAAAAAACAAATTGTAAATAATCATTTCTCATTTGGTATAGAAGAGTATATTGAAATTCCTGGTGAGGAATATGATAGGGAAATTGGAATTACTGGATTTAAAGTAAGTGTAGTTTTTAAAAGAAAGGGAAAAAGAGTTAAAAAAAAGAAAATAAAATACAGCAAACTTCCTAAAAAACAGGAGGTTACAAAAGACGAAATAATTGATTATATGATAAATAAATTTGAAACTGAAATTGAATAAAATGACAGCAAGTGATTGGAGAAAACTTTATAAACAATTGAAGAACAAGCCAGCTATAGCTAGAAAATTCTTAAAGCATAATAAGCCAAAAGATAGGAAATTTGGAATCGCAAAGAAGAAATGTGGAAGATGTGGAAGATATGGGGCTATGGTTGGACAATATAAATTAAATTATTGTAGACAATGTTTTAGAGATATAGCGGAGGAAATAGGATTTAAAAAATATAGTTAAAATGTCACATGATGTAATTGCTGATGGTTTGAATAACATAATGAATGCTAAAAGGTCTAGAAAAGATTCTTTAGTTTTAACTAGATATTCTAAATTGTTTATTGGTATTTTGGAGATTGCAAAAAACCTAGGATATATTGAAAATTATAATTTACACGAAAAAAAATTAATAATAAAATTTGGAAAATTTATGAAATGCGGTGCTATAAAACCAAGATTTAATGTTTCAGTTAATAATATTGAAAAATATATGAAGCGCTATCTTCCAGGAAGAGGAATAGGAGTAATAATAATTTCAACTAATAAAGGACTTGTTACACATATTGAAGCTATTGAAAAAAATTTTGGAGGGGCTCTTATAGCTTATTTCTATTAAAATGAAACAAAAAATAGTTGAAAAAATTTTAATTCCAGAAGACATAGAATTAAATGTTGAAAACAATAAAGTAACTTTAAAATTTGATAATAGAGAAAATTCTCGCAGATTCAACTTCTATGGAGTTGAATTACGAAAAGAAGACAATGAAATTTTAGTTGAATCTAAAAAATCTAATAAAAAAGAGTTAAAGATTATTTTTTCAACAATCGCCCATATAAAAAATATGATCAGGGGTTTAAAAGAAAGTTTTGAATATAAACTTGAAATAGCATTTGTACATTTTCCAATTAATGTAGAATATGATAAAACAAATAATAAATTAATAATAAAAAATTTTCTTGGTGAGAAAAAAAATAGAATTGCAGAAATATATTCAGATGTTGATTTAGAGATAAATAAAAATATAATTTCATTAAAATCATACAATATAGAATCTGCTGGACAAACTGCAGCAAACATTGAGAAAGCTACACATGTAAAAAATAGGGATAGGAGAAAATTCCAAGATGGTATTTACATAATTAAAAAACCTAAAGGAGAAATATAATGGATAAGAAATTTTTAAGAAGAAATACAGACAGATATTTGCGTTTGGGACGTAGAAGAAAGAAGCTACAAAGATGGCGTCGACCAAGAGGAAAGGATAACAAAATGAGACTTAAAGAGAAAGGTAGACCAAGCATTGTCAAAATAGGTTATAAACAAGCTAGTAGTACTAGGGGAAAAATTAATGGAAAGAATATAAATTTGATTAAAAACTTAAATGATTTAAAAAATTTACAAAATGGCTCTTTAATTGTTCTTGGAAGATTTGGAAAAAAGAAAAAGCTAGAAATATTTAAAATAATTAAAGAAAAGAATTTGACATTAGTAAATTTTTCAAATAAACATAAATTAAATGGGGATAAATAATGAAACTAGATCTAAAAAAAATATTGGCTGCTAAAACACTTAATGTTGGAAAGGAAAGAATTATTTTTAATAACTATAGATTAGACGAGATTAAAGAAGCAATAACAAGGCAAGACATAAAAGATCTTTTTAAAAGTGGAGCTATAATAATTAAAGAAATAAAAGGTAGAAGGAAAAACATTAAAAGAAAAAATAAAAGAGGACATGGAAAAATTAAAAAGAGAGTTAAGGACAAAAAAAAGGAATATGTTAAAATTACAAGAAAATTAAGAAGTTATTTGAAAGAATTAAAAAAACAAAATAAAATAACTAAAGATAAATATTATGAAATAAGGAGTTATGTAAAGAATAGGAAATTTAAAAATAAAAAAAGTCTTAAGGAGTACCTTCAACAATATAATCAAAAATGAAAACTTTAAATAAAAGAAAAAGACAAAGAAAAACGAATTATAGAAAGAGATTTAAACTTTTGAAGGCAGGACTTTCTAGGGTTGTTATACGTAAAACAAATAAATATATCAATATACAATTTGTTTCTTCATATGAGGCTAAGGACAAAGTAATTATTGGAGTTTCTTCAATAGATTTATTAAAATATGGTTGGCCAAAAGAAAAGAAAGGTTCTTTAAAATCAATTCCAGCTTCCTATCTTACAGGATATTTAGCTGGCAAAAAAACATTAAATGGGAAACGTGACAAATTTATTTTAGATATAGGATTACAGAGAAATGTGCATGGGGGAAGAATTTATGCTGCTCTTAAAGGTGTTATAGACTCTGGTGTTAATATAGCTTATAATAAAGATGTATTTCCTAGTGACGAGAGAATAAAGGGCAAACATTTAAATTATCAATTTGAGAAAGAATTTCAATTAATTTTAAATTCATTAGAAAAAATTAAAAAAATATAAAATAAAATGGTAGAACAAAAGAAAGAAGTTGAGGAATTAGAGAAAGATTCTGTAGAAGACATAGTTAAAAGTATGGATGAACTTAAAACTAAATCAAAAAAAACTGAAGTAGAAATTTTTGAAGAGCAGTTGAAAGTATGGAACCCTAAAACAAAGCTTGGAATAGCAGTTAAAACTGGAAAAATAAAAGATTTAGATGAGATATTGGATAATAATATAAAAATTCTTGAACCTGAAGTTGTTGATTCATTAACAAAAATTGAAAGTGACTTGTTATTATCTGGACAAGCGAAAGGAAAATTTGGCGGTGGTAAAAGACGTGCATGGAGACAATCTCAAAAGAAAACGGAAGAAGGAAATATAGTTACATTTTCTGCTTTAGTTGTAATAGGAGATAAAAATGGACATGTAGGAATAGGTTTAGGAAAAGCAAAAGAAACTCTTCCTGCAAGAGAAAAAGCCTTAAGAAAAGCGAAATTAAATATTATTAAGGTAAATCGTGGAAGTGGGAGTTTTGAAGGAAGTTCTAAGGAACCCCATAGCATTCCATTTAAAGTAGAAGGAAAATGTGGGAGTGTTAGTATTAAATTAATACCAGCCCCACAAGGAACTGGTTTAGTAATAGGAAATGAAGGAAAAAAAATTTTAAGGTTAGCTGGAATTAAAGATATTTATAGTAAATCATTTGGACAGACAAGAACCACAATAAATTATGCTAAGGCTATAATTTTTGCCTTGAAAAAATTAAAATGATAGCTATTATAAGAATATCTGGTATAGTTAATAGAAAAGAAGAAATAGAGAATACTTTAAATAGGTTAAGGTTAAGGAGAAAATATTCTTGTGTTGTATTAGATAAAACCAAAGAAATAATGGGGATGGTAGAAAAAGTTAGGAGTAATGTGGCTTATGGAGAGATTAACGAAAAAACCCTTGAAGAATTAGTTGAAAAAAGAGCAAAACCATTGTCTTTGATTAATTCAAAAAAAATTGATACTAAAAAAATTGTTAAAGAAATACTGGATAAAAAAACAGTGGAAAGTCTTGAAATAAAACCATTTTTTAGATTACATCCACCATTAAAAGGGATTAATACTAAACAACATTTTCCAAAAGGAGTTTTAGGAGATAATAAGGATAAAATAAATAATTTAATTTTGAGGATGTTATAAATAAAACTTTTAAAAGAAATTTTAGATCAAAATAATAAAAAAATAGAAAAATGAACATAAGAAAAAAACGAAAAAAAGTTTCTAGAATGCGAGGAAGTAAGACTCATGGAATTGGATTTATGAAAAAGGGACGAGGTTCTGGACATAGGGGTGGAAAAGGAATGGCTGGAACAGGAAAAAGAGCAGATCATAGAAAAACCCTTATATTAAATATGGAAGAAGAATATTTTGGAAAAGAAAGTTTAAAAGCAAAGCCTAAAAATTATACAATTATCAATGTTTCTGATTTAGAAAGACTTGCTGATGGAAAGAATGAATTAAACATTAATAAATATAAGATTCTTGGAAATGGAGAAATTAAAAGTGCTTTAATAATACATGCAAAAAGTGCTTCTAAGAAAGCAATTGTGAAAGTTGAGAAAGCAGGCGGAAAAATTTTATTTGATAATGGCAGACCTAACAAATTTAATGAAACATCTCCCAGAAGTTGAACGTCCAAAAGAAAAGCTAGGGTTTAAAGAAAAAGCTAAATGGACTTTAATTATTTTATCTGCATTTTTCATTCTTTCAAATATCTCTCTTTATGGATTAGGACCGAGTTTCCTTACAAGATTTGATCAGTTAGCTGTTCTTCTAGGAACTGATTTTGGAAGCATTATTTCTTTAGGAATAGGTCCTATTGTCACAGCTTCAATAATATTACAATTATTAGTTGGAAGTAAAATACTTAATATTGATGTACATACATCAGAAGGAAAAAAATATTTTCAAGGTTTACAAAAACTATTAGTTTTATTTTTTATATTGTTTGAATCAATAATTTTTGTTGTTATGGGGGGATTTTCTCCAGACTCTTCTTTAGGTAATTTAGGAATTTGGATTTTAACTATACAACTAATTCTTGGAGGACTAGCTATATTATTTATGGATGAAGTTATTCAGAAATGGGGATTTGGGTCTGGAATTAGCTTATTTATAGCAGCAGGAGTTTCTTTAAGTTTGTTTACTAGTTTATTTCAGTTCCTTGGCACTGAGGGAATTTCTGGAGGGTTTCAGCCAGTTGGAAGAATTTGGATTTTAATTACAAGTCTAATAAATAATAATCTTATAGGAGCTGTAACAGCTGGTGCGGGGATTTTAGTAACAGCTATTATTTTCTTAATTGTTGTATGGACACAAAGTTTGAAAGTTGAAATTCCATTATCCTATGATAGATTAAGAGGTTATGGAATTAAATGGCCACTTGCATTCTTTTATACCTCTGTTATACCAGTTATCTTAGTTTCAGCTTTAGCAGCAAATGTGCAATTAGTTGGAGGATTATTGGAAAATTGGCTTGGAAGACCGACAATTCTTGGTGGTTTTAATCAAGGAGTGGCTATTAGCGGATTTGCTGCATGGGTTGGAGGAGTTGATTTGTTAAATGCTTTAATTACAAAAAGCTATACTAATTTTATGATAATTCAGTCAATTGGTCATATAATATTTTATGTTTTTTTTAGCATTTTATTCGGAGTCTTTTGGGTTAAAACTGCTGGAATGGATGCACAATCTCAAGCCAAAAATATTATGCAATCTGGTTTAACTATTCCAGGATTTAGAAAAGATGAAAGAATTTTAGAATCTGTATTAGATAGATATATTTTACCATTAACAATTATGGGAGGAGCTGCTATAGGATTATTAGCAAGCTTTTCAAACATTGCTGGTACTTTCGTTGGGGGAACTTCTATATTACTAGTAATTATGATTACATTTCAATTGTACCAAAGCATTGCACAACAACATGCAAGCGATATACCTCATGCTTTAAAAAGATTCGTTAAGATTTAAAAACGAACTTCTCTTAATAAATTTATGACTAAGGAGACTAAGGAAAGCGGATTTGGTCTTATATTTATTGTTTTAATAGCTTCTATAGCTATAGCTTCTCTTTGGGATAAAGTACAGATAATTAGTGAAAGCATTCATTATATATTTGATCCTACAATAGGAAAGCTTCTTGATTGGAATTTAACAATAGGAATGACACTACTTGTGATTATTATTACAATTATTATGACCTTAGTTCAAAAATATGGAACTGATCAAGAAAAACTAAAAAGTCTAAAAGAAGAACAAAAAATTATGAATGAAGAAATGAAAAAATTTAAAGATAATCCTCAAAAAGTTCTTGAATTACAAAAAAAACAATTTGAATTTTTACCAATAATGATGAAGCATTCTATGAGACCTATTGTATATACAGGAATACCATTAATTTTATTATTTAGGTGGTTCATGGATTATTTTTCATCAGTTAGTTTAGAAGGGTTTAAATTTTTCGGATTTTTTAGTTGGTTTTGGTATTATTTAGTAGCTTCAATAATTTTTAGTATTATAATAAGAAAGATTTTTAATGTTCATTAATATATAATAATAAAGTTTTTAAACATAAAACTTTCATCTAAAATATGGAACAGCAAGAGTATTTAATAAGATTGCAAATGCTTGAACAGCAAGCTAGTCAATTTGGAGAACAATTAAGAATAATAGATCAGCAGGTTTCCGAACTTGCTAATTTAAAGGAAGATATTATAAATTTAGAAAAAACAAATGAGGGTGAAATGTTCTCTGAAATTGGAAAAGGAATTTATATTAAAGGTAAGCTGGATAAAAAACAAATATTAGTTGATGTTGGAAATAAAATATTAATTCCTAAAAACAATAAAGAAATTCAATCAGTCATAGCTTATCAAATAAAAAAATTTGATGAAGTAAAAAAAGAAATTTCTAATAAAATTAATCAAATTAATAAAGATGTTGATTCTTTAATAAAAGAAGTAAAATACCCAAAGAAAAATGCTATTATAAAAAAGAGCAAAAAATAATTTTTACTAAAAATCTTTATATATTATGTTCTTCTAGCTATTAAATGGTATTTGAGTCAATATTAAACCCTAAAAGATCAGAAAGGCGACCTTGGGAAATGTTATTTGTTGGTTTTGTGTACGCTTCTTTATCAGTTTTATTAGTTACATGGGTTTTTTCTGGCGATATAGTTCTTGTAAAATATTCGGGGATTTTTATTGTTACATTTACAGTAATGTTTTCAATACCGTTTTTTTATTTTATGTTGAAGGTTGAGGAGCAAAAGGATTCCCAGATTGAGGAAAGTTTTTCTCTTTTAAGAGAACATTGGAGGGCAGTTCATAGTCTTTTATGGCTTTTTATAGGATTTGTTATAGGATTTTCATTATTATTTATACTAGTAGGAAATACAGACAATTTTAGAGCACAAATAGAGACATTTTGTGTTATTAACAGTCCAAATAATTTTGAAAGCTGTATCTCTCAGTATGGAGTACGCCCTTCTACAACTGGATTTGTGGCAGGTTTAGATATATTGGGCGGGATATTTACTAATAATTTATATGTTTTGATTTTTACAATACTTTTTTCTGTATTATTTGGAGCTGGAGGGATATTTATTTTAGCTTGGAACGCTACAGTTATTTCTGCTGCAGTTGTTATCTTCTCTAAATCAGACTTATTAAAATTACCACTTGCTTTATCAAGATATTTAATCCATGGAATTCCAGAAATTGCAGCTTATTTTGTAGGAACTTTAGCAGGAGGAATATTTGGAATGGCTATAATAAGAAAAGAATTTAAAACCGAAAAATTTTGGAATATACTATACGACTCTTTATTATTAATTCTTGTAGCTATAATGATACTTTTAGTGGCTGCATTAATTGAAGTTTATATTACACCGAAAATATTTTAATACCCATTTACTATAATTTTCATGGCAAAATTTAGATGTCAAAGGTGCAATTACCAATTTGAGTTAAATATGAAAACTCTTCCAAGAGTTTGTCCCAATTGCGGAGAATTTGGTTCATGTAGGGAAGAAAAAAGTGCAGATGAACTTATAAAGGATATTTAATAAAAAATTGCATGGAAGGCGAATCTATTATCAAAGATAATATATCAATATCGAGAGAAAATAATTTAACTAATAATTCTAGTGAAATTAAAGATGTTATAGAAATAAGAAAAGAGAGTTTAATTAATTTTTTTAAAAAAAGCAGTGATTGGATTTTCTATTTTTTATTATTAATAATAGTTTTTATTACAGTATTTATTCGCACTAGAAATATTCCAAATTTAAAAGATATTACAACAAATAGTTGGACTCTAGGTCCTGATTTGGACCCATTTTTATTTTTAAGATGGGCTGAATATATAGTTGAAAATGGTGAATTATTTAGTGTAGATAATATGAGATATGTACCATTAGGGTATAATACTGGCGGGGAATTTAAATTATTGTCTTATTTAATCGCTTGGTTTCATCAAATTATTTCATCTTTATCTTTAAGTAGTGATGTTACATATTCTGCTATAATTTTTCCGGTTTTTATGTTTGCAATAACAGTTGTGGCTTTTTATTTTTTTATAAATGAGGTTTTTAGAGATGTTTTTAGTGACAAAAAATATCAAAAAATAATCGCACTTATTTCAACTTTTTTTCTTGCTGTAATACCAGTTATTTTACCAAGAACTATTGCAGGCATTCCAGAAAAAGAATCTGCAAGTTTTTTGTTTATCTTTTTATCTTTTTATTTTTTCATAAAGTCATTTAAATCAAATGAAGCTAAATTTATTGTAATTTATAGCATTCTTGCTGGAATTTCTACAGCAGTTTTAGGCCTTATTTGGGGAGGAGTAACTTTTGTATTTATGACAATAAGTATATCAATGTTTATAATTTCAATAGCTGGTTTTATTAATAAAAAGAAGTTTTTGTCATATACTATTTGGATATTTATTTTTACTCCAATAATGATGTTTTTCTCAACTAGGTATTTTGATCCTATTAATCCAATCGGAAGTATCATAAGCTTTATTTCTTCAACATCAACAATTCCAATATTTGGAACATGGTTTTTTATACTATTTGACTTATTCTTATATGATAAAGCAAGTAATTTAGCTATTATAAATAATATACATAAGAATTATCATTTTCCAAAGGAGTTAATTTCACTGTTAATAGTAATAATATTTTTATTTATAGTCTCTATATTTGTAAATGGTATAAATTTTATTCCAGATCAAATAAAAGATATTTTAAGCCAATTAGTCCATCCATTTGCAACAGATAGATTTTCTCTTACTGTTGCTGAAAATAAGCAACCATATTTTGACGAATGGGCAGGTGCTTTTGGGCCTATTTATAAAGGTGTGCCTTTTTTCTTTTGGCTTTTTATTTTAGGATCTGTATTATTATTTTACAGATTGGTTAGAAACTTTGAAATAAGAGATAGAAAAATTATAACTTTATTTTATTTTATTTTTATTCTATCTTTAATATTTAGCAGATATTCGCCAAATAGTTCTTTAAATGGAGACAGTATAAATAGTTTATTTATTTATTTTGGGGGCATGGTTCTTTTTTTTGCATACATTGTTTTCTTGTGGTTTAAATACAATAAAAAACATGAGAAGGAAAGGCTGAATTTAGATTTTAGTCTTATTTTATTATTTTCATTATTTTTTATAACTATTGTTGCTGCTAGGGGAGGAGTTAGATTAATGATGGTTTTAGTTCCATCCTCAAGTGTAATGGCTAGTTATTTATTAGTCTCTATATTTAAAAATACCAAAGATGCAAAGGACGAGGTTTTTAAAGCATTTTTATTTGCAGTTGTTTTGCTAATTTTATTCATGACTATTTTTTCTGGATATACTTTCTATAAAATTAGTGAAGGGCAAGCTTATTTATTTTACCCTAGCCAATATAATCAACAATGGCAAAGTGCAATGGCTTGGGTTAGGAATAGTACTCCAGAAAATTCTGTATTTGGACATTGGTGGGATTATGGCTATTGGGTTCAAAGCATTGGAAAACGAGCTACTATTTTAGATGGTGGAAATGCAATAGTTTATTGGGATCATTTAATGGGAAGAACAGTATTGACTGCTAGCGATGATTCTAAAGGATTAGAATATTTATATGCACATAATACAACACATTTCTTAATAGATTCTACAGATATAGGAAAATATTCTGCTTATGCCAGTATAGGGTCTGGAATAGAATTAGATAGAATTAGTTATTTACCAACTTTTATAATAAATAATAAAGAAACTCAAGAATTAAATGATAGCAGCCTAGTTTATGCTTATAGCGGATCTTCTTCATTAGATGAAGATATAGTATTTGAAGAAAATGCATCGAAAAAAATATTTATAAAAGAAAATTCTGGAATATTTAAAGTATTTATCCAAGAAAATCCTGATGGAAAGTTATTACAGCCAAATATTCTAATTTTGGAAAACAATGGGCAACAAAGTTTAGTTCCAATTAGATTTTTATATTATGATGGAAAATTAATTGATTTTAATTCTGGTATTGAAGCTGGTTTTTTTACATTTGATTTGTTAAATCAAGAAAGTTCTGGGTTAAGTTTAGATCGTAAAGGTGCTGGAATTTATTTAAGTAAAAGAACTGTAAATTCTTTTCTTGCTAGGAAATATTTATTTGGAGATGAAAGTAACTTTAAACTAGTACATAGCGAAGACGCTATATTAGTGGAAGAAATTAGATTACAAGGGGCAGATATTGGAGAATTTGTTTACTTTCAAGGAAATATATTCGGTCCAATAAAAATTTGGGAAATAAAATATCCTAAAAATATCGTGTTTAATAAGAGTTATTTGGAATTAGATTATCCAGATAAGAGGCTTAGGTGGGGGTAATAATATTTTTAAAACGTGAACATCTCTTATTATGGTGAAATTGCTTTTATTAATATCAATTTTAGTATCTTTTTTAGCTAGTCTTACAACTATTCCTTTTTGGATTAGAAAAGCTAAACAAATTAAACTTGAATGGAAAGATATGAATAAGCTTGGATCTAAAAAAATTCCAGGGGCAGGAGGGGTAACTGTTGTTTTTGGATTTATCTTAGGAGTTCTTTTTTATATAGCAATAAATACTTTTTACTTTAAATCAATTGACAATATAGTAGAAATATTGGCCCTTACTACAAGTATACTAATTGTTTCCGGAATTGGTATTATAGATGATTTATTAGGATGGCAGCATGGCGGGTTAAGCAAAAAAAATCGTTTAATAATTTTATTCTTTGCTGCTGTACCATTAATGGTTATTAATGCTGGAGTTCATACAGTTTCTATACCTTTTATATATCAATTTGATATAGGTCTTTTATATCCATTAATTGTAATACCTATAGGAATTGTTGGAGCAACAGCAACTTTTAATTTTCTTGCCGGGTATAATGGTTTAGAAGCTGGGCAGGGGATATTAATTTTATCTTCATTAGCAATATTTTCTTGGCTTAATGGGACTAATTGGTTAAGTCTTATTATTATTTGTATGGTAGTCTCACTAATGGCTTTTATGTTCTATAATAAATATCCCTCTAAAATATTTCCTGGAGATGTTTTAACTTATCCTATTGGATGCTTGATAGCAATAATCGCTATTTTGGGTAATATGGAGTTATTTACAGTGTTTATATTTATACCATATATAATTGAAGCAGGATTGAAACTAAGGGGCAAATTAGAAAAACAATCGTTTGGAATACCTGAAAAAGACGGATCTATAAAGATGCCATATGAAAAAATATATGGTTTAGAACACCTTGCAATATTTTTAATCAAAAAATTTAAAAAAAATGGAAAAGCTTATGAGATAGAAGTTACTTTAGCAATTTATCTATTTCAGGCAAGCATAATATTAATTGGTTTTTTATTACTTACATAAATTAAGAGTAATTTTATATAAAAGTAAAAAATTAATGGATTGTTAATAATGATAAAGAAAATTTTATCTGATGAAATGGTGAAGGGAGGAATTGTATTATTCATAATGATAAGTATTTTTAATTTTTTAAATTATTTATTTCATTTCATAACTGCTAGAATGTTGGATCCTTCACAATACGGAGTTCTTGTGACATTAATGTCTATAATTTATATTATAACTATTCCAAGTGAAGCTATACAAACAATAGTGACTAAGTATACTTCAAATTTTTATAAATATAAACAATATGGTAAAATAAGAACTTTATTTAATAAGTTTTTTAATAAGGGTCTTAAGATATCTTTATTTGTCTTTTTAATATATATACTTTTTACACCAATAATTTCTAATTTGCTAAAAATAGAAATTAGCTTGTTAGTAATAAGCGGTTTTGCTATATTTATTGTTTTTATTATGCCTGTTGGAAGAGGAATATTACAGGGTACTAAAAAATTTTATCTTCTTGGTATAAATTATCTTTCAGAAGGGATAATAAAACTTTTTTTAACAGTTATTTTAATATCACTTGGTTTATCAATATTTGGAGCAATTTCTTCTGTAATAATTGCAGCTTTAGCAGCTTTTTTTATATCTATATTTAGTTATATTGATATTTACAAGTATAAAAAAGAACGTCTTAAAATCGATGGTTTATATAGTTATAGTCTGAATGTATTTTTACTTTTTGCTTCCATAATAGTTATTTTAAGCACGGATATTATTATTGCAAGAATGATTTTTCCTCCTGATGTTGTAGGTAAATATGCTGTAGCATCAACAATAGGAAAAATGATATTCTTTTCTACACTTCCAATAAGCAAAGTTATGTTCCCATTAACTTCTGAAAAGACTGGAGATAAAGGAAACACAATCATTTTGTTTGTTAAGTCTTTAGTATTAATACTTATCATTTCTTTTACAGCATTATTAATATTTTGGTTGTTTCCGCAACAGTTTATTTCTATATTATTTAGTGATAAATATATAGATGTATCTGGAATTATTATATATACAGGAATTTCATTCACTATTTTATCAATTTCAAATTTATTATTAACTTATTATTTATCACAAAATGAAAAAATATCAGTTATTAGAGTAATTTTCTTTATGATGATTATATTTATTATACAATTTAGTTTATTATTTCATACAGATTCTATAAAAGAATTTGCACTGTTTCTCTTATTTTCTAATATAATAATATTTATTATTGCTCTTTTTTTCATAAATAAATGAAATCTATAAGCATTGTTATTCCTGCATATAATGAAGAGAAGAGAATAGGCAAAACACTTGAATGCTATTGTAAATTCTTTGATAATAAATTAAAAAATAATTATCAAATTTTGATAGTTATAAATGGTACGACTGATGATACTGAAAAAATTGTTAAAAACTATCAAAAATACTATAAATCAATTAAATACATTATATTAAAAGAAGCTGGTAAGGGGTTGGCTGTTAATACTGGCTTAAAGGAATCTTTAACTAGCAGATTTGATTTAATTGGTTTTGTTGATGCTGATCTTGCAACATCGCCTTTAGAATATTATAAATTAATTGAAAATATAGATAATTATGATGGAATTATTGCTGACAGATATATAAAAGGTGCTAAAATAACTCCTAAATTCAGTTTTAGAAGATTAGTAGTTAGTAGAATTTTTAATATAATAGTTAGATCATTGTTTTTTTTACCTTATAAAGATACACAATGTGGAGCTAAAATCTTTAAGAAAGAAGTAATTAAAAGTGTAATAAATGAGCTTACGATGACACAATGGGCTTATGATATTGATTTGTTGTACTCTTGTAAAAAATATGGTTTACATATCAAATCTTTACCAACAAATTGGATTGAGGCTAAGGGTAGTACTTTAAATCTGAAAAAAGCTTCAATACAAATGTTTTTTTCAATCATACAGCTTAGGATAGCTAAATCTAAATTTAATAAATTAATAAAATTATTTGAACCAATAATTAGAATGATTTATAAAGCAGTTAAATAAATTAATATATGGAAAATAATACAATTAAAAATAGATTATTAATTAATAAGGTGAAGATATATATTATATTATTAGTTATTTTTGGTTTTATATTGAGAATAATATCTGCGATAAATTTAGGTGTTTCTGCAGACGATGTTAATCATGGAGTTAGACGTTATGGTATTTTTAATTCTGGTAAATTAGTTATATGGGACCAATCAACTTCTCTTTGGTATTACATTGAAGGGGTTTTTTATAAGTATTTTGGAGTTAGTTTGTTAGTATCTAGGTTTTCAGCAGTTATATTCGGAAGCTTAATGATTATTTTGGTTTATATTTTTACGAAAAGGTTATTTAAATCTGAAAGACCAGCTATAATTGCTAGTACACTTATTGCTTTTTCTCCTATGTTAATAAAAAGTACACTCCCTGAAATGGATATAGCTACAAGTTTTTTTGCTTTGTTTAGTGCTTATTTTATTTTATTATATTTTGAATCTAAATCTAATATTAATTTATTTTTTTCAGCTATAATGATTGGCATTGCTACAATGATAAAACTTTATGCTTTATTTTTTGCATTTTCTTTCCTATTACTTTTATTATATAAAGAACTAGTAAATAATACTTATGATAAAAAAATTATTAAAAAATTTATATTATTTATTTTTATTTTACTCATTTTAGTTTTACCTACACTAATTCATAATTTTCTTTTGTACAAAAATAATGGATTTATGGATCTTATATTTACAAATGTTTTAGGATTAGGTGTTGAAAAGTCTAAACAGTTTTATTCTTGGGGAGCTGGATGGATGGCATATACTGATTATAAAGGTTTTTTTCTTGGAAATCAAAGGAATTTTGGTGATAACGATTTACCAGGGTTTTTGATAGTTTTGAATTTCTTATTTAAGGGAGATCCTATATTATTCATATTTGGGATTTTAGGATTAATACTTTTTTTTATCAGGCGTAAAGATTACTCTTTATTTTTTATAATAACATTTTTACCGGCGTTTATTTATTTAGGAGCTCAAATTCCCATGTCTAAACATTTTATATGGGTATTAGTTTTCATCTCTCCTTGTTCAGGATTTGTATTAGATGAGATAATTAATAAAACTAAAAAAATAAAATTAAATTATATTTTAGTTATAATTATTTTATTTAACCTTGTTTTTTTAGGTATGGCTAAAGATGTTGTCCATTCACATTTCTACGGTGAGTCTTCATTTGGAAAATTACTAGATTACAAACAAAAAAATATTCCAAAGGAAGCAGTTATTATTGTAGATAATAGGATATATAGTGGTAATATGCATTTTGGATTTATTGGAACAAACTATGTAGATGCCATAACTTATGCTACAGAACTGGATCAAAAACTTACAAAAAATAATTTAGAAGTAGTTGATGTATATTTTGTCGAATGTGTAATTGATGATTGTGGTTGGGGAACTATAGAAAAAAATCCATTAGTTAATAATACTATGGAACAAATAGTTGCAGTATTTAATCAAACAGCGGTACTAAAAAAAGATTTTTTTGGACCGAATCAAAAGAAATTTTATTTGCCTTTTAATTTATATGGAGAAGAAATTTTAGAATATAGGATATATAAAACTCAACTCTTGTTAAATCCTACGATTAAAGCAATTATTAGAGAAAAACATCAGTGGTATTTATATCCAATAGGATATGATAGAAGTATTTCTACTATTTTCGACGATTATGAATTAAAAAATAATTTAGATAAGATTTTAAATAGTTTAGGATTTTTTATATTGTATTTGGAATTAATATTATCATATGCTACAATACTTTATATACTATATTTCTTCGTAAAAGAATAATATGAAACTATCAATAATTATCCCATCATATAATGAGGAATCAACTATTTTAGATTTAATAGATATAGTTAAGCGTCAAGATATTGGAAAAATAATTAAGGAGATAATAGTTGTTGACGACGGGAGTAAAGATAATACTTATAATTTATTAAAGACGATAGATGGAATAAAATTAGTAAAACATGATAAAAATTTTGGGAAAGGCAGAGCAATTAGAACTGGATTGGAGAAATCTACTGGGGACATTATATTAATACAAGATGCTGATTTAGAACTTAGTCCTTCAGATTATCCAGCTCTTATAAAGCCAATTATAGACGGGAAAGCAGAGGTTGTTTATGGTTCTAGGATACTAGGTAAAAATATTAAACATTCTTTATTATATTATACTGGTGGTAGAATAATTACTTTTGTTGCAAATTTATTATATGGAATAAATATTACTGATGAACCTATAGGATATAAAGTTTTTAAGGCAGACTTGTTAAAAAAATTGAATCTTGAATGTAATAGATTTGAATTTTGCCCAGAAGTTACTGCGAAAATAGCTAAAAAAAAGATAAAAATTCATGAAGTTCCAGTTAAATATAATCCTAGGACTGTTAGTGAAGGAAAGAAATTAAGATTTAATGATGGAATACAGGCAATATTGACATTAATTAAATATAGGTTTAAGAAATGAGAATATTAATTTTAAGTTGGCGATGTTTAAAAAATCCTGATTCTGGAGGGTCAGAGTTATATTTTCATGAATTATCAAAAAGATGGGCAAAAAATGGACATGAAATTGTTTGGTTCTCACCACAATTTTCTGGAGGATTAAGAGAAGAATATTGTGATGGAATAAAAATAATAAGAAAAGGAAATAGGTTTAGTGTTTATTTACATTCTTTTTTAAAATATGTAAAAAATGATTTTGGAAATTTTGATGTAATAATAGATGTTGAAAATGGTATACCATTTTTTTCTCCTTTATATATAAAAAAGGGTGAGATTTTTCTTCATATACAACATATTCATAAAAATGTATGGGTTAAGGAGATGCCTATACATTTAGCTATTATTGGAAAATTTTTAGAATCAGTGATTATGCCATTAATATACAAAAAAAATAAAATTATAACTATATCAAATAGTTCTTTTGAAGAAATAAAAAATGATAAATTGTCTAATAATGATGTTTATATAGTTAATCCAGGTATAGAGTTCTATAAATTTAAAAAATATAAAAAAAATAAAAAGGCGACAGTCTTATTTTTAAATAGGATTAAAAAATATAAAGGTATAATGCATTTATTAATGGCTGCAAAAGAGTTAAAAAATCAAAATATTGATTTTTGGATTGTTGGTTCTGGGGAGTATCTTGATAAAGCTGTTGATTATGCAAAAAGAGAAAAATTAAATAATGTAATTTTTTTTGGTAAAGTTGATGAAGAAAGAAAAAAAGAAATTATGCAAAAATCTTGGATTTTAGTTAACCCTAGTTATAAAGAAGGTTGGGGTATAGTTAACATAGAAGCAAATTATTTTGGCATTCCAGTTATAGGCAGTAATGTTTCTGGCATTAAAGACTCTGTTATAGATAGAAGAACTGGTTTATTATTTGAATATGGAAATCATAAAGAATTAGCAAATAAAATAAACTTTTTAGTTGATAATTACAAAGAAAGAAAATATATGGGAAAGGAAGCAAAGATTTGGGCAAAAAAATTTGATTGGGATTCTAAAGCTATGGAATATTTGAAAATTTTAGAAAAATTTAAAAATTAGTTTTGTAAATAACAACTAGCGGTTTTTCTTCAGGGAAAGTTTTAACTAATTCTAGCCCATATTTTTGAGTATCAATATTATAGGCCCACCAGTCATTGTTTAATGGAGAATCGAATATAGAAATAACTACGTATTTTGGCCTAATTTCCGTAAAATTAGATTTGAAGTCTTTTTCATCTATAGGAATGGAATAACTTTCCCTTTCAGAATAATAAGTATTTTGTGGATGGCTTCTTATCATAATTTTATCTTCTGATAGACTATTTTCCTTTATCCAAATCCCTGCATCTTTAAGTTGAGAGAAACTGTCTATTTTTGACTTAATTATCGAATCAGATGTTTTAATCATTTGATAACTACCAAAAACTATTATCAAGAAAACAATTAACATTGCTAACTCCCCATTATATTTAATAAAAAATTTATAGATAGTTAATATTGAAACACTTATTATGAAAAATATTGCGGGAAAAGTCATAAAGATATATCTGTCCTCGTAGTGGCTGACAAAAAATCCAAAATAAATTAGTGGAATAATTAACCAAATTAATGTAAAAAATTTCATTGCTAGTTTATTATTCTTTTTTTTCAAAATTAAATCAAATCCTAAAATAATATCCATAAATAAAAGAAAACCAAAAATAAAAACAATCAGCAAAACCCATTGAAAATAAAGCGGAAATGTCAATAAATATTGCTTTAGTTGCAATATTCCTAAAGAGATATTTGTTCCTGAAACAGCTCCACCGCCTGCAACTTTAACTGTATATAGTGGGTCCCCAAATTTAATTTTTGACCAATAAAAATATATCAAGCCTATAATCATTCCAAGTATTAAAGATATCCAATAATCCTTATTCTTCAAGGCTGATAATTTTTCTGTAAAAGCAACATAAATAACTAAAATAACAAAAAAGAAAAATACTGGAAATCTTATTAATGTGTTAACTGCAAGTAATGGAACAACAAGCCAGATTAATTTTTTCTTTTCTGTAAGAAAAAAATAAAATGCTAGTAGCCCTATAGTAAGTGTTAAAACATCATTCATAATTCTCATAGAGTAGAATAAATTAATATAAACAAAAGAATAAAGAAGTGCTGAAATTAATGCTACTTTTTCATCAAACATTTTTCTTCCAACAAGATAAATAAGATAAATAGAGAAAACAGATACAATTATTAAAGAGAATCTAATTGCTGTCTCATCAAGTCCTAAAAAATAAAATCCAGATAAAATTATTGGAAATAAAATTGGTCTGCCATACCAAAAGCCAGTTTCTGGTGTTCCTAAAGCAATATTTTTAGCTTTTAACAAATATTCTGCTTCATCCCACCATACTGCTTGATCTTTTGTTAAAAAGAAATAATAAAGCCGTATAATAAAGGCAAATATTAAAATTAATATCAAGACTGTTTTATGCCAATCATAAAAAGTAATTTCTTCTTTTTTTATTCCTAATTTTTCTTGAGACAATTCTTCATTATTTTCCATAATAATATAAATAAATTAAGTTTTTATTATTTGTTATTATATAAATTTTAAAACTTCATCAACTGAAATGCTTTTTGTTAAAGCTTCGTCATATTGATCCATTTTAGCAGGGAAAAAGTCAAAAAGCATTGGTGATGTTATTTTTTTAAGCATACTATATCCCTCTATTTCATAAGAAGAAGTGCAAAAAAATAAACCAATAACTATTTTATTTAATCCTAGGGCTACATGAAGGGCTAAAGTATCTGCACAAATTATTATATTACATATATTAATTAAGGCAAAAAAATCTTTTAAAGAATTTGAAGTATTTTTTGAATATATTTTAATGTTATTATTTAAAAGGTCTTTTTCTATTTCATTCATTTTTTCTTTTTCATCCAATCCACCAAGCAAAATTATTTCATAACCTCTTTCTTTAACTTTCATAATAAATTCTATGATATTATATTTATGCCAGGCTTTTGATGGCCATTTTTTGGATGAACCGATGTTAAGTCCTAAAATTTTTTTATTTTTTAAATTATTTTCAATTAAAAAATTATTTATTATATGTTTAGAATTTTCTGGAATAAATAAGCTCATTTTCTGTTTTTTCCATGGTAATTTACATATTTCAAAAATCATTTCTTGATATGTTTTTCTGTTAGATTTTTTTAAATCATCATCGAAAACAGTGTTCAAATAATAATTTGCCTCTTCATTAAAAGCAGATGGAAATCCACCATTATCATAATAACCAAATTTTTCTTTAGCATTTATTTTTAAAGCTAATTTAGTCGCTTCTTCTTCAATATCTAAACTATAAAGAATATCAAATTCCCCTAAATTATCAAGATCTAAAGGTAATGTCAGTATTTTATTTATATAATGATTTCCTTCCAAAATCTCATAAGATGATTTTATAGTTATCCAAATTATTTTAGAATCTGGATATTTTTCTTTAACAGCTAATAAGATTGGTGTGGTTCTAACTACATCGCCTAAAGCCCCTAATTTAATTATACAGATTTTCATGATAAGGTTTAAAACTATAAGCTTTATTTAAAGATTATGAAAGCATATATAGCTGGAAAAATAGGAACTGAAATTGAAAAAGAAGAACTTGAAAAAATTGATAAAATATCTAAAGAATTAGGATTTGGAACATTTCTTCCACATAGAGATGTAGGAGTTGCAAAAAATATGGATGACGTAACAAGAATATTTGAAGGTGATATAATTAAAGGTTTTAAAGATATTAAATTAGTTATAGCTAATTTAAACGGTTTGCATGTTGGAGCAGGAACAGCTTGGGAGTTAGGATATGCTTATGCAAATAAGATTCCAGTAATTGGATTAAAAACAGATGAGTCTATCGGAGAAGCGTTTGACCAATTAAGCGCTATTTTAATTGGTAGTATGAAAATTGTAACAAGTTTTGACGAATTAAAAAAGGAACTTATAAAGTTTAAAAACAAATGGAAAATAAATTAAAGCAGATAGGTGATTTAGAAAAAATTGTTGATACCTTAAGACAAGATAAGAAATTAATCGTAACAACAAATGGAACTTTTGATATACTTCATTATGCACATGTTATCTTACTTCAAAAAGCAAAAAATCAAGGAGATGTTTTGATTGTTTTATTAAATAGTGATGCCTCTGTTAAAAAAAATAAAGGTGAAAAAAGACCAATAATCAACCAATATGAAAGAGCTATGATGCTTTCATCATTACAATGTATAGATTATGTAACAATTTTTAATGAAGACACTCCATTAAAATACTTGGAAATTATAAAACCTGAGTTTCATGTTAAGGGCGGGAGTTTTATTAAAGAAAGAATAAATCAAGAAAAAAATCTAGTTGAAAGAAATAAAGGAGTTTATATTGTTTTTGAACTAGAAGAAGGGTTTTCAACAACTGGTATAATTGATAAGATTATGGCTTCTTATAATAGTTAAGTAATTTAATCCAAAGGTTTAGTAGAATTTATTTCAGTTTCTCTCCAACCATCAGAATAACTTTTTTTAGACTTTAACTCTTTAAATGCTTTATAATAAATATATAGCCTAGCAAAATACATTTCAATTGTCCAGATAAACTCTTTAAAACTTTTGGGCTGTGAAAGTGCAAAAATAGCTCCATATTTAATTTCATTCCAGAAAGATTTTGTTCTTGGAATATCTGGAGCTATTTTATTAAGATTTTCATGTGATTTTATGTTTCTTACTTTCTGATTTATATAATCTTTCCAGTTATCCGGGTTCTTCACATAAACTTCTGCTTTATCACAATAAAATATTTTATAGCCTTTTTCCCAAAATAAATAAGGAATTATACTATCTTCTGAGGTATCTAATGGAAATTCTTTTATAACTCCGTTTCTTATAGCAAATAAATATCCAGAACATTCAAAGAATTTTTTTTCATCTGAAAGTTTTTTTCTTACTTTATCTATTCCTGCAAATAATACTGAAAACCAATATCCATATTTTGTATCTTTTTTGTCTATTGAAACAGGTTTTCCAGTTATGCATCCTATTTCTTTATTTTCAAAAGCTTTTATTATTTCATTTAAACAATTATCTGAAACATATACATCGCCGTCGGTAAAAATAAGCAAATCATTTTTATTATCATTGTATAATCTTTCCAATAATAAATTAAGAGCATAACTCTTACCTTCGCCTGGATCAAGGAAAAAATCAACTCTTTTATCTTTAATTTGTTTTTTTAAATATTTTTCAACTTCTGGAAAAGGATCAACGACAATTATTTTAAACTTTTGTTTCATTTTTTGATTTAAAAATACTTTAATAGCCCTTTCAGTTGCTTTTGGTTCATTATAAGAAGTTATAATAATTGTAATCATTTTAACAAACCTCCAGCGGGTTTCTTAGAGTTCCAGCAACCTTTCATTTTAACAAACCTCCAGCGGGTTTCTTAGAGTTCCAGCAACCTTTCATTTTAACAAACCTCAAAGGGATATTCTGATGGCCTTATTATAGCTATTTTTTCTTTCTCAGAAGAAATTTCTAGGCGACATTTTTTAGATCCTTGTTTTCCAATATCAGAAATTTCAATATTTTCCACTTTCCAAATTTTTCCTGAGATTTTTATTTTATCGTCTTTTACAAGATCTTTAGCTTTCTTTTTCATAGCAGATAGGAACAAATTAAACTTATAAAGTTTGTTCTATTTTAGTTTAAATGAAAAATAAGAAAAAAGCTATAATTTTATGCTCTGGTGGATTAGATAGTGTTGTGACTGCCCACTATGTTAAAAATAGACTGAAATATAAAAAATTAATTATCTTATTTTTTAATTATGGACAAAGAACTGTGAAACAGGAAAGGTATTTTTCTAAAAAATGTGCTAAAAATTTAAATGCTGAGTTTGAAGAAGCAATTTTACCAGAATTAAAAAAATTATCAACTTCATTGTTAAATTCTAATGTAAAAGCAAAAACAATTAAGAGAAATCAATTAAAAAATACGTCAAAAGAATCATTAAAATGGTATGTTCCTTGCAGAAATTTAATTTTTCTAAGTTATGCTTTGGCTCTTGCAGAATCGTTATATATAAAAAATAAAGAAAAATATGGTATTTTTATTGGTTTTAAAAATGAGGGCAAAGAATTTTATCCAGATGCAACATCTAAATTTATAGAACAAATCAATAACCTTCAAAAAACAGTGACTAACAAAGGCATAAAAATTATTGCTCCTTTAATTAATAAAGATAAAGAAGAGATTATCAAAATAGGTAAAAAATTAGATATTAATTTTAATGAGACATATAGTTGTTATTCAGGAGCTAAAACTAATAATATTCATTGTGGCTATTGTTTGTCATGTAGATTAAGAAAAGAAGGATTTTACTGGTCTGGGATAAAAGACCCAACAATTTATGCAAAAAAATAACTTCGTATTATTTTAAGATTAATTTATTTAAATCATTTATTAAATCATTCCATAAAAATCTTTTTGAGCTTTTTTTTGCCATTATTTTAATTTTATTTAATTCAATCTTATTTTTTTCACTTAAGACATAGTTAATTTTCTCTGCTAGCTCATTTTGATTATTATTTTTAAACAAATAACCGTTTTTTTCATTTTCTATTAAATCCATATTTCCAGTATTATTACTTGCAATAACAATTTTTTTCCTTGCCATTGCTTCAATTAGTGACTGTGGCATTCCCTCGCTTTTACTCGGTAAAACGAATATCTTACATGAATCTATTTTTTTTATTTTTTCTTTAAGATCATATATAGGATTAGAAAAAATTACCATATTGTTTAATTTAAGGTCGTCTATCAATTTTTTTAAATAATTTAAATAACTTTCTTCACCAGGCCCTAAAATTTCAAGCATTATTTTTTTATCTTCTATCTTTTCAAATGCATTAATTATAACTTCTAAATTTTTTATTGGTGAAATTCTGCCTAAAAATAATATTTTGTTTTCTTCTTTTGATTTTTTTTGAGTAAAAAATTCATCTTGCAAACCATTAGGAATATAAACAATATTTTCTTTATTTACCATTAATTTTTCCAAATATGGAATTTCCCATTTAGTTATAGCAATAATTTTGTCAAATTTATTTAATATTATTTTACCAATGAAATTATCATATATCCAAACAATGAAATTTTGTATTAATCCCCTATTTCTTTCGAAGGGAGCATGGGTTACAAGAAAGACTTTTACATTTTTCTTTGTTTCTTTTAATTTTTTAGCTAATTTTAAAGCTTTTGTTGTGTGTAAGTGCCTATATGAATGTGCAATAATTAAATCTGGTTGAAATTTTAAAGCTTCATTTTCAAAATTCCATGACATAAAGCTTTCTCCACCAAGTTTTTTAAATGGGAATCGTTTTATTTCTACAATACCTATTTTTTCTTCATTATTAGCTATTTCATTGCTATTTTTAACTGCATTAGAAGAAAAAATCTTAACTTCATGTCCTTTTTTAGCTAGTAATAAAGATTCTTGTTTAACTCTCTGCCAAACTCCGCAAATACCTGCTGAAAAATTTGTAAGTTCTAAGATTTTCATTTTTTTAAGCTTAAAATATAATCGAGTTTTTTTATGAAATTTTTATGTGGAAATAATTTATCTATTTTGCTATTTGGCATCCTTATAAAATCCCATGAATGCGCATAAAATATAGGTTGTTTGTAAAAGATTTTTATTAAATTAACATAGATTCTTAATAAAAACTTTGGTAAAATCCTTACAGTTAATGATACAAAAGGAATTAGCAGCGAAGATGTAGGAACTTCTTTTAAATTTTGTCTTATCTTATAAGTGTTTAATGGAGAGAAAAAACTTGTAAGATTTAACCTTATTTTTTTTGGAAAGAAAAAAAATTGTAATAAGTTTAAAGGAGTATAGCTAGAATCATATTTGAAGTTATATTTTTGCAATAAATTTAAAGTATTGTCATTAATTGAATGCTGGGGCGCTCTAAATCCTATTGGTTTAAAACCCAAACAATTATCAAAAGTATAAATTGCCTTTTTTAGCTGATCTTCTATTTCACCAATTGTTAGCTCATCATACCTTACATGATTATATCCATGCAATGCTATTTCATGACCGTTATTTTTTAAATTTATAAATATGTTAGGATGTTTCTCAATGCAATCACAAGTTGTAAAAAATATGCCTTTCTTTTCATGCTTTTTTAAAATATCTACGATTTTTTTTATACCAATTACAACACCTTTATACTTATTTGTATGTAAATCAGGTTCAATATCAAAAGTCATTAAAAATGCCATAACCAATAATAGATAAATCAGTTAAAAGGTTATCTATATTATAATTAAAATAAGTAATCTTTAAAAATAAACTAAACATATAAAGGAAATGGAAAGTGAAGATGCAAATAAATTCAGCAATTACTATAAGCAAAGAATAGTTACTAGCACTTATGACAAGCAGAGAGAGGGCACAAAATATAGAAGAGAAAAAAGAAAAAGAGAGCTGAAGTATTTCTTAGAGCTGATTGATAAGAATCTTAAAGATAAAGTTCTTGAGTTAGGATGTAGCAGCGGTTTTCTAACAAAACACTTAGGCAAGGTAACTGCAATAGATACTGCAAAAAGTATGTTAGAAATTGCAAGACAAAAAAATCCTATTGGAAAGTACGTATGTGCTAGCATGTTTAATTTGCCTTTTAAAAATAATTCATTTGATAAAGTTATAACAATGAGGGTCTGGGTTCATTTAAATGAAAGAGATTTAAGAAAAGCCATAAGAGAGGCAAGAAGAGTTTTGAAAAATAAAGGGAAGCTAATTTTTGACGTTGAAGATGACTCTAGATTAAGAAGAATTGTCTCTGTTATTTATAAGATAATTTTTAGACCTACAGGATATAAAGTTTATCAGTATTCTTTGAAAAGAATAGGAAAGATTTTACAAGAAGAGGGCTTTAAAATAGAAAAAGTAAGGTTTTTGTACCATAGAGTAGGAAGACAGATAATTTTAAGGGCTAAAAATAACAAATAAATGTTTATATTTTATACACTTCTTTAAGATATAAATGCTTATAAAAGTATAAAAAGAGTATTTTTATGGAAGGGGATATAAAAAATAAAAAAATCTTAATAACTGGATGTTCTGGACAAATAGGTAGAGGAGTAATTAGTGAATTAGAGAATATTTTTAGTAGTGAAGAAGAAATCCACTTATTACAGAACAGAAATTCAATAAATGATATAGTTTCTAAAAAAAGAAAAGTAAACGTAAAAATAACAGAAAATCCATTTGGAGAGAAATATGACTTTATTTTACATTTAGCAGCAATTACAGATACTAGCTATTCTGAAAGAGAGGAAAATAAAGATGAAGTAAGAAAGATAAATGTAGAA